>Ga0081539_10002102_pt1 | contig 29663 bp, 27 predicted proteins | sample TabmetS4T2R2_FD_71023 | JGI IMG/M metagenome (GOLD analysis project Ga0081539, IMG submission 71023) | Tabebuia heterophylla rhizosphere microbial communities from the University of Puerto Rico - S4T2R2 | ecosystem: Host-associated > Plants > Roots > Rhizosphere ... | reverse complement strand
AAAGAGCTAGCAAAGTGCGTTCAACTGACGCGCTCATGGTTCATTGTTGGGGAAAGCTGGCAGTGGCTTTCTTCCTCCTCGTTTTCAACTACTGATTCGCATTAATCTTTTAGTGATTTAGGGTAGTTTGGCGAAAAGTTGGTTTCACGTGGCACATGGGTTTTATGTGCCACGTGAAACCTTAGTGATGACGGTTTTGAGATTTGAGGGCGAAGAGTAGGGTTGAGAGTGCGCCCGCCGTAATGCCTGAAATGTGTCGTACTTGACCGAAATTAGACGGTTGAGTCCGCTCAAGACGTTCTACCATTTCATGGGAGAGGCCGCTAATCGTTTTATAATTAAAGTTTACAGGAATGGGCAAGTTTTCATAGTTGTTTAGACGATTTGTGCTCTGGGATTGAGAGCGTATGTAACCGTGATATAGAAGGTCTGCGAGCGTAGTTTCAAGCTCAGGCAGCTTCGTTGTTGATCTAAAATCTGCGGGCAAAAAGTTTATTATTACATCGGGGCTGATTCCAGCGAACTGGGAGAGGTTAACCAAGGAAACCGAGTCGCCTAGGTCTCTTCCGAGCAGGGAAGAAAATTCTCTGTAGGAAGAATCCGTTCGCTTGAATCGGGTTTTTACAAGAGCGGTGCGGAGTTTGGCGATGTGCTCGCGACGGGTGGAAAACTTGTCCCAGTCGCTGTCGCCGACAAGCCCAAGATTTCTGCCGTAAGGAGAAAGTCTTGAATCGGATGTGTCGTAACGTAGAGAGAGACGGTTTTCAGACCTAGAAGTGAACATCCGATAAGGTTCGTCAACCCCTTGTGTAATCAAGTCGTCAATCAAAACGCCGATGTACGACTCCTCACGCCTTAGCCTAAAGCCTTGACGGCCTTGGACATAGAGGGAAGCATTGATTCCGGCCAAAAGCCCTTGACACCCGGCCTCTTCGTAGCCTGTTGTGCCATTTATTTGGCCCGCGAAGAAAAGACCTTTAATGCGTGTGGTTTGAAGAAAAGGCGTAAGCTCTCTCGGATCAACGAAATCGTACTCGATTGCGTAGCCGGGCCGGATTATTTTCGCTCCTTCTAGACCGGGAATTTTATGGACAATATCCTGTTGCAGATCGGAAGGAAGAGACGTGGAAAAGCCATTTAGATATACTTCGTAGGTGTCATGCCCTTCAGGTTCAAGAAAAAGTTGATGCCGAGTTTTAGAGGGGAACTTGACGACCTTGTCTTCAATCGAGGGGCAGTAGCGCGGGCCGATGCTTTTGATCTGACCCGAATAGAGAGGGGATTCGTTGATGTTCGCACGGATGGTGTCGTGGACGCGTTCATTGGTGTAGCCGATAAAGCATGTAACTTGTGGCTGCTCAATGGTTTCCGTGGAAAATGAGAAGGGAACGGGGTTTTCGTCCGCAGGTTGCGGCTGAAAAGTATCCCAGTCAATCGTGCGCCCGTCGAGGCGGGGGGGCGTGCCTGTTTTTAGACGTCCGACTGGAAATCCAAGTCTCTTCAAGCTTTCGGCGAGTTCGATGGAAGCAGGCTCGCCAGCCCGACCGGCGGCGTAAGTCCTCTTGCCTGTATGAATTAAGCCGTTTAGGAACGTGCCCGTGGCGAGAACAACGGCTTTGGCGCGAAGCCGTCTTGAGTCTTGAAGCTCGACGCCGCGGATGTGGCCGTTGTGAATTATGAAGTCAACGACTAAGCCTTGACGCAGATGTAGGTTAGGCGTGGCTTCGAGCGTCCGGCGCATCTCCGTGCGATAAAGCGCGCGGTCGGCCTGCGCGCGCGGGGCTTGGACGGCGGGGCCGCGCGAGCGATTGAGCAGGCGAAACTGGATTCCCGTGCGGTCTATGACGCGCCCCATGATGCCGCCGAGGGCGTCAATCTCGCGCACGAGATGGCCTTTGGCGATTCCGCCGACAGCGGGGTTACAGGACATCTGGCCGATCATCTCTAGGCTTAAAGTGACCAGAGCCGTCTGCGAACCCATGCGCGCGCTCGCGGAGGCGGCTTCGCAACCGGCGTGTCCAGCGCCGATGACGATTACGTCGAAATCTTCGTCAAAACTCTCTCTCATTTTCCTATGCAGAAGGTCGAGAATATCTGGGAAAGAACGTCGTCGGGAGTCGTTTCGCCAGTTATTTCGCCTAAAAAACGCAAAGCCTCGTAAAGCTTTGCGAGTACCAACTCCTCGCTGACGCGCCGCAAAATCAAATTTTCAGCCGCTCGAAGCGCGTCGCCAGTCCGCCTTAAAAGATCAAAGTGTCGCGCGCTGGTTATTACAAAACTGCAGTCGTTCGTATATTCGGATGAAAAGGGCTTCAGTATAGCAGCACAGAGGGAGTTCAATCCAACGCCTGTTTTGGCGGAGACTGAGACGACTGGAACATCGCTTGCCAACGCGGGGGCGTTTTCTGTTCGAAAAGTCTCTAAATCACTCTTATTGAGCGCGATTATAAAACGATTATCAGAGGCTTCGGAGAGGATTCTTCTGTCCTCGTCGGTCGCAGGTTGAGAGCCGTCGAGGACCACGACGAGAAGGTCTGCGTCAACGATTGCGCGGCGCGTGCGCTCGATGCCGAGTTGTTCAATCGTGTCGGAGGAGGTGCGGACGCCCGCCGTGTCGGTGATTAAGACCGGGATGCCTTCGAGGTTGATTACTTCACTGAGGGCGTCGCGCGTAGTTCCGGGGATGTCGGTCACGATGGCCCGGTCGGACGCCAGTAAACTATTGAAAACACTGGACTTACCAACGTTCGGGCGTCCGGCGAGTGTCACTCTCAGCCCGTCTTTGAGAAGCCTTCCCCGACGGAATGTGTCGGCCATTTCGCTGGCTTTGAGGGCGAGCGCGGAGAGTTTTTGCGCGACGGCGTGGGCGATATCTTCGGGAAGGTCGTCTTCGACGAACTCGACGGAGGATTCGAGCGGGACGATTATCTCAAAGAGCGCGTCCTTTATCGGCTGAATTCGCGCGGAAAGTTCGCCGCCTAGTTGACGCGCGGCCTGACGCACGGCGGCGTGCGTGTGCGCGTCAATGAGGTCGCGTACGGCTTCGGCCTGCGTGAGATTGAGGCGATTGTTTTCGAGTGCGCGAAGGGTGAACTCGCCGGCGTCGGCGGCGCGCGCGCCGAAAAAGAGGAGGGAATCAACGACTTGGAGTAGGAGCGGCGGCGAGCCGTGGCAGCTAAGCTCGATGATGTCTTCCCCCGTGTATGAGTGTGGCGACTTGAAGTATGTGACGAGGGCGCGGTCGAGGACTTCGCCTGTGTCGGGGTCGTGGATTGACTTGAGCGCGGCGCGGTTTGGTTCGGGGTCGAAGTCTTGGTCTTTGAGGAGCAGGCGCGTGAGTTCGAGCGACCGTTTGCCGCTCAGACGAACGACGCCGATTCCGCTTCGTCCGGGCGGCGTCGAGAGGGCAACGATTGTGTCTGTCGCGTGCACTGCAAAAAGAAAGGCCGCGCGTAAAAAAGCCGCGCCTGAAAAACTACTTCTGTCGAAACTACTTCAGGCGCGACCCGTCCCGCGTAATTCGCGTTTCGTCGCTCAGTCTAGCGTCTCGGTTTTTGACGACGACTCTTAGCGGCTCAGTTTTTAGAAGGCGACTTTAGGCTCACCTTCAGACGGCGGGCGTTACCTTCGCCGACCGACTCGGTTGCGAGATTCTCCTCGTCGGCGAGCGCGAGGTGAATCACGCGTCGCTCGTTGGCGCTCATGGGGCCGAAGAAAAACGGGAGGCCCGTCGAGCGCACACGGTCGGCGGCGTGGCGGGCCATCATGCGCAACTCTGTCTCGCGCATCGCGCGGAAACTATGTACGTCGCAGACGAAGCGCTCGCCTTCCGATAAAGTGCGCGCGAACGACTGGTTGACGAAGTGTTCGAGCGCGTCGAGAAGTTCGCCGCCTTCGGCGCGGAGCATCGCCGCGTCGTCGCCGTCAATGTCGAGCGTGCAGCCTGAAGTCTCTTCGCTCGCCTCGGCGTGAAGGTCGAGACGCGCGAAACGGAAGATGTCGTTAAGAAACTGCTCGGCGTTTTGGTAAGCTTCCTTCATCTGTCGAAAACACGAAACAGAAAACAGAACTGAAGACGAATCGGAGAACAGTCTTCGGAAAATTTTTCGACGACTACTTATCTCGCTGACTCTGCTTCAGTCAACAATCACGTACAGTCAACAATCACGCCTGCGTCAGTCGCGCGTTGTTGAGTTTCTTCTTCGGGCGCGAGCCTGCCTGCTCGGTCGGCGGCTGCTCTTGGTCGTCCTCGGAGTTTTTGAGCATACGATTTATAAGCATCTGCTGGCCGAAGCCGACGAGATTGCCGACGAGCCAATAGACTAGAAGTCCCGCGGGCGCGCTCCACAAAATATAGAGCATCATGAGCGGCATGACCACGGCCATCATCTTGCGTTGAAGCGGGTCGGCTGAAGGCGCGGGCGTTATCAGTTGCAGGACGAGCATCGAGCCGGCCATCAGTATCGGGAGAACTTTCGTCGGGTCGCCCGCCGACAAATCTTGAATCCAAAGGAACGACGATTGGCGGAAGTCAATCGAGATGGTGATGGCGATGTAGAGCGCGATGAGGAAAGGCATCTGTATGAGAAGCGGGAGACAGCCGCCGAGCGGGTTTCCCTCCTTCATCAGACGCAGTTGCTCCATCTGCAACTCTTTAAGGCGCGGGTCGCTCTGCTTCATCCCCTTGATCTTTTCCTGCAACTCCTTCATCCGCGGCGCGAGCTTCTGCGCCTTCTTCATAGACTTCGAGGAGCGCCATTTAAGCGGGAAAAAGAGCGTGTAGATGACGATTGTGAAGAGGATGATTGCGAGACCGTAGTTGCCGGTCAGCTTGTTCAGTTGTTTGATTGACCAGAGAATCGGAGTTGAAAGAGGTCGCGTGACGCGACTCGTCCAGCCGTAGTTAATCAACTGGCCGAGGTCAACTTGGCGGCCCAAGTCCTTCGACAGTTGTTCGCTCGTCAACTGAAGTTGGTCGTGGTCTTTCGGCCCCGCGAACAGGTAAGTCGGCGAGCCGTCGGAAGGAACGGGGACGTAGGCCGTGATTAAATGTCTCTCCTCCTTCTCGCCGCCCGTCTGGTGTTCGTACTTCTCCGTTCGGAATTCGAGGCCGGGCGCGGGCTGCGGCTCGATGAGCGTCATAGCGAAGTAAGTGTCGCCGACGCCCGCCCATTGAATCGCGTCGTTGAAAATCTTGACGCGCGGACTCTGCTTGTCTTGTTCAATCTGCGCGGCGGTCATGTGCGTGGGCGACTCGTCGCCGACCGCCGCGACGCCTTCGGGCGCGATTGAATAATAGGTGAAACGCGGTATGCCCTGATCGCCGATGTTCGGGCCGACCGAGACCTTCGTGTTCGGAACTGGCTGTCCGCCCTGCGTGACTTTCGTTTCGAGCTTGACCGTGTAGCTGTTCGCGTCGAACGTAAGCTTCTTGTGCGCCTCGATGCCGCTCGCCGGCTCTGTCAAAGTAAACTCGACAGACTTCCGCTCGCCTCCGTTCAACTCCAGAAGTTCGCCGGCGTCGTCTCCGCTCAACTGAAAATTTCTCGACGCGAGCAACGCATCAAGGTCTGGCTTTCCCGTGACGACCTTCAGAGGCGCTTGAATCTTCGCGGGGTCGTCTTTGCCGAGTTCGAAACCTTTCTGCGAGACGAGTTCGAGTCGCTTCGGATTCTCCTTCGTGCTCGCAATCGAGTAGAGCGGTTTGCCGTCGCCGTCCTTGTCGCGGTTGCGTTTGATTATCCAACTCTTGACGAGCGCGCCACGGCTGTCGAGAACGACCTCGTAGAGCGGCGTGGAGACGGTCAGGCTCTTTTGCGGAACTGCATCGGGCGCGGCGTTGGCGACCGCGGCGTTCTGCTGCTGAGTCTCTTGCGTCGGCTGCGCTGTGGGCGCTTGCGTCGGGGTCGTGTTCGTGGCCGTCTGCGGAGAGTTGGCGTTCTGCTGCGGAGTCGCAGGAGGAAAAAGGTAGCTCCACCCGAAAAGAATTATCGCGGAGAGTACGAAGGCAAGTAAAAGTCTCTTCTGATCCATTTAGTGTATTACGTGCGCCGGGCGCATACGGGTATCGGAAACCGAGTTAATTTCGTCCGCTCATTTAACGGGGTCGTAGCCACCGGGATGAAAAGGGTGACAGCGCAACAAACGGCGCAATCCCATCCAGCCGCCGCGCGCCGCCCCGTAACGCTCTACGGCCTCAAGCGCGTACTCTGAACAGGTTGGGACAAACCGACACGAAGGTGGGAGCAGAGGAGAAATAAACCTCTTGTAGAGCCGGAGTAAAGATGTGACAGCCACCTTCACCACTTGAGTCAGCCTCGCCCGTCTTCCGAAGGCTCGTCGCGCATCAACTGCGCGATGACGCGCCCCAACTCTTCCGACACCGCGCTTAAATTCGACTCGACAATCGAGCGGCGCGCGTTAAAAACCCAGTCGTATCTGGTTTTGAGGGCGTCGAGTTCGGCGCGGCTCAAGCGAAAAGCCTCCCGCAGAAGACGTTTCGCACGATTTCGGTCAACCGCACGCCCCGACATCTTCCGGGAAGCTGTGATGCCCAGACGATGCTCGCCGAGGCCGTTCGACAGTATGAAGACCGTCGCCAGACGGCCTTCAAAGCGCCTCCCCTTGCTGTAAACAGCGCGAAAATCGGCGGAATTACGCAAACGCGCACTTTGAGGCAACGTAAGCTCTCGACTCAGTAATGCGACGGCGTCAGACGCTTACGCCCCTTCGCGCGCCGCCTTTTGAGAACGAGGCGACCGCCCTTCGTCGCCATGCGGGCGCGGAAGCCGTGGGTCTTTGCGCGCCGGCGGTTGTTAGGTTGAAATGTGCGTTTCGGCATAGTTGCTTATTTTCTCCTCAAGCGAAAATGCTAAGACTATCCGCTAAAGAGGTTTATGTCAAGGAAGGCAGGCCAACGTTTACGCTTCAGTTCAGCGCGAGATTCGCTCTCCTTCAAGCCCCACTCAAGCTAGACTTGTATGAACTTCTTCACGAACTGTTTGGACTGTCTCGTCAAACACTTCTTCAAGCCGGAGCCACCCGAATCAAGACTCCGAATGAGCCTCCGACGCCCGAAAACTCCAAAACCACGTTGTCTTGAAACGATTCATAATTTCATAAGCTTTCGGAAAAATCAGGAATTTCCAAAGGGAATATTTGACCGAAAAAGCCCGCCGAAAATTTTTTCTGAAACCCTGTGGAATTCTCTTGCATCCGCGACGAGGTTATGCTAGTCTCGCGCCCGTTTCGCAGCCGGGAAACACCCGTAAATAATTGAAAGTAAAACACTTAAAGCTTCACTTTAAGTTCGGAAGGGTTTTCCACAGCTCTGTGGAAAACCCTGTGGAAAACTTCGAGACACAGTCCGTTGGAAGGCCCAAAAGGGAAGTTTTTACAACACCTTCCACGTGTTAGTTCAAAGCTTAGCTTGAGCAAACTAGAGTTGCTGGCTGTATCTTTTCAAGTCAGGCTGCCGCAGGCTAAATTTTGACGGAAGCGAGAGGGCGTATGAGCACAACTTTCGAGAACAAGATTTGGAACGACATCCTTCTCGCCGTCGAGAAGCGACTGAACCGCCAGAGCTTCGACACTTGGATTCGCCCGATCCACTTCGAGGGCTTCGACGAGAGCGGCCACGTTCTGCACCTGCGCGCGCCCAACCACGTCGTCAAAGACTGGGTGAGTTCCAACTACTCGGACGTTATAGACGCCTCGCTCTCAGAGTTGAATATGTCGGACTACGAACTCGACTGGACTGTCGAAGAGGATTCGCAGAACTCAAATTCAAATAAAGTTAAAGAGGAAGAAGAGTTAGGAGCTTTGGATTTACAGGAAAAGACCGTCCCCACTTCGCCTAAAGGCAATTCTTCGAGCCTTTTTTCGCTTCTTGAAGCCGCCGAGTCAGACGGCTTGACGCCGGGCGCGACCACCTTCGTTGACATCGAGCCGCTGGAAAACTCTCTCAACCCGAAGTGTTCGTTCCAGACCTTCGTCGTCGGCTCCTGCAACCAGTTCGCGCATGCCGCGGCGCAGGCTGTGGCCGAAACGCCGGGGAAAACCTACAACCCGCTCTATATTTACGGCGGAGTGGGCCTCGGCAAGACGCATCTGATGCACGCAATCGGCCACGCAATCAAGGAGCGCAACCGTTATCTGCGTCTCTCTTATCTCTCCGCCGAGAGGTTCATGAATGAACTGATTAACGCCATACGCTACGACAAGGCGCAGACTTTTCGTGAGAAATATCGCTCGATTGACATTATGTTGATGGACGACATTCAGTTCATGGCCGGGAAGGAACGCACGCAGGAGGAGTTTTTCCACACTTTCAACGCGCTCTACGACGGCCAGAAGCAGATAGTCATCACTTCCGACTGCCCGCCGCGCGAGATTCCCACGCTTGAGGAGCGACTACATTCGCGTTTCGAGTGGGGCTTGATTGCAGACATCGAGCCGCCCGACCTCGAAACCAAAGTCGCAATCCTTAAAAGAAAGGCCGACCTTGACGGCGTCGTCCTTCCCGACGACGTTGCCTTCTTCATCGCGGGCAAGGTCAAGAGCAACATACGCGAACTCGAAGGCTCGCTAGTGCGTCTGATTGCGATTTCGTCCCTTCGCGGACTCCCCATCTCAAAGATGCTCGCGCAGGACGCCATACGCAACATCGCCGAAGACGACCAGCCCGCCGGAATCACTCTCGAACAGATTCAACGAACGGTCGCCGCCCACTACAAACTTCGCGTTGACGACCTGAAGTCGAAGAACAACTCGAGGCAGATTGCCGTGCCGCGTCAGGTCGCGATGTATCTTTGCAAGCGCCTGACGAAACACAGTTTCCCCGAAATCGGGCGCGAGTTCGGAGGCAAGCATCACACGACCGTCATACACTCGGTCGAGAAGATTGAGGCGCTGGTTTCCAAGGATCAGAATTTCCACAGGGTCGTGAGCGACATTATGGACAATCTTTGCAAGTAGTTAGCCCATTTTGGCGTTAAATAATTTCCACAGCCCTGTTAAGGGTTTAGTCCTTTAAAAGCAATAACTTAGATGAAAGTTTTCCACATTTCCACAGGAGGGTTGAAAATGCTGCCTGTGGAAATGTGGAAAACTCTACTTCCGAAACTCTTTTCCACATTTATACTTAGATTTCCACAGCATTTTCCACAGCCGTTGTGGAAAATATTTTCACTGTTTACAACACTTAGCCCGGTTTTCCACATTTCCACAGGCCCTACTACTACTACTATATATAAATATAAGGTATTTAATTAGGAATAATAGTAAAAGGCGCGCGTCCAGTTAGTCGCTTGTTACCTCTTTAGTTCTATAATCATTTGAAAAGCAATCATCAACCAGAGGAGTTCGGAAATGGAATTTACCATCAGCAAGAACGCTCTACAAAAAGAGCTTGGATTCGTTCAAGGCACGGTCGAGAAGAAGAACACGATTCCCGCCCTCTCAAACATTCTCATCGAGTCGGTTGGCGAAAACACAATCCGCATCACGGGGACTGACCTCGACGTGACGCTTCGCTGCGAGACCGAGGCCGAAGTGAAGACTGCGGGCTGGATGTGCGTCGGCGCGCGCAAGCTCTTCGACATCGCCCGCGTGCTGCCCGAAGCGCCCGTCAACTTCCGCAAGGAAGAGAACAACTGGGCGACCGTCAAGTGCGAGCGCTCAAACTTCCGCATCGCTGGAATTGACCGCGAAGGCTTCCCCGAAGTTCCGAGTTTCAAGTCCGCGCCCGTGAGGTTCTCGGCGAGCATCTTCAAGACCTTCATTGACCGAACGATCTTCGCAATCACGCTCGAAGAGTCGCGCTACACGCTTTCGGGCGCGAAGTTCGTTCTCAACAAATCGGGCGCGAAGATGGTCACGACCGACGGCCACCGTCTGGCCTACATCGAGCGCAAGGATTTGGGCGAGACCGCGAAGGACGAGATTGACGTTCTCATCCCGCGCAAGACCCTCGCCGAACTGACGAAACTCACCACAGGCTTCGACGCCGAAATCGGCCTCGGCTCGGACGAGAACCACATCTACTTCGAGGTCGGCCCGCGTCTTCTGATTTCGCGCACGCTCACGGGCCAGTTCCCGAACTACGAGATGGTCATCCCGAAGGCCAACGACAAGAAGGCAGACTTCGACTCGACCTCGCTCGGCCAAGCCATACGCCGCGTCGCGCTCATGGCCGACGACCGCTCGCACGCCATACGCTTCCAACTCACGCCCGGAAGCCTACACATAAGCTCGCAGACCGCCGAAGAGGGCGAAGCGCGCGAAACCGTCACGACCGAATACGCCGGCGAAGAGACCGAGATAGGCTTTAACGCCGCCTACCTCCAAGACTTCCTAAACGTCATGAACGGCGGCACGGTCTCCTTCGAGTTTAAGGACGGCAACTCCCAAGCGCAGATTCGCCCCTCTGACGACGACGGCTACGAATACAAGTATGTCGTCATGCCGATGCGACTGTGAGTTTCAAAAGAATCGCAAGTTTGAACTGTTTTCGTCAATGAATGACCCGGAATATTTATTAAACCTGTTGCGTGATAATGCTTGAGCAAGCTAATTTGGAATCAGGAGTACACACTGAATGTCCTTATATTGCAAACTAGCCCGCAAGCCGAAGCTATTTCTCTCAGTCACAGGCATGAATTTCCATCAGTTTCAAACGCTGCTGCCACAATTCACTCAAGTCTATGACAAACTTGAACGGAAGCGTAAACGCAAGGTCGTGCGTACCGGAAAGAAGCGCCAGCGACGCATTGGTGGCGGCGCACAGGCGTGCCAATGACGTACCCGACCGGTTGCTGATGTTGCTCTTCTACTATCGCCTTTACCTGACGCAAGAGTTTATGACGTTGTTGTTCACCGCCGAAGATAAAAGCGTCATCTGTCGTTCGATCCAATTGATGCGCCCCGTCTTTGCCGCGGTCTTGCCTGTGCCGGAGCGCGCTCTGAAGCGGATTCTCTCTTTAGCTGACAAAGAACAGAAGCGACGGAAAAAGCGCATCTCATCAGTAGAAGAGTTCCGCCAAGCCTACCCGGAACTGACATTTATCATTGACGGAGTGGAGCAGCCTAAGCGCAAGCCCAAAGACCCACAGAAGCGCAAATCGGATTACTCGAAACGCAAGAAACGACATACCATCAAGCAAATCGTGATGGGCACACCCTCCGGCATTATCGTTGACCACAGCCCGTCGGTTGGTGGCCGCGCTCATGATTTCAAAGTCTTCAAAGACGACGCAGAGGCGCGCGCCGTCTGCTCGGAGTTCAAAGATTACCGCGCGACCATCTATGGCGACAGCGGCTTTGACGGGATGAGTCATCTGAACTTGCCCGTCGAAGTTAGGCTTAACGAGAAGGCTCGGCGTAATCATCCTTTAACGCGCGAGCAGAAGCAGTTGAACCGGCTGCGCTCTGGGACGCGCATTAAGATTGAGCATACATTCTCGCGGCGCAAGAAGTACCAGATTGCATCTGACATCTATCGCAATCGTGATGAAGACTATGACCTGACGATGAATATCGTCTCTGGCTTAGTCAACCTGAGAGCTTACGAGCGAATCTTTCAAAGAACAGGGTTGCAAATGTAACTCGAATGAATTGAGGGGCAGCCTTGTCTTTCATTAAGCTGCCTTATCACGCAACAGGTTTATTGAGCTACGAACAAATCAAAGATTTACGACCCGCGCTCTTGGGCCAACACATGATTTTGCTCTCTACAAACAAAGCAGGCTTGAATTGCACGAGAGCCTTGAACTTCTCGCTGACAGCGGCTATCAAGGCTTGGACAAACTGCATGACAAGAGCCGAACGCCGAAGAAGAGGTCGAAGAAACACCAGTTGACGAAAGGCGAGCGAAGAGCCAATCGTGAACTCTCAAGGCGTCGGATCGTGGTCGAGAACGTGATTCGCAGTTTGAAAATCTTTCGCATTCTTTTGGAGCGCTATCGCAACCGAAGGAAGCGATTCTCGTTGCGGTTCAACTTGATTGCCGGGCTATACAACTTTGAACTCAACCTTTAACCACTTTTGCAAGAGGTCTAATAATTGAGCGAGCGCTCAAGGATGCCAGGGGTGTCGTCTCGCGCGCGGCCGAACTGCTCGGCATCAGACGCCAGCGTTTAGACGCGATGTTGAAGGGTAGAGGGCGGCACACGGCGCTCGCGCACCTGCGAACGCCGGTGGAGCGCCAGCCGCGCAGTCTGATGTTCCGCGGCGACGAGGATTGCCCCGAGACGCGCCCAGTCGTCGTTCTGCACGTCGAGGATCGCCCGGAGGTGGCCGACGCGGTGCGGATGAAGCTGGAAGACGAAGGCTGGTCGGTCGAGACTTGTATTGACGGGGCGTCGGCGCTGGAGAAGTTGGAGAGCGGCGAGCAGTTCGACGTGCTGATCTTCGATTTCAAGCTGCCGGACGCGAACGGGATCGGGTTGATCAAGCACACCCGGAAGCTGGCGCACCGGCAATATACGCCGATCATCATGTTCTCGGGTGACGAGGCGGAACTGGACGCCCGCCGCGCCGGCGCTAACTACTTCCTGCGTAAGCCCAAGGAGTTAGATTCAATCCCCGAGACGGTCGCGCACCTCCTGGCGCGTAAGAAGGGAAAGGAACCGTGAGACGCTTTCTCATGAATTCTTGCCACCCGCCGTCTGGGGGCCGGGGCGCGGCAGCCACGCATCAGTCGAGTTGCCGCGTCGCCGTCTTCCCCTCAAGGCCGGAGGTCTCATCTAAGCCTGCCGCACCACGCTTGAACTCTTGGATGCTCCTGCCGAGTCCTTTCGCCAGTTGCGGCAGCCGCGTGCCGCCGAAGAGGAGCATGACGATGACGATGACGATCAAAAGCTCTTGCGTCCCGGGTACCCCGATAGCCAGTGCGTTGTTCATACGTTCTCCTGTCTGACTGCCGCGCTCTCATCCGCAGAGGCGAAGGCCCTACGCCGACGATTCACCGCCGGTGGCCGACCGTGTTACTGCCGAGCTTTGGTTGCGTCGCCCTCCGGCACCAGATTCATCAAGCACTTCGGGCAGGTTCCCGGCGATTTCTTGCGAATGTCCGGGTGCATCGGGCAGGTGTAGCTGGTCGCAAGGCGACCTGCCTTTCCCCGCGCCTTCGTCCGGCGGCGGGCCACGCTAAGACGCCTGTGGGTCGCGCGGCGGGGCGTGTGTTTCGCGGCGTGCTTTTGATCTTGCCGGTGATGCCCTTCGCGAGCCGCGGACGCATCCGACGGCCCGACAACCGAGAAGGCGAAAACGGCGGCGCCCGACGCAAGCGCGGCGATAAGCTTTCTAACCACGTCTGACCTTCCTTTCAATACTTGATAACCGGAGCCCGCGCGTGCTGCTTGTGAGGCCAACATCATCACGTAGGGACGAACCCCCTTAGCTCCGGCGCGGCTACCTGTCCTTCGGGTGGCCGCGCCGGAGGGCTGGTTATCGTTTCGTGATCGTGTTGGCTTCGGAGTTCGTCACCCAGACGCCGTTGCCGTCCACGGCCACGCCTATCGGGCTTCGCCCCACGGCGAGCGAGCCGAGACTCGACCCGTCGGACGTGTTCAACTTTGTCACGCTGTCGCCGCCGTTGTTCACCACGTAGAGGACGCCGCCGTTGTAGGCGACCGACACGGGACCGTCACCGACCTTGTAGGTGCCGACGACCGCGCCGCTCGTCGGGTCGAGTTTCATCACGTTGCCGTGGCCGAAGTTCGCCACCCACAGGCTGGCGCCGTCGAAGGCGATCCCGAACGGGCCGTCGCCGACTTGGAAAGTCCCGACGACCGCGCCGTCCGCCGCGCGCAGCTTCGTCACCGTGTCACTGCCGTTGTTGGTGACATAGATGTACGCGCCATCCGTCGCGAGCCCGAGCGGGCGCGTGCCGACCGTGTAAGTGCCGACGACCGCGCCGTCGGTCGCCCGCAGGCGCGTCAGGCTGTGGCCGAGGCGGTTCGCGACCCAGATGTCGCCCCCGAAGGGGAGCAGCCCGCCGGGGCCTTCGCCGACCTCGTAAGTGGCCGCCACGCCGGTCGCCGGGTCGAGCCTCGTGACGCTGTTGTCGAGGTAGTTCGCTACCCAGAGGTGCGTGCCGTCGAAGGCCAGGCCGATGGGGCGCTGCCCGACCGTGTAGGTGCCGGCGACGGCGCCGGTACTCGCCAGCAGCTTCGTCACAGTGTTGCTGAACTGGTTCGCCACGAAGACGTACGCCCCAGCCGTCGTGACGCCCTCCGGCCCCTGCCCGACGGCGATGCCGTCGGGCGACGCGGGGGCTACCTGCGTCGTGGTCTGCCCTAGGGCCGTCGCCGCGGCGACCGCCGCCGCGCACAGGGCGACAAGTAGGGCGTTGGTCATCACTCGATTCCTTCTCATCTCTCTCCTCCTCTCCTGGCCTCTTCAGCCTTCGGCCAATCGACCAGGCCGATGACATGCGCGATCTTGCTCGGTTGCATCATCCCGGGGCAGCCGGCCCACAGCATCAGCGGCTCATTGCCGTACCTCAGCATCCCGATGTGGTTCGACTTGACGGCGTCGCGCGCCGGGTCGCGGTCGATGAAGCCGAGGCTGCGGCGCAACAACTCGACATCGTTCGGGTCGCCCGTCAGGAAGAGCCAGCCCGGCTTCGTCTTGTACGCCTTGGCGTAACGGCCCAACACTTCGGGGGTGTCCTGCTCAGGCTTGAGCGTGATCGAGTACATGAAGATGTCCTTGCCCACGCGGTCGCCCAAGAGTTGCTGCAACTTCAAGAGGTTTGCAGTCGTGCCGGGGCAGCTCCCCTCGCACTTCGCGTACATGAAGTTGATGATGACGATCTTGCCTTTCATCAGATCGTCGTAGAACCTGACCTTCTTGCCCTCGTGCGTCGTCAGGGCGACGTTCGGGAAGTAGCGCTCGGCTATCCTCTCGCGCGGCGTCTTGATGCGCTTCGTCTCCTGCGCCTGCTCTCCCTTCCCGGCCTCCTGCCCTTCGGCCCTTGCCGCGAGCCAGCCGACGAAGAGGGCCACCGCCAGCATTACGACGAGATTCCTTCCACTCACTCGCTTCATCGTTCATCTCCTTATCTCTTGACCATACGCCCTTACCTGCGAGTGCATCACTTGACACTCGCAGGCGGGGCTTACGGCAGCGTGTTGTTGTCGCCCGTGGGGCCGATCTCCCAGATGAGCATCATCGCGTGATCCTCGTGCACGACGTTGTGGCAGTGGAAGGGGTACTTGCCCTCGAAGTCGCGGAAGCGGAAGAAGGTCTTCGTCTGCATGTTGTGTTCCAGCCTGACCACGTCCTTGCGCCCGTTCAGGACGAGCGGCTGCGAGGCTGGCGGCGCACCGTTGATCGAGAGGAACTGGAACTCCTCGAAGTGTATGTGCGCCGGGTGCTGCCATCCGCCCGAGTTGTTGTTGATGATCCAGTGCTCGACCGTGTCCTTCTGCACGTGGACTCTCACCTCTTGGCACTCCGGATCCATGAAGCGCCCGTTGATCGTCCAGTTGCCGTTTGAGCGGTCGAAGGTGAAGGAGCGTGTGATGCGCGGCGCGGCAGTCTTGTCGGGCAGGCCGTAGAACCGGGTGATGGTCGCCGGGTCTGCGCTGTTGTCGGCGATAGGCGGCAGGTCAACTACGATCTTGAGGATCAGGTTCCCTTGGCCCGCCGGAAGGACTTTGCCCGAGGGGCCGCGCCCGTCTAGTTGCTCCAAGCGGTTCTCGATGTAGAGGGTCTTCCCGGCGTAATTCGAGAAGTCGATGATGAGGTCGGCGCGCTCGGCCACGCCGAGTCGCACGCTCTCGACTTGGACGGGATGGTCGAGCAGGTTGCCGTCGGTCGAAATCTGGTGGAACGGAATGCGCGTGTTGAGGCTGTTCGTGTCGGTGAAGAACAACTCGTAGAAGCGCGACGGCCCGGCGTCGAGCCAGCGGAAGCGATAGCGACGCGGGTGGACGTGCATCACGGGCTGAATCTTGCCGTTGACGAGGAAGCGGTCGCCGAGAACGCCGTCGAAGTTGAAGGTGTCCATGACGATGATGCCGCTGGCGGGGTCGTAAATCTGGTCGGCGAAGACCATCGGCACGTCGAAGTTGCTGTTGTCGCTTGCGCCGTCGCCGAAGGAGGGCAGGCGGAAGCCGGTCGTCTCGTCGCCGGTGTCGCGGTCGTTGAAGAGGAGGTACATCCCGGCCAGCCCCTTGTAGACGTTCTGCGAAGTGAAGTCGAGCATGTGGTCGTGATACCAGAGCGTGCCCATCGCCTCCTGAATGTCGCCGCCCACGTCCTTGTGCGTCGAGTTCACGCCCGCCAGCACGTTCGGGTAGTGGTGGTCGTAGAACTGGCCGCGCCCGAAGTGGTAACAGGGGAAACCGTCTGACTCCGAAGGCGTGTGGCCGTTATGCAGGTGAGTCGTGACACGGTTCTTGCCGAAGCCGCCGTTCTGCCCGTCGGGCGGTAGGTTGTTGTGGTTACGGACGAGGATGGGCTGGCCGTAGCGCTCGACGTAGAGCGGGCCGGGCACGAGGCCATCGAAGCCCCAGAGCGGCTGCAAGGGGAGGTCGGGGTGGACGCTGATGTTCGTCAGCCGCTGCTCGACCTCGTAGAACTTGACAGGAGTGAACTGGGCATAAGCCTGATGCGCGATGGTGCGCCCCTCGCCCGCGGCAGTGTTAGGCACGACGGTCGGCGCGGGGTTGAGAGCGGCGACCGGCTGCTTGACGGTCATGCGCGTGAAGGGCTGGACGAAGGGGCGCGTCGGCGGGCTGGCGGGGCTGCCGCCGCCGCTGCTGAGTAGACCCGCGCTGTTGAGGGCGCGGGCGCTCAAGCCCCTCTTGGGGATGAGGAGCCCGGCGCTGGTCAGCAGACCCATCTTGAGCATGTCGCGGCGGCTCAGCCCGGCTGCGATGATCTCGCGCCTGTTCCTGGCGGCCTGCTGTTTCTCCTTCTCCGCTCTCCTGTCAAACTTCGAGATATTCGCCATAGGGAGTTCTCCTTCCGATGAAGTGTTGCTTGGGACAGTCCTACGTCAGCTCGGTCAAGCCGCCGCACGGGTTTCGTTCTTGCCGCTGCACTTGTTCGCCCCGGACTCTTCTCGCCTTCGCACACGAGTAGGGCGGCGCCGCCGACGATGACGGCGTTACTGTCGCTTCCTTTATTGGATTAACGGCAGTTCAGGCGGTAGTGAGCGCGAACACTGCTGAGACCGGGTCGGCTAAAGCCTGCGGAGGGAGTTAGCCCTCCGACGGCTACTAGCTGCATTACAATTTGGGATTGTATTGCTTCGACCCGACTCTAAAGTCAACTGAGCAGGTCACACTCACCGAGGCACGGAACCGGACAGCGAGCGGGCGAGAGATTCAGTGCACACCCACTCGAACGAAACGCGGGCAAGATAATCCCTGCCCGCGTTACCGTATGTAATCCCCGTTACATGCGCGATAATTTCATTGTAAGCCTTATTACATTAGAGGCCGTCGCGCGGATGTAGACTTGCCTTGATGGATGCTGCGCTGAAGTTCCCTCCGCTCTTCAGGTCGTAGTAGCGGCCAGCGCGGAGTGTGTATCTGTCTTCACCACAAGCGCACTCTGTCACCACTCAAGCGAGCGTACGTTTCCCGGCAAGCTGAATGCATTGCGCAATCTTGGAGGGAAATATGGACAAGAAGACGCCGCACCCGAGCGATTTCACTACCGCCGGGGAGCAAGGCGAGATCAGGCAGGGTATGTCCGGGCCGGCGGCTGCGGAACATGCCCCCCACGCTCGGGAGACGGCTCCCGCACAGGTGATCCCCTTTTCGGCGCCGAGGTTGCTCGGCGTCAAGCCGAACGACTTCACGAAGGCGGCCTGCCTTACAGACATGCCGGTCTTCAGTGACCTGACGCCGGAAGAAATAAGAAGACTCGACACCGCAGTAGTCATGAAGACTGTTCGTAGGGGCCAGATGATCTACAGGCCGGGCGAGACGGGCGAGGCTCTCTTCCTGTTAAAGAAGGGGTCGGTGCACCTGTACCTTCTTTCTGCGGAAGGCCGCAAGCTCATCGTCCAGACCGTCGGGCCGATGACCTTCTTCGGCGAGATGGCGATGCTCGGGCAGAGCATGTGGCAGCTCTTCGCGGAGGCGGCTGAGGACTGCCTGCTCTGCGTGATGAGGAATGCGGACGTAAAGAGGTTAATACGTCTGAAGCCGCAGATCGGGCTGAGGCTGCTGGAGGAGGTCGGCCAGCGCCTCTACGACGCGCGGGAGATGCTGGGCGACATCGTCTTCAGGAAGATACGCGAGCGGGTCGCCAAGTCGCTCCTCAAGCTGTCGGATGAAGGCGCGCGCCCTATCAAGGGGACGAGCCAGCAGGAGATTGCCGACATGCTGGGCGTCTATCGCGAGACGGTCAGCAACACCCTGGCCGAACTGCGGGACGAGGGGATTATCAGTTGCGGACGGAGGCAGATAACGATCTTCAACCCCGAGCGACTCCGCCGCTTGGCCGGGCAGGCCGAGGCCCCGCGGAAGAAATCGCGCGGGGCCTCTACGGCGAGTCGCTAAGTGCGCCGGGTCGTCCGCGGTAGCGCCGCTCAACCCCGGTCGGCGAGCAACGCGTCCAGCCGCGCCGAGAAATCCTCGGGCAGCGCGTGGCCGACGTAGCGCACGACGCCGCCGCGGTCGAGGAGGATGATCGTCGGCGTCCCCGTCACCTGATAGAGGCGGGTCACGCTCGCGTCCGGGTCGCGCGCCACGTCGTAGCGGATGCCGAACTCCTTGATGCCGCCGGCGGCGCGCGCCTCGCTGTCCATGATGTTGATGCCGAGGACGCGCACGCCGCGCGGCCCGTACTTCGCCGCCAGCTCGTTGACGTGCGGAGCCTCCTCCTTGCAGGCCGGACACCACGCCGTCCAGAAGACGAGCACCGCCGGCCCGCCGCGCAGGTCGCCGAGCGACACTGCGGAACCGTCCATGCGCGTCAGCCGGAAGTCCGGTGCCGTGTTACCGACCCCCGCGCCAACCTTCGCCGCGGGTGCCTCGCTGTCTTTCGCCCTGGCCCGCGTGGCCGGCGGCTGAGACCCCGCTCCCGACCCCGACGAACAGCCGACCAGAATGATCCCTGCCAGAAGCAGGGCGATGACCAGTAGCACACTCTTAACGTTTGTCATACCTAACTCCGTTCTAAATTTGAGCCGCGGGGAAATAGTCCCTGCCTCATGAGCGTTGATCCGCCTGTCTCGCACGTCAAACGAATCTCTGCCCGGCCTGCAACAGCAGGTACTCCGCGGCGAGGATCATCCCGACGCCGAAGACCTTCTTGACCCCGACCATCCACCCCCCCGAACGCGGCAGCGCGGCCAGCGCCCCGCCGAACGTGCCGAGCAGGATCATCAGCGCCCCCATGCCGAAGGCGAAGACGAAGAGGACGGAAGTGCCGAAGGCGACGTTGCCCTGCGCGCCGACGTAGGCCAGCGCCGCGCCGAGCGCGGGGGCCGTGCAGGGGCCGACGACCAGCCCCGAGGCCGCCCCGACGAGCAGCGCCGAGAGATAGCCGTTGCCCTTTCGTCCGGGGTTCCAGCCGGTGAGGAACTGCGGGGTCGGCAGTTGGAACACGTCGAGCATCGAGAGCGCCAGCGCGAGGACGACGTTGCCGACAACGAGGTACGTCCAAGGGCTCGCGGCCCAGATGCCGAAGAGCGTCCCCGTCAGGCTGGCGAACGCGCCGAGCGCGGCGTAGACGGCGCTCATCCCCGTGACGAACAGCACCGAAAGCTTGAACCCCTGCGCGTTGATGCGCCCGCCGCTCGCCTGCCCCGCCGCCTGCCCCCCGATGAAGCCGAGCTGAATCGGGATCACCGGGTAGACGCACGGGGTGAAGCTGATGAGAAGCCCCGCGATGAAAGCCGCCGGGTACGCCAGCAGCGAACTCGCCGACAGGTACTCCTGTAAGTTGACCGTCAATCCATCCATCACTGCCCTCTCTGATCTGCGCCGCCTTGTGTCAGGGGCTGCGGGGAGGGCGGGCAGGCGCGAAGCCCGCGTGCGCCTGCCACCCCGACGCGCCCCCCCGCCTGAAGCGCCGCACGCCTTCCCTCCCGGCGCGGGCCGCCTCAGAGTCTCGTTCAGCCTTTCGCAATCGCTTCGTCGAAGGCTTTCACGTAAGCCTCGCGGTCGAAGTTCATCGTGGTCTGGAACAGCACCCTGCGCCCTTTGCCGAAGATCGCCACCGTCGAGGTCTTCTTCTGGTTGTCGCGGAGGAACTTGCTCAGCCCGAGCTTGCGCGCGGTCTTGGCGGCCTCGGCCAGCTTCTCGTCGTTCGACACGTCGAGCACGACGAAGTTGAGCCGGTCGCCGTACTGCTTCATCAGCTCCATCATCGCCGGCTCAAGCTTCTGGCAGGCCGTGCACCACTCGGCCCTGATGATGACGACGGTTGGCTTCCCCTCCTTCGCGTAGGCCGGCAGCGCCAGCGCGGCGACGAGCGCGAAGATTGCGAAAATGGTCGCCGCGGGGCGGCGGAAAGAATTTGACTGCATCTCGATTGTCTCCTCTGTCTGTCCACATTGTGATTTTGAGATGACGCCTGCCACGCGTTAAGTCTCGCCGGCGCGCGTCTGTCTGTCACCGACAGCCTACGCGACGCACCTCCGGTATTCTGTAAGCACGCATACATGCACACACCTTCGAGGGACGTGCGAAGCCTTCGCAGAAGTTTGAAGTCAAGCCGAGTTGCAAAAACCGCGTCTCATCAAAAGTAAGCGCGCTTACATTGAAAGCGCCCTCCCCTGCGTTATTAATTGGTTTGCGATGCGTGTGCATCGCGCACGTATTTCAGAGTCCGCTTCGACACAGTCAGCGCAGACCAACATTCCGAGCCGTAAAAGCGAGACGTTCGGGCCGCGGGACAGACTCTGACGCGCGGGCGCTTATTCTCGCGCGGTGTAAAGGCAAGACGAACAAGGGGGCATCAAAGATGGGGAGCAGTAGTACATCACCGACCTTGCGCATTTATGTGGCTGAACATTGCTGGGCGTGTGAGGAGGCGAAACGTCTGGCGGACGAGGTCGGCAGGCGTTTCAGACGTGTCAACCTCGAACTGGTAGACTTGGTGGCCGAGGGGAGCCGTAACATAGACGACGTGTTCTCCGTGCCGACCTACGTCCTCGACGGGCGCACCCTCTCGCTGGGCAACCCCAGTCCCGACGAACTCTTCGCGGAGATCGAGCGCTCTCTCGCGTGAGGTGCGCCGCGCGACCCGATAGAGTATGCGGTCAAGACGGCATAAACCGGCGGCTCCCGTGTCCGGGCGTGCGACCGCGCAGCGTGAGGGGCGCGGACAGGCGTCAACGCCCCGCAACGCCCGCCACGTGAGCGAACCCGGCGCGACGCGCGGGAAGACAGACTACCTCTCGGCTGTGGAGCTGTTCCGCGGCTTCTCGCCCGAAGAGATGCGTGAGATCGAACGCGCCTCGGTGATGCGGTCGTTCGCAAAGCGGAGCGTCTTCTACACTCCCGGCGAGACGGGCGAAGTCCTCTTCATCGTCAAGGCGGGCGCGGTGCAGCTCTACAAACAATCCCCCGAGGGACGCAAGCTCGTCATCGCCAAACTTCCGGCCTACACCTTCTTCGGCGAGATGCGTTCCGTCGGCCAGAAGATGTACGACACGTTCGCCGAGGCGACCGAGGATTCGCTGGTCTGCACCATGCGGCGGCCCGACATCGAGCGGCTGCTCCTGTCGAAGCCGCGCGTGGCGCTGCGGCTTCTGGAGGCCGTCAGCCGGCGCGTCATCGAACTGGAGCAGCAGTTGGCTGAACTCGCCTTCAAGGGGATCGTCCCGCGGGCGGCCTCCCTGCTCCTGCGCGAGGCCGTGGGCGACGAGGTGAGGGGTCTCTCACACCAGGAGATCGCCGAGCGCCTCGGCGTCTACCGCGAGACCGCGACTAACGCGCTCGACGAGCTGAGGAACGCCGGACTCATCGAAATCCGGAGGCGACACATCATCATCCTCGACCGCAAGGCGTTGGAACTCGCCGCCGCGCCCTAACCAGCCGCAACAGTTCCGTGGGGCAAAACCGAAGCCGGCAGCGAAAGTATCTCTTCCGCTGCCGGCTTCCGTGCCGCTTGCCTTCAGAGCTGGCGGCTTCTCGCGGCCTCTCGTTCTCCGGTAAGAAGTGCGCGGCCCGAGGCCGACGGTCTTCAGTTCGAAACGTTCACGTCGCCCAGGAAGATCGGGCCGCCGAACTTGCACCCGCCCACGATCTTCTCCGACGGGGTGCAGAGCGGGTTGCCGACGTGCCAGAACGGCGTGATGAAGTGCATCACGAACTCGTCGCTCGTGTTGGGTTGCGGGACGCCCGGCGCGTTGTCCGTCGCGACGGCGATGAAGGGGTGGATGATGTCCTCGACGATCACACCGGCGACGCGCGTGATCGAGCGCATCCGCCCGTCCGCCGTGATGGTCTTCTGCGCGCCGTTGATCTTGTAGGTCTGATCCTTGACGGAGAACATGCTCATCTCGAACGGGCCGACCGCGCCCTGTGCGTTGACCGTCCCGACCTGACACGTCGTCCCGCGCGGGTTGATCGTGAAACTGGAGACCTGAAAGGCCGTGGTCGGCCCGGTGTGCATACCGTAGCCTTCGCCCTTGTTCTCGTCGCCGGTCGGCGTGGTGAAGGTCTGTGCCTGTGCCTGCGCGACGGCGCCGGCGATGAACGTGAATGTAAACAAAACCGCAATAAGTGTCCGCTTCATTGTGCTGTTCCTCCTGAAAGGTTTGAAAGTTTTCAATCCACTCGCACCCGGCCCGGCCCCGTGCGCCGCGCGGATGCGGCTGACACAACGTGCGGCCTGAAAGGTTTGCGCCATCGGTGATGAGGCCGGTCGAGCACCCTGCAAAGAGAAAGGACGCAGCATGGCTTGGGGAGTCACTGGCCCCCACCGGCTGGGGGTATTCGCATCCCGCTTCCGGCCCGACGTGCGTTGTCGATTTCTCTTAGCAGGTTGATGCTAAGCCTTAGAGCACGCTCTAAGGTCAAGAGCCTTTTTAGTAATCTTGCTTACGTCGAGTGCGGAGCCGTCGCGCGTTCGCCCGAGGCCGGGGCGCTCGGATTCGGGATGCGGGTCGAGTGAGGGTCTTTGCAACAAGGACTCGCAGCAACTGCCGCCGAACCGGCGCGGAAGCCCTCCGCTCAAAGACGCACTCTTGTCCGCTTGGGCCTTCTCCCGTCTCCCGCGCCTGTCGCTGGCAGACTCAGGCACGGCTTCGGCCACGGTGGCCTGCGCCAACTCAGAGATTACGGGGCAACAGTCAACGCGCCGCCCCCCGAGCGCCTCCTCGCACTCGGCCAGGTAAGTGGCGACTCCTTCCCGAAAAACCCGCATCTCGGCCAGCCATTCGTCGATTTTGGTCAGCTTCGAGCAGAGGAGGTCACGGATGCGTTGGCACTCCTCCAACCCTGCGCCGCCACCGAGGAGTATCTGTTTGATCTCTTCGAGCGAGAAGCCGATGGTCTGCGCCTGCTTGATGAAGCGCAGGCGCCGCACGTCCTCCTCCGAGTAGAGGCGGTAGCCCGCGTAAGTGCGGTTCGCGCGCGGAAGTAGTTTAAGCTTCTCGTAGTAACGGACGGTGTGGGGGCTTACGCCCGCAGCCGAGGCCAGCTCACCTATATGAAACCGCATTGTTCTTACGTCCTTTTTCTGTAGATGTAATGCTAATCCTTAGAGCTGACTCTAAAGTCAAGTCTCTTTTTGTTATGTAGCAATGCTTACTGTGAGGCCCGGCGCGAAGCGGCGAAAATGCTGTGGAACGTTAGCCCGCACGCGCACGCCTGAATGCTGCCGGGGCTTGCCGGCGAAGGGATGTCTCTCTATCATCGCCACGTCCGGAAGAAGGTCGGGCAGGCGGGGCAGAAGCTGTAGGCCGACTCATTCCGACTGTCAGGCGATTCTAAGCGGGAGATGGCACGGGAGGGTTTCCGGCCAAGTGTGAGGGTATGGCAAAGACATCCGTCCCGGTGAGCGAAACGTCCGGCGCGACGCCGGTATTCGCCCTCGGCCTCGGGCTGACGAACGAGTGCAACCTGGCCTGCGCTTTCTGTTACCGCGACCCGGCGCGCGTTGACCGCCTCACGCTCGAAGAGGTTCGCGCCGTGCTGGGGCGGCTCCCCGTGCGCTCGGTCAACCTCGGGACGGGCGAGAACGGGATGCACCCCGAGTTCCGCCCCATCCTCGGATACCTCCGCGCGCAGCCCGTCAAGCTGACCATCACCACGAACGGCCACAGCGTCGCCCTCCTCGACGACGAGGAGCTGCGCGCCTTCCACGACATCGAGTTCTCGCTCGACTACCCGACCGAGGCCGAGCAGGACGCGCAACGCGGCGCGGGCAACTGGGCGCTCATCCACGAGCAGGCCGCGCGCTGCCGCCGCCTCGGCGTGCCCGTCACCTTCATCGCCGTGATGATGAGATCGAACTACTCAAGGCTGGCCGAAGTCGCGCGCGCGGCGAAGCGGTTCGACGCGCCGCTCCGCGTCAACGTCTACCAGTCCGTCCGGACAGACGCCTTCGCGCTCGGTTATGAAGAGTACTGGGAGGGGTTCCGCCGGCTCTTCGCCGAGACGGACGTGATCCAGATCGGCGAGCCGCTGGTGCGCGCTCTGGCGGGGCTGCCGCCGGTGGCCGGGGGCTGCGGGCGGGGCACGGTGCGAGTCACGCCGCGCGCGACGACGCAGCCGTGCGTCTACTGGCCCGGCGAAGGCGGGCCTCTCTCCGACCTGCTGGAAGCCGGCGAGGAGGTTGTCAACTCACTGCCCTTCGTCGCCGCACGTAGGCTGCCGGAGGCGTGCCGCGCGTGCGAGTTCCGCGAGACCTGCCGCGGCGGCTGCGCGGGCCGCCGGAGGCTTCACGGTCGCCTGGACGATCCCGATTTTTACTGCCCGGTCGTGCGCGGCGAACGCCCGCCGTTGAACATCAACATGGCCGCCGCGCGCGACCTGCCGAAGCTCGGCAGCGCCTGCACGACCGTAGTCATTGCCCGCGAACGACCCTGACACAAACGCTTCAAGTACGCTCCATGGCGACGCGGGCGAGCGTCGCCAGGATGCGCGTCGCGGCCCTGAACGTCCCCGCCAGCGTCCCGGAGATTTTCGACGCCCCGCCGGCGCGCCGGCGGTAAGCGACCGGCACCTCAAGGATGCGCAGGCCCGCGCGCGCCGCGCGCATCTGCATCTCCAGCGGCCAGCCGTAAGTCATCTCGCGCATCCCGAGGCTTTCGAGCGCATCGCGGCGGACGGCGCGGAAAGGCCCCATGTCTGTGTAGCGGACGCCGTAGAGAGCGCGCAGCATCACGCCGATCATTCGGCCCGCGAAGACTTGCGTGAAGTACATGCTGCCGCGCTCGCGCTCGCCGCGCAGGCGCGAGCTGATGACGAAGTCGTGCGTGCCCCGGACAATCGGCTCCACGAGTTTCCAAAGCTGTTCAGGGTAGTCGCTCCCGTCGCCGTCGAGGAAGACGACGACCTGCGTGTCGGGCGCGAGGGCGCGGACGCCCGCGTGGCACGCGCTCCCGTACCCCCGGCGCGTCTCGCGGACAACGCGCGCGCCGGCCTCCCGCGCGCGCACGAACGTCTCGTCCGAGCTGTCGTTATCAACGACGATGACCTCGTGCGCCACATCGCGCGGGACGGCCCGGACGACGCCCGCGATGGTCGCCTCCTCGTTCAGCGCCGGGATCACGACCGAGACGCGCGCGTTCCTGAGCGGCGTTGTCGCCGCGCCGTCGCGGCGAGCGCCCGCGGTGCGAAGGCGTCTCACGTTAAATCCTCTCTCAACAACTTCGCGGGACGGCCCGGTTCAGACTCCTCGCGGGGGCGGCGGCGCGAGAGGTAAAGCAGGGCGAGGGCGAGCAGGGCGGCCGGCGGGTAGAGCGTCGAGTCTACGACTAAGCGCCACTCGGCCTCGCCGAGCCACAGGTAGTTCAGGACGAATGCGGCGACCGTTAAGTAGAGCACCGGCAGGTAAGGCCGGAGGCACACGAGCGGGACGAGCCAAGCTAAGTACCAGGGGAAGCGCGGCGAGTGCAGCGCGGTGAAGGCGGCGGCGAGTAACACGGCCCGCCCGACGTACGTGTCCGCGCCGGACTCCCGCCTGAACACGCACCAGCAGGCGAGCGCGAAGAGTACGCCGAAGGCGAAGAAGAGATAAGCCGCGGTCGGAATCTCGATCCCGGTCACGGCCCTCCTCGCCAGCGTCAACAGGTAGAAGCGCACGCCGTTCTCTATGCCCTCCTCCTCCGCGTAGCCCGGCAGAAACCCGAGGACGCCGCGGAACCCGACGCCGAGGTAAGGCAGGTACGCCGCGACCACCGTCAGCGCAAAAGCCAGCGGCATGCGCCAGTCCCAACGCCGGTAGAGCGCGGGGAAGACCACAGCGGGGAAAAACTTGACGAGCGCGGCACTCGCCAACATCACCCCGGTTAAAGAGTCGCGACCGTGCCGCCGGGCGAGCAGCGCCAGCGCGACGAAGGCCAACGCGATGGCGTCAAGGTGGCCCGTGCCCGCCAACTCCCAGACCAGCAGAGGGTGCCACGCGTAGACGACGACGCGTTGGCGCGGCAGCCCGAACGAGTTGAGCAGCAGCAGGAGGGCGCAGACCGTGACCGCCTCGAACCCGGCCATCGTCGCCTTCATCCACGTCACGCTCTCGCTCACGCGCGTCGTCAGGAGGAAGACCGCTTCGGCCACGGGCGGGTACATCGTCGGCGCGTAGTCGCTCCGGTTGATCCGCGGGTAGATCGTCTCGTCGCGCAGTCCGGCCAGCGCCTCGTCGGCGGGGATGTAGCGGTAAGGGTTGACGCCCGCGGCCTGCACGCGCCCGTCCCAGACGTAGCGGTAGATGTCCGTGGACAGGTACGGCGGCGCGAAGAGGACGCTCAGGCGGAAGGCCGCCGCCAGAAGTAAGACGAGAAGCAGAGTCGAGCGCGCGGGGCGTCCTCGAAAGACCGCCCACGCGGCGACGAGGTAGAGGCCCGACTGGACGAGTGCGAGCTTGATGAACCAGATGATGTCGTCGAACTCTTTCGCCCGCAGCCCGTAGCGGTAGAGCGCCAGCGACGCGAGTCCCAGCAGGACGAGAATCGCGTTGACGGCCCGCGCCGAGGCCGGCCCTCCCGCCCCGGGCCAGAGCCTTTTCACGCGCGCCCCTTCCGTGACGCAACAGCGCCGTTCGGCCAGATGCGCTCTCGCCCTTCGGATTTAAGAATCGCGGCGAGGAAGGCGCGCGTGTCGGGTGCCTCGAAGCCGCCGCGCCGCGGGCGCGCCCCGTTCATGGAGAAAAGTTCGGCGCACAGCCGGCCTAGTGGTTCGGCCTCGTCCACGTCGTACCAAGAAGGCAGCAACTCGACCTCCAGTCCGATTTCGGCGGCGCGCTCGCGCGTCTGCGAGCACACGCGCTCGGTGCTCCAATCCACGTCTTCAAAGAGGCGCGCGTGCGCGGCTTTGAGGCCGATGAGGTAGTAACCGCCGTCGTCCGCGGGGCCGAGGACGACGCGCTCGCCGGGCCGCGCCAGCGCCGCGACGGCCTCCGCGAGCAGCGTGCGCGGCAGCGTCGGCGTGTCGGAGTTAATCAGGCAGACGGAGCCGTAGCCTAGTCCGAGCAAGTCTTCGACGGCGTGAAGGAGGCGCTCGCCCAGGTGCGAGCCGCGCTGCGGCAGCAGTCCGAACCCCTCCGGCAACAGCTCCTCGAACACCCGCTCCGTGCCGGCGGGGGTGTAGACTGCCAAGCCGTCTGCGTCTCCTCGCGCCGTCAACCCGGCGACGTTGGTGGCCGTGTCGCGCAGCAGGCAGGAGCCGAAGGCGGCAGCCTCCTCGTGCGTCAGCGGCGGGACGAGGCGCGTCTTCACTTCACCTTCCCGCGGGGCTTTAGCCATGATGGCTAGCGCGCACGCCGCGCCGCGCCGGGGCGTGCGCGCGAACGTCTTATACGCCGGTGCTTCAGTTCGCGGGGGCATATCAACGCTACCAGACCGGCAGGTTCGGATATTTCTTCGCGAGCAAGGCGTCAACGCCCCACCGCCGGCCCGCCCCGCCCAACGCCAGACAGAGTGCGACCGCCGTGGGGACGAGGAGTTCCCAGACCCACGCCGTACACCACTCCGACACCCAGAGCGAGGCGAGAAACGCGAAAGCCCCCAGCGCGACTGGCCGCGTGAACAACCCGAGTATGAGGCAGACCCCGAAAGTAATCTCCGTGATGGCCTGCACCGGCCCCATCAAGGCGGCGCGGTTCGCCACCGCGGACATCACGCCCTTCCAGAAGGCGGGGGCGCACCCTTGCTGGACGTAGGAGTTAATCAGCCCGGCGTAGTTCTCAGGCGAGTACAAATTCTTACCCAGGTTCTCGAAGAAGACCCAGACGAACATGGCGCCCAGCGTCAGGCGCAGGAGCGCCAGCGCCGTCGCCGCGGCCCTGTTTCCTCCGACGTAATCATTATCCGCGGTATGCTCATTTTTCATAAAGTCATCCTCCAGCCCGCGAAGCCATTCGAGAGCTTAATCCCAGTCCCCTCCTTAAAATTCCCGCCGGTGAATTCCCTTCGGCCCGCGGCTACACGTCGGCGGCGCGTCGCGCGAGGAGGTGCGTGTAGCGCGCGACGGCGGCGAACTCTTGTCGCGCCCCCAACTCCGCCTCGAAGGCGAGCAGGCGCTCGTAGTCCTGCTGCGTGGCATGGAGCGACGCGGGGAGATAGTCGGCGAGCACGCGCACGCCGCGCACCGAAAACACTTCGAGCGACGCCTCGGCGAGCAGCGCACGCAGGGACGACGCGTCGAACAGGCTCGCCATCTGGCCGTAGAGCGACTCTCTCACCCGCGGGGCCGCGAGCGCTTGCCGCGCCGCTTCGATGTCAGAGGATTTGAGAGCCGCGCGCATCACCTCGCCCGCGCGGTTGCGCGCCAGCACGGAGACGACACCCCCGGGCCGCACGACCGCGCCCAAAGCTAGAACCACCGCCCGCGCATCTTCGACGTATTCGAGCACGTTGTGGCAGACCGCCGCGTCGAACGAGCCGCGGGTGAACATCTCACCTGCGGCGGCGGCGTCTGCCCGGACGAAGGTGACGCGGTCGGCCAGTCGTGTACGGCGCGCGGCCTCGGCTGCCAGCGCGAGCATCGGGGCCGAGGCGTCCAGCAGCACCACGTCCCAGCCTTCGGCGGCCAGCAGCAGCGTCGTGACGCCGGTTCCACCCCCCAAGTCGAGCACACGCAACCCCGCGCCTGCGGGACGTTCGGCGGCGGAATCTTCACGGGCGGGTTTGTCGCCGAGCCGCACCTCTTTGTCCAAGCCGTGCAGGTTTGCCCAAGACAAGTCGAGCCGCAGGCGCCCCTCGAACGTCTGTAGGTAGTCGGCGTATCGTGAGGCTTCGGCCGCGAAAGGATTCTTGGCCGAAGCCTCTTCAGGCGAGTCAGGACGGCCACAGAGTGACCTGTCACTCGGGACGCTCATTCGACGACCAGAAGGCGCGGCCCGCGCTCGCAGGCCCAGCCGATGATTGAAGCCGCGGGGTACGTCTCGCGCAGGCGCGAGACTAGAGCCTCGGCTCTGTCTGCTTTGACGGAGATGAGCAGGCCGCCCGCGGTCTGCGGGTCGAAGAGTAGGCTCGTGAGTTCAGTGCAGACGCCCGCGTCAATCGTCACGTCGTCGCCGAC
>Ga0081539_10002101_pt1 | contig 29682 bp, 27 predicted proteins | sample TabmetS4T2R2_FD_71023 | JGI IMG/M metagenome (GOLD analysis project Ga0081539, IMG submission 71023) | Tabebuia heterophylla rhizosphere microbial communities from the University of Puerto Rico - S4T2R2 | ecosystem: Host-associated > Plants > Roots > Rhizosphere ... | reverse complement strand
GGCAGCGGGGGCCGGGGGTCTCGGCGAGCCCTGGCGAGCCGCCGGCCGCCGCGGTCTCCGGCGGGAGCGGCGGCCCGCCCCTGACACCCACCCGGGACATTCTTCTCCGGAAGCGATCCTGGACCGGCCGCCACGGGCCGGGCGCACAGGCCCGGCCAGGCCTTCCCGGGACGGCGTGGCCGGGCCGGGGTGAGATTGCCCAAACGCCGACGGTGAGGCCGCGGGAGCGCCGAAATACCGGCCGACGATCTAGGCCGCGGTGGCCGCACCCCGGCGGATCCGCGCTAGGCGGGGGCGGGACGGCCAGCGGACGTCGCGTACCCAGCCGAGCTTCTCGAAGAACCAGATCAGGCGGGCGGAGATGTCGATCTCCCACGGGCGTACCCCGTGGCGGGCGCAGGTCGGGTCTGCGTGGTGCAGGTTGTGCCACGACTCGCCCATGCTGAGGATCGCGAGCGGCCAGAAGTTGGCCGAGCGGTCGCGGGCGGCGAAGGGCCGCTCGCCGATCATGTGGCAGACCGAGTTGACCGACCAGGTGACGTGGTGCAGCAGCGTCACCCGCACCAGGCCGGCCCAGAAGAACGCGGTCACCGCGCCCCACCACGACCAGGTGATCAGGCCGCCCATCACCGCGGGCGCGAAGAGCGTGACCACCGTCAGCGGGCCGAAGAGCCGGTGCACAAGGCGGATGTCGCGGTCGGCGAGCAGGTCGGGCGCGAAGCGTTCCTGGTTGGTCAGGTCGCGGTCGAGGATCCAGCCCAGGTGGGCGTGCCAGAAGCCACGCGCGAGCGCCCCCGCCGACGTGCCGAACAGCCACGGCGAGTGCGGGTCGCCCTCCTTGTCGGAGAACGCGTGGTGGCGCCGGTGGTCGGCCACCCAGTGCAGGATCGGCCCCTGCACGGCGAGGCTGCCGGCGACCGCGAGCGCGACCCGCATGGGGCGGCCCGCCTTGAAGGCGCCGTGCGTGAAGTATCGGTGGAAGCCCACGGTGACACCGAGGCAGGTGAATGTGTACCAGGCGGCCGCCAGAGCGACGTCCACCCAGGACAGTCCCCAGCCCCACGCGATCGGCACGGCCGCGAGCAGGGCGAGGAACGGGACGATGACGAACAGGTACACGGTGACGTGGGCGGGCAGCCCCCGCTTGCCTGCCAGCAGGGTCTTTGGGTTCATCGACTCCAGAGGTTAGGCGACCCTTATTTCCGCAGGGCTAACCGCTGCTCTCCGGCCGATGAACGTCCGCATTGACAGAGGTGCCCGTCGATGGTCTCATGGGGAACACTTAAGAATCTTTACATTTAGGTACGGAGTGTTTCCGATGAGAAGAGCCCGCCCGCTGGCTGCCCTCGTCGTGGCCGTCCTGCTCACCGGCGTGGGGATCCACCGGGCCGCCGCCGCGCCGCCGACCTTCACGCACCCGGGCGTGCTGGTCAGCCGGCCCCAGCTCGACTTCGTGCGTACCCAGGTCAATGCCGGCGCACAGCCGTGGCGGGCGGCCTACGACCAGATGATGGCCAGCGCCTACGCCTCGCTCTCCCGCACGCCGCGCCCCCGCGCCGTGGTCGAGTGCGGCCCCTACTCCAACCCCAACCTCGGCTGCACCGACGAGCGGCAGGACGCGCTCGCCGCCTACACGCTCGCGCTCGCCTGGTACATCACCCGCGACGCGCGCTACGCCACCAAGGCGATCTCCATCATGGACGCCTGGTCCGCGGTCGTCACCGACCACACCAACAGCAACGCGCCGCTCCAGGCAGCGTGGGCCGGTTCCAGCTGGCCGCGGGCCGCCGAGATCATCCGGTACACGTACACGGGCTGGCCGGCCGCGAACGTGACCCGCTTCGCCACCATGCTCCGCACCGTGTACCTGCCCGAGGTGGCCGCCGGGCGGGCGAGCACCAACGGCAACTGGGAGCTGTCCATGATGGAGGCCGCGCTCGGCATCGCGGTGTTCCTGGAGGACCGGGCGGCCTACGACCGGGCGCTGACGATCTTCCGCGCGCGGGTGCCGGCCTACATCTACCTCACCGGCGACGGGGCGCTGCCGCGCGGGCCGGCGGGCAGCGGCATCGACACCCGCGCCGAGATCATCGCCTACTGGCAGGGGCAGAGCACGTTCGTCGACGGGCTGTCCCAGGAGACCTGCCGCGACTTCACCCACACCGGGTACGGCATCGCCGCGATCGCGCACGTCGCCGAGACCACCCGCATCCAGGGGCAGGACATCTACCCGGAGGTGGGGGAGCGGCTGCGCCACGCGCTCGGCTTCCACGCGCGGTACCAGCTCGGTGAGGCGCCGCCCGCCTGGCTGTGCGGCGGCACCCTCACGCGGGGGCTGGGGCCGGTGACCGAGGTGGGCTTCAACGCGCTGCACGGCCGGCTCGGCATCGCGATGAGCAACACCCAGCGGCTCACCGAGCAGGGCCGCCCGGCCGGCACGAACTCGCTCTTCGTGGCTTGGGAGACGCTGACCCACGCCGGCAACCCGGCCTGAGTCGGGCGGGCGGCGGTCCGCCGTGGGATGCCGCCGCCCGCCCTTTCCTCACGCGTACGGCTGCAGGAACTGGGCCGGGCGCAGCGCCTTCGACGAGATACGGATGTCACCGATCCAGCCGTAGAAGCCCTGCCCGTACTTGAGGTCGAACGAGTTCGCGCCCACCACGAACGGCTTGCCCATCGTGCAGATGCCGGTGGAGGGCTGGGTGGGGTTGCGGGCGATCTTCGAGCCGTCCACGTACACGGTGGTCTTCTGCGAGTCGTTGACCACCGCGAGGTGCATCCACCGCCCGACCGGCAGCGCGTGGCTCCACGACGTCGGGTCCGCGTCCTGCACCGAGGGGTACACGACGAACTGCAGGAAGCGTTCCGGCGAGATGTTGAGGCTGCACGTGGGCTCGAGCGGCGACCAGCCGGTGGTCTTGCCCGCGTCGCCGTTGCGCCCTTCCCAGCTGAGGATCCCCATCCACGCGTGGTCACCCTCGAACGGCTCCGGCAGCTTGACGAAAACCTCGATGGTGTACCCGTCGCGGAAGGTCATGGTGTTGATCGGCGCGCGGTCCCCGGCGCGCAGGATGGCGCCCCGGTCCGGGCCCTTGCCGCCGTCGAAGCGGAGGCTGGCGTGCGCCGGCTGCCCGGGGTGGTGCTCGGCCGACCAGGTCACGACCTCGGGCGCGCTCGCGTGCAGGCGCTGGAGGGTGAGGTCGTTGCCGTTGCCGGTGAGGTCGCGGGCCACGGCACCGGCGGCCACCGGCGCGCCCGCGTTGCCGGCGCCGTCGAGCCCGGAGCGGTCGAACCGCCAGTACGCGACCGTGGCGCGGGACGTGACCGCGGCGGCCGGACGGGGCGCGGGCGGGGTGACCGGCGCGAAGCCCTGGAAGCGGGCGGCGAAGTCGACGTCCACGGTGAACCTGTCGACCGGCCCGCTCAGCTCGATCGTCTCGGCTTCGAGCGGCGAGCGCTTGGCCGGGTCGCGCGCCAGGAACCACGGCGCGAACGTCTCCACGTCGATCACGCCGCGCACCAGGTCGAAATGGTACAGCCGGATCATGCCCGCACCGCCGTAGTAGCGGTCCTGGTAGTTCGCGATGTGCACGTGGACGTCGTGGCCGGCGTCGTTGGTCAGCGTGGTGCGGCCGGGCGGCCAGTAGTGGCCGTTGAGCGTGAGGAACACCTGGTCGTTGCGGCGGATCAGCCGGTCCCACATCCGCTGCCCGTTGTCGCTCAGGTGCGCCTCGCCGCTGTCCTCGGCCCAGGCCAGGTCGTGCGTGGTGACGATGACCGGGAGCCTGGGGTGCGCGTCGATCACGCCCTGCGCCCAGGCGAGCCCGCGGTCGGAGACGCGCCAGTCGAGCGCGAGCACGACCCACTCGCGGCCGCCGGCGGCCAGCAGGTGGTAGCTGTTGTACCCGTCCGGCGAGGCGCCGCCGAACGTGGGCGTGCCGGCGAAGCGCCGCGGCCCGAACGCCCGCAGGTAGGCCGAGTCGCCCCGCTGGTCGTCGCCGCCGCGGATGTCGTGGTTGCCGGCGAGGACGCTGTACGGCACCTTCCCGTCGATCAGCCGGAACGCCTGGTCGGCCAGCCCGATCTCGTGCTCGCTGCCGTGCTCGGTGACGTCGCCGAGGTGGGTCATGAACGCGATGTTGGCCTCGGCCCGCTCCTGCTTCAGATAGCGGAACGTCGCCTCCAGCGGCGCCGGGTCGGAGCTGTCCTCGTCGAAGAGGTACTGCGTGTCGGGCAGCACGGCGAGCGCGAACCGCGGGCTGCGCCAGTCGAACCCGCCCTGGCCGCCGCTGTTTGCCGAGGCCGCCTCACCACTCGCCAGCAGCCCGACCGCCGGCGTGGCCAGCAGCGCGGCCGCGGCGGGGGCGGCGAGCAGAGTCCGGCGCCCGACGCCGGGCGCGCTTCGGTCGTGGTTGTCCATCGAGCCTCCCCATCACCGGATACGGCCGTGACTCTGGCCGTCGCCGGTGACGGGGCGGTAGCGCGGGCTCCAACGCCACCCGAAGACTCCGCGATCTTGGAGCAGGGTGGCCGAGGGTCACCTGTGTTTCGGCAGTACCGGGACCAGGTTGTCCCACCTGGCGATCTCGCAGGAGTGCACCCGGTTGAACGACGCGTCGATCGGCTGGTCACTCCACCGGCCGGTGACGCGCGCCGTCTCCGGGCCGTCCGAGAACGGCAGGCAGATCGTGCCCGGCGGCACCGGCTTGAACGGATCGGCGGTGGCCTTGTCGAGCAGCTCGCAGGCCCCGACCGGATCGGGATGGCTCCCACCCGCCGGGCCGCACACCAGCCGCCAGACCACGACCTGCGACGCCGGTGTCGCCAGATACGTGATCGTGAGGTCGGTGGACGGCGGTGCCGCGGCGGCCGCCGGCGTGCCCGCGGCCGCGATCGCGCCACCCAGCGCGAACGCGGATACCGCCGTGAAGATCCTGAGGTACGTGCGCATTCCCCGTTTCCCCCTTTCGCCCGTGAAGCGATGTCCGGATCCTGTGGAAGGGCGGGGCGAGGGTCAAGGCAGCGGCCGGACATTTCCGTATTGAGAAAGGGAAATTGCGCAACACCGCAACGCGGGCCTGTGCCGTCAGGCGACGTCGTAGGTAAGGTGGGTGGCCGTCGACGTCGGGACGACGCTCCGCCGCACCAGCGTGCGCGGCGTTCCGCCGGTGAACAGCGGCGTCCCGGCGCCCAGGAGGACGGGCGCGAGGTGCAGCGACAAGACGTCGACGAGCCCGGCGGCGACCGCCGAGCCGACGACGGCGCCGCCGCCCATGATGACGACGTCGACGTCCTGGCCGCTTTTCGCCGCCGCCGCCTCCGCACGCCCGCGCGCGACGCCGACGGCGTCGGGCAGGCCGGTGGTGACGAACGTCCAATCGAGGTCGGTGAGCCGCACCGTCTCCGGCGGCGAGCTCGTCACGACGACGAACGCGGGCTTGCCGACCTCGCCGGCGCCGTAGCCGACCTCGTCGTCCCAGCCCCCCGGCCCGTCGACCACGTCGAAGAGCCGGCGGCCGAGGACGACGGCGCCCGACCGGGCGGTCGCCTCGCGCAGGACCCGGCGATCGTCGGGATCGTCGGAGAACGCCCAGGTGTGCAGGGCCTCGCCCCCGGTGCCAAGACCGTTGTCCGGGCCGGGGTCGGGCCCGGTGACGAAGCCGTCGAGGGAGACGGAGATGTCCGCGATAATTCGAGTCATACCTGGTTAGACGCGATCCGGCGCTCGAACTCATCGCCAGCCCGGGAAGTGCTGGGCGCGGCCGTCACGTTCGGCAACGGTCAGGGCACGCCGTGCTCCGCCAGCCACTCCTCGCCCACGAGCGAGCGCAGCCGGTCTCGCACGGCCGTGCCCGCCGGGTCGGCCAGCACCGCTCCGACGAGCGCGTCGAGCCGCCCGCCGCGGCTCGCCGTGACGACGAGCTCGCGGGTGACCCGCCGCGCCGACCCCGACCAGCTGATCAGGGTCATGTCGAGGCCGGCCGCGGACGCGATCAACCGGCTGTCGGTGCTCGTGGGGTACACGGTCAGGAGGATGTCCTCCAGCTCCCGCGTCTCCTGCCGCGACCAGTCGAGCGGGCTCTCCGCGAGGAAATGTGTCGAGCTGCTGGGGCGGTGCTCCTCGCCCGAGTCGACCGCCCACCAGAGGTAGACGGCCCGGATCGCCTCGCGGACCCGCTCCGGCGGATACTCCAGCCGCCACAGGCGGTCGAGCAGGAACCCGGCGTCGGTGCCCAGGCCGGTGAGTGTGGTCCAGGCGCCTTCCAGCCCCTCCCGGTCGAACGTGAGCGGGCGCAACCCCAGCTTCTGGGCCAGCCGGCCCGGGCTCTCCTGCGCCAGGTCCCAGTCGGCGATCGCCGCCACGATCGCGTGTACCCGCCGCAGGTCCTCCTCGTGGCCCAGACCGACGACCCGCACCGCCTCCTGGAGCCGCTCGGGCTCCTCCCGGCCCAGTGCGGCGGCGAGCAGGCGGACGAGGGCCGTGTGCTGGGTGACCTTCCGCGGGCCGTAGCGCTGGATGAGCGCGCGCACGTCGAGCCCGAGCGACCAGCGCAGGTCGCCGTCGTCGAGCCGGCCGCGCTCGCGCACGTTCATCCGGTTGAGCAGCAGCTCCAGGCGGAGCTCGGGGTGGCCGGCCAGCAGCGGCAGGTCGGCGGCCTCCTGCAGCTCGCGCTGCGCGTCCTCGGACTCGCCCAGCCGCTCCTCCAGCCGGGCGAGCCGGACGACCGCGGCCGCGACCTTGGTGGCGTCCGCCCGCTCCCGCGCCGCGTCTACGTCCCGCCGCGACGCATCCACGGCCCGCCGCAGGTCGCCCTCGGCTTCCGCCAGCCGCGACTCCAGCCGGTGCAGCTCCGTGCCCGGCATGCGCTCGGACCGCTCGGCCAGGAGCGTCCGGGCCTGGGGCAGGTCGCCCTTCCGGAGGGCGACGTCGACCTCGGGAGCGGTGCGGCGTTCCCAGTCGACGAGGTCGTCCCCGACCACCGGCGCGTGCTGGTCGCGGACCATCCGCGCGGACGAGGGCGGGAAGTCGGCGACCGACAGCCCCAGGCGGCGGATTGTGTCGGCGTCGACCGGGCCGGTCAGGTCGCCCCGGGCCAGCCGGTGGTAGGCGAGCTCCAGGTCGGTGTCGTCCGAGCGGGGCTGGGCCTCGTAGTAGCGCACCGCGAGGTCGCCCACCCGGGAGACGAGCGCCGGATCGTGAAACCTGAGCGCCACGAGCGCCGGGCCGCGCAGCTCCTCGCGCAGCCGGAGCGTGTCGCCGTCCCGCTCGGCCATCGTCATCTGGGTGACAAGGCCGCCGAAGAGCTCGGCCGCGGGCAGCTCCGGCGGCGGCAGGAGCGCCGGGGCGAGCACGTGCTCGACGAGTCCGACGGAGATCCGCCGGAGGACGAGGCTGGCCTGGGCGACGCGGCGCAGCTCCTCCGTGGTGCGCTGGTCGGGCACCGAGATGTGGTTGAGTATCCGCTGGTACAGGAAGCCCCGCACGACCTCGGTGCGGACCCGGTCGAGGGCGCGGGCCCGGGCCGCCGCGTCGCGCACGGCACCCGATCCCTCCCGTGCCAGCACCTGGGCCGCCAGCCGGACGGTGAGCGGGATGCCGCCGACCAGGTCGATGATGTCCCTGGCCATGGCGTCGTCGAGCGCGGGAGCGCCGGCGGCGGCCTCCCGCTGGACGAAGTAGCGCAGCAGGTCCGCGGCGGCGGCGTCGTCCAGCGGCAGGACGTGCAGCTGGCGGTCGGGCCGGCCCGGGGTGAGGAAGATCGACGCCGGGCCGCGGCCGGACACCACGAGCCGAAACGAGCCGAGCTCGCTGGCCAGCGTGGCGAACAGGTCGAAGAGCTCCGCCGCCCGCTCGGGCCGGGTGCGCTCCAGCTCCTCGAACGTGTCGAGGACGACGACGAGCGCGGTGTCCACCATGGACGCGTCGCGGGCGAAGCTGGTGGCGCGCTCCCGGTAGGAGGTCGCGGTGTCGCTCGCCTCCAGGCCCGCCCCCTTGCCCCGGCGGTACGCGACGTCCTCGTCGTGCTCCAGCTTGCGCCGGTACTCCGGGAACTGCGCGGCGACCTGGCGGATGACGTCGTTGAGCACGACCATGGGCTCGCAGGCGGACAGGGTCGGCCGGTCGAGGTCGAGATAGGCCCACGCCCAGCGGTCGTCGGGACCGCGTGACTCGTACAGGTCCATCACGAACCGGGCGACCAGGGTGGACTTTCCGACGCCGCCGACGCCGTAGACCACCATCGCCGGGTCGGCGGTCAGGCCGCCGGGGACCGGTGGCGCCGTGCGGTACTCGTGCAGCCGGGCGACCTCCCGCTCGCGGCCGAGGCATCCCGCGTCGGCCAGCCTGCGTACGCCGCGGATGACGTCGAGCAGGGCCAGCCGGCCCTCGATCTCGGTGCGGCTCGGCGTGACCTTCACGGTGGCGGACAACTCCGCGCGGGCCACCGCCTCGGTCGCCCACCGCCACACGTCGAGGGCGACGACGAGCTCGTCCTCACTCAGCTCCGTGACCGGTCGCCCGGTAGCGAGGACGAAGTCGTCGAGTACCCGTTGGAGGGGTGTGTCGTAGTCGGGCCGGACCGCACGGCGCACGCGGGCGAGCTCTGCCTGCCCGCCGCGGCGGAGGATCGCGGCGAGCGCGTCGATCCGCCGCCGCTCGAGGAGGACGGCCTCGGGGTGCTCGCCGCGGGCGGGCAGCGGGCGGCACAGCAGGTGCTCCACGCTCACCCCCGCGGGAGTGGCGCGGAGCGGGCCCGGGTCGAACGTGCCGAGCACGGCCAGCCGCTCGACCTCGGGGCTGGCGGCCGCCCGCTCCTCCCGTTCGGCTTCGTCCACAAACGACAGTGCCTGCTCAGGATCCACTTCGGGCCCCCAGGAGGTCGAACAGGAGCGCGGGCAGCTGCCGGGCGAGCGTGCGGGGCTCGGGGAGCGGGCCGCCGACGGGAAACAGCGGGTCCAACCGGCCGGCCAGGCTCGTCTCGTCGAGGCTCCCGCCCTCCTCGACGGCTCTCGCGCGGAACCAGGCCTCGACCTCGCTGCGGACCAACCCGATCGCGGTGTCGCGCTCCACCCAGTCGGAGTGTTCGAGGGCGAACCGCTCGGCGTCGCGGCCGGCGAGCACCAGCCGGAGCGGGACCTGCGGGTCGTCGGCCACGGTGACGAGCGCGTGCACGAGCTCGTCCAACCCGCCCTGCTTGGCCGCGGTCAGGTCGTTGACGCTGTCGATGAAGATCCACCACTGGCGTGGCGAGTCGCGCAGCGCGGTGGAGAGCCACACCTGGAGCGTGCTGATCGTGCGCGCCTCCTGTGCCAGCGGCTCCTTGGGCATCCGCAGCCGCAGGCCGACGAGCACGTCGCCGATGACGCGTTCGAGGCGGGTCTCGACGCCGAACCCGATGTAGTCACTGAGGTTGATGCGGAAGGCCACCAGCCCATCCGGAGCCGCGGTCCGGAGCGGCGCGCTGAGCTTCGCGTTCGCGGCCACGTGCGAGAGGAACGAGTAGGAGTAGGAGACGCCGCTGCCGCTCTCCCCGGTGATCGCCAGGACCCGGGCGGCGCTGTCCGCGGCCGCCATGGCGCCGACCCGGTCACGGAGGGGCCCGCGGTTGACCATCGGTCGCCCACGGAGCGACGTCGTCCTCAGTGGATCGAGCTCCACCGGCCCGGGCGGCTGGAGTGGCCGCGGCGGCGCGGCCGGCGACACCGGCGACAGCGGGCTCGCGCCCGGCCCGTTGCTGATCGCCTTGGCGATGCGCGAGATGGGGACGCCCTGGTTGTTGCCGTCCTGGGAGTAGTGGTGCACGGCGACGAGCCGGCCCCGCGTGTCGACGACCGGCGATCCGGAGGAGCCGTTGAGGGTGATGCCCTTGTAGCGGATGCGCGTGCCGGCGTCGTTGCGTTCGGGCGCCGTCCGGATCATGGTGTATCGCTGGGTCTGGCCCAGCGGATGTTGGGGGATGATCAGCGCGGGGGCGCCCCGGAAGTCGTACTCGGTCTCGTCGAGGGGATACACGCCGCGCGGCTCGGCCTCGCGTTCGGCGGGGGCCTGGAAGCCGAGCCTCAGCAAGGCGAAGTCGAGGCAGTCGGCGGGAGCGTTCCAGTCGACGACCCGGCCAACGCCCTCCGCGCTCGTCGGCGGGCTCGCCGTGACGACGCCGACCACCGGGACCCTGACTCCCGTCTCGGCCAGACTCCGCCCCGGGACGTCGTTGTAGTCGAACCGGGCGAACATCCCCGCCGGCAGCACCGGTGGCGCCTGCCGGAAACCGATGACGTGGGCGGCGGTCAGCAGCAGGTCCGGACCGACCAGGAAGCCGGTGCCCCGGGGCTGGCCGGCGACCTCGATCATCGCGGTGCGAGCCATCGCGTCGCGGACGGCCTGGATCAGCGCGCGCGGGTCGTCGAGGCCGGCGGTGACCGAGGTGACCGCCTCGAGACCGCCGATCGGCTGGTCGGTGGGCTCCACCTCCGCCTCGACGAGGCTGGCGACGACGGTGTCGGGGCCGTCGCTCGGCTTGGGCGGCAGCCCGTAGCGCAGGACGAGGCGGGCGTGCGCGGCGGCGAGCCGGTCGCCCAGCAGCGTGCGCAGCAGCGGGTGGAACGCCTCGCTCGCCGGGTCGTGCAGCACCTCGGCGGCCAGGTCGAGCGCCCGGCCCTGGCCGGCGGCCCCGGCCAGCGCCCACTCCCACCGGGCGCGGGTCGAGGCCGCCGCCGGCCCCGTGTGCCAGTCGAGCCCGACCGACTCGGTGATCGCCTGGATCGCGGCGGGGTCCTCGTAGGCGTAGGTCAGCACGTCGACCACGCGTCGCGGCTCCCCGCCGGACCAGTCGGTTTGCGGATCCTCCCACCACGGTGCGGGCGGACCGGACATCATTCCCCCTTCAGTGCAGGAGTCGCTGCATGATCTGGTGGACGCGGGACGCCTGTACGGCCTCGTTGCGCTGGCCCTGGATGCCGCCGAAGTGCAGGCCGAGCGCCTTGCCGCTGGCGAGGTCGAGCACCACGGACCCGGAGTTGCCGCCGAGCGTCGTGGCGTCGTGGTGCAGCAGGTCCTCGGCGACGACGGCGGTGACCTGCCCCGGCGCCAGCCGCTTGACGTTGTAGACGCCGTCGAAGATGCGCTGCTGGTCGGCCGCGTCGTTGCGGCTGTCGTGGGCGGGGTACCCGATAACCGCGACCCAGGATCCGATGCCGGCGGCGTCGATCTCCTCGCGGGTCATGAGGTCGATGGTCCGGGGCAGGGCCTCGCCGTCGGCGCCCTCGCTGTCGACGCGCAGCAGGGCGACGTCGAGCGAGTCTTCCGGCTCGATCCACAGGATCTCCCTGACCCGGAAGCTGGACTCGTCCGGCTGCTGGAACTCGTGGCGCCAGTCGATCGTGGCGCGCACGGGAGGCGCGCCGAAGTTGGTGCGGAAGGCGAACCCACCCTCCACAGTGGTCGCGAACTCCCGTGCCACGTGCCGGTTGGTCACCACGATGCCGTCGCCGACCATCCACCCGGTGCCGACCCAGTCGAGGCGGTGGTTGCGCAGGTCGATGCGTCCCGCGCTGCCCAGGATCGACTCGACCGACGCCCGTGCCGTCGCCAGCCGCTCGCGGATCAGCTCGCTCTCCGGGAACTCGTCCGGCGGCGCCGCGAACGTCGACCGCTGCACGAGGTAGACCGGCCGGGTGAAGCGCTCGATGATGGCTTCGAGGCCGGGCTCGGTGCCCGGCTGGTAGGTGCCCTCGGCCATCCCTTCGGCCACCGCCGCGGCGTCGTCGAGTCGGGGACCGCCATCCAGGCCGTCGAGGCTGTCCAGGCCCTCCAGATCGCCCTTCTTCTCTCGCGCGTGCTCGGCGAGCTCGCCGAACCGGTCGAGGAACTCCTGCTTGACTTCCGCGTCGGCGAAGACCTGCCGAATATCCATGTCGCCCTCCCTAACTACCGTGAGATTTCCGGGTCGCCGGTGCGCAGCCGCAGCCGCTCGCGCAGGTGCCGGTTGACCACCGCGGCGGCCAGTCTCTCCGAGACCACCGGTGCGGCCGGGCCCTCCTCCGCGGACAGCCGCTCCGGAGTATGAGCGCGAATCGTGCCCATTCTTCAATGGGAGTGCCCGGCACAATTACCGTCGCCTCCCGCAAAGCATCAATTGACGTCGGCATTCGGTCACCTCCAAAGGCGTCCGCCACCGATTCTCGTCTTCTCCAAGGCCTCGAAAAGGCAAAGTCGTTGATTTGCCACCCGCACGTGCGACCCCTGAACTGAGAGAGCCGTGCAGGTCAGCCCGAAACCGCCGCACCCCGCGTTTTCCGCACAAGGGTAAGGCGGTATCCGGCCGCGCGTTGTCAGAACTGTGACGTATCAAGCCACCGGGATGGAACTCGCACCCGGAAGGGGGAGGCGCATTGTCGCCCCGGCCGGGGCCCGCTGGGCGGTCGCGTTTGGACAAAGGCCGGTCACTATCGCGCCGACCCAGGCGGTGTCGATCGGGTGCGGCTCCGGGCTGATGCCGAGGTTGTAGTGGCTGAGGTTGGTGGCCAGCGACAGCTGCCGGGCTCCGTCGGGCGCGTGCAGCGATACCGTGATCTGCCCGATCACGCCGCCGTCGTGGCCCCACGCGGGCCCGCACGGCGTGGGCAGCCAGTAGAGGCCCAGCCCGTATCCGCCGCCGTCCGGCTGCGCCGGGTCCATCGGCACGGTCGTGCGCATCTGCGCCAGCTGGGCCGGTGGCAGGAGCCTGCCGCCGAGCAGTGCCCGGTAGAACGTGTCCAGGTCGGACGGCGTCGAGATCAGCTCGCCGGCCGTCCAGGCCCACGACATGTCGTAGGTGGCGAAGTCGCGCACCCCGAACACCGCGAAGTGCGCCCCGGCGTGCGGCCCGCGGATCGCCCGGTCGGCGCCGGGGAAGTAGGTGTCCCGCAGCCCCAGCGGCCGGATCACCCGGCGGGTGACCTCGGCGGGCGCGTCACCGCCCGTGACCTTCTCGATGAGCAGGCCGGCGATCACGTAGCCGGTGTTGGAGTAAGAGTGGTGGTCGCCGGGCGCGCCGGTGCGGGGCAGCGACAGTCCGATCTGGACCAGCTCCTCGGGGGTGAAGCGGGTCTGCCCGACGCTGATCACCTCCGCGTACGAGTCGAGGATGGCCTCGGTGTAGTTGCCGATGCCGCTGGTGTGGTTGAGCAGCATCCGCACCGTGACCCGCTGGCCCACCTCGCCCGGGACCAGGTCGGGCAGCCACCGGCCGACCGGGTCGTCCAACCCGACCTTTCCCTCGGCGACGAGCTGGAGCACGGTGGCGGCGACGAAGCTCTTGGTGATGCTGCCGACCCGGTGTCGCATGTCGGGCCGCGCCGGGCGGCCGGTGGTCACGTCGGCGACGCCGGCCGCGCCCGTGGGCGCGTCGGCCCAGGGGTGGAGGCGACCCGGGCATTTCTGATGCGTGGCGAAGTGGTCGGACATCCGTCGTCCGGATGGCGGGGTGTCTGACCAATGTCAATTGCGGCAGACTGTGCCGCGTGGAAGCGCTCCGACTCTTGGGCGGCCGATACCGGTTGGAGGACCAGATCGGTTCCGGCGGCATGTCGGTGGTCTGGCGGGCCACCGACGAGGTGCTGCGCCGGCCGGTCGCGGTGAAGGTGCTGGCCGGCCGGCTCGCGACCGACCCCGGCGCCCGGCTGCGCATCCAGGCGGAGGCCCGCTCCGCCGCCCGCCTGTCCCATCCGCACGTCTGCGGGGTGTACGACTTCGGCGAGTCCGTCGACGAGTCCGGGCAGCCGGAGCCGTTCGTGGTGATGGAGCTGCTGCGCGGCCCGACGCTCAGCCAGCGGATCGCCGACGGGCCGCTGCCGGCGCAGACGGCGATGCGGGTCTGCGCCGAGGTGGCCAGCGGGATCGCCGCCGCGCACGACGCCGGCCTGGTGCACCGCGACATCAAGCCGGCCAACGTCATCCTGACCACCGGCGGGGCGAAGGTGGTCGACTTCGGCATCGCCGCCGCGGCCGGCCCGCTCGAAGACCTCGACCAGGACGACCGGATGATCGGCACGCCCGCCTACCTGGCACCGGAGCGGCTCACCGGCGACCAGATCGTGCCCGCCTCCGATGTGTACGCGCTGGGGTTGCTCCTCCACTACGTCCTGGTCGGCAGGCTGCCCTGGGCGGCCGAGACGACGACCCAGATGCTGCGCGCGCACTCGTACGTGGAGCCGGAGCCGCTGCCCCCGGTCAGCGGGGTGCCGCCGGAGGTCGCCGACCTGTGCGGGCGCTGCCTGGCCAAGGACCCGGCCGACCGGCCCACCGCCGCCGAGGTCACCGAGGTGCTGGCCCGGGCCGCCGGCATGGCGCCGCTGCCGGCGGAGTCGTCCGGCCGGCACGCGGCCGCGCCCGTCCTCGACGTCGACGCCAGCGGCGGCCCCGCGCCCGACGACCAGCCGACCGTCGACCCGGCCCGCCTCCGGCGCCGCCAGCGGACGCTCGCGGTCGTGGTCGGCGTCACCACCGTGGCCGCGACCGCGCTGGTGGCCGCACTGATCGCGAGCGCGGGCGGCGGCCCGACCGGCGCGCTCGCCGAGCAGGTCCCGGACGCCGGGGCGACGGGCACGACCGGCGGCGCGGTCACGACCGCGCCGGGCGAACCGGGCGACACGCCCGGCGGTCCGGGCCAGCCGGCTGGCCCCGCCGCGACCACCGGCGGCGTGACCCTCGGCCCGGCGGCGCCCAACCCCGGGGCGCCACCCGGGGCCTCGCCGACCACGCCCGGGTCCACGCCCCCGGTCGAGGAGTCGCCCGCGCCGTCCGAGGAGCACACGCTCACCTCGGCCGGTGGCAGCGTGGTGGTCCGCTGCGAGGGCCGCCTGGCACACGCGCTCAGCTCGTCGGCGGCCGAGGGCTACACGGTCAGCAAGACGGAGCCGGGCCCGGCCGGCACGGTGCACGTGTGGTTCGAGGGCCCGCAGCGGGTGCACATGAAGATCCAGTGCAAAAACGGCGTCCCGACCTCGGTCAACGCGGGCTGACCTCGAAGATGTCGGCGTCATAGGAGGCCGTCCAGCGCACCGGCAGGCCCACCGACATCAGGTGGGCGCCGGAGTAGACGGTGCCGGCCGCCTCGTACCTCGCGGCTGGGTCCAGGCCGCGCAGCGGCAGGCGCACCGGCCGGGCGGCCACCGTGTCGAGGCCGTCCAGCGGGCCCGGGCCCCAGGCCAGGACCACGACCCGGCCGTCCAGCGTGTACTGGACGGCGCAGCGCTCCTCGTCGGGGCCGCCGATCCGGTGCACCTCGCCGCGCGTGACCACGTCGCGGACCGCCTTGTAGCGGGCGACCCAGCGCGCGGCCTCGGCCCGCTCGGCCGGGCTCCAGCGGCGGATGTCCGCGCCGATGCCGAGCACGCCGGCGCTGGCCAGCACGAACCGGAACGCCAGCGACCTCGGCCGGGTGTCGAAGAGGCCGGCCGAGTCGGTCACCCACGAGCTCATCAGGTGTGGCGCGTGCGCGCGCAGGTAGCCGTCCTGGATCCGCAGCCGGTCGATCGGCGCGGTGTTGTCGCTCGGCCACACGACGTCCACTCTGGACGCCATCGCCAGGTCGACCCGCCCGCCGCCGGCCGCGCACCCTTCCACCGTCACATGTGGATGGTCGCGGCGCAGCGCGTCGAGGATCCGGTAGAGCGCCGCCACGTGCGCGCCGTCGAGGTCCAGGTCGTCATCGGGTACGCCGGGGCGGCCGGGCTCGGTCCGCGGGCGGTTGAAGTCCCACTTCAGGTAGGTGATGTCATAGCCGCGCAGCAGCCCGTCCAGTGTGGAGTGGACGAAATCTTCCACCTCCGGCCGGCCCAGGTCGAGCAGGTACTGGTCGCGGATGGTGGTGCGGGGGCGGCCGTCCACCTGGTACACCCAGTCGGGGTGCGCCTCGTAGAGCGCCGAGCGCGGGTTGACCATCTCCGGCTCGACCCAGAGGCCGAAGTCGAGGCCGAGCCCGCGCACCCGGCCGACGAACGTGTCGAACCCGTCCGGAAACTTCGCCGGGTCGGGGGTCCAGTCGCCGAGGCCGGCGGTGTCGTCGCCGCGCCCGACGAACCACCCGTCGTCGACCACGAACGTCTCCACGCCCAGCTCCGCCGCGACCTCGGCGAGCGCGAGCTGGCCGGCGGCGGTGACGTCGAAGTAGGTGGCCTCCCACGAGTTGTAGATGACCTTGCGGGTGCGGGTGAGCCGGTCACCGGCCAGGCGGCGCTCGTAGGCGTGCCAGACCTGGGCCAGCCCGTCGACGCCGTCCGCGCTGTACGCCCCGGCGGCCACCGGCGTGACGAACGTGGCGTCCGGCGCGAGCGTCAGCGGGCCGTCGGCGGCCACCCGCCCGGCGCGCACGCGGGTGAGGCCCGCCGCGTCCCGCGCGGCGGCGATCCGCCACGACCCGGTCCAGGCCAGCGCCACGCCCCAGGTTGGTCCGGCGTCGCGGGCGTCCTGGACCGCCAGGTAGGGCGAGAACTGGTGACCGGTCACCCCCAGCGTGCTGCCGATCTCGAACCGGCCGCGCCACAGCTCCGTAGTGGCCGGCGTGAACTCGCGCGCCCACTGTCCACTCAGGTAGGTCAGGCGGGCGCCGTGCGGGGTGGGCACGCAGAAGCCGGCCGACCCGACCTCGACGAGCCGGAGCGGCGCGTCGCCGGTGTTGACCAGCTCGACCCACCGCTCGACCACGTCGGAGCCCGCCGCGAGCCGGTAGTGCAGGGCGGCCCGCAGCCCCGTCACCGCGTCGGCGAAGTCGACCCGGAGCGAGTCACCGTCCTGCGCGGCGCCGTCGAACGACCACGACAGCGCCCGGCCGGGCCGCACGACGAGGTCGGCGCCGGCGAACGGGCGGACGCCGTCCGGCGCGTACTCCACGGCGGCGATGTCGCCGGGCGTCATGTACTGCGGCTTGCCGGCCCACGCCACGGGGGAGGGGCCGTCGCCGACCCCGTGCGGCCCCCAGGCGCGCAGCTCCAGCCAGCCGCCGTGCTCCGGCAACGCGACCGTGTACTCCGTGGTGGCACCGGTGAGCGTCCACTCACGACTCACTTGACGAACCCCTCGTTGAGCCGTTTCTGCAGGTCCACATCGTGCCACATGGGGTGGTGCGGGGCGGCGTTGGAGCAGACCAGCGTGCCCCACGCGCCGACCTCGGCCGAGCGCCGCACCGCGTGCGCGCAGATCTCGGCGCCGACCGGGCCCTCCTCGAACGTGCCGTGCAGCGGGGTGTAGCCGACCCAGCCCTCGCCGAAGACCAGCGGCACCGAGCGCTCGGCGGCCCAGTCGGCGGCCACGTCGATCCAGGTGTCCAGCGTGGCGCGCATCGCGCGGCGGTGCTCGCCGTACCGGTCGTAGAGCCAGCGGTCCCACTTGACCGGGTCGCACCAGTCGTGGGTGTACATCTCCCGGTGCCGCACCGCGGTCGCGCCGAGGCGCCAGCGGTCGGCGGCCGGCGGCTGCCAGTCGTCGAGCGCGGGCGCGCCGTCGCGCAGCAGCTCGGCGTACGCCCGTTCCTGCGGGTACGGGCGGGTGTCGTCGCGGAGCGCGAACTCGTCCACGAGCTGCTCCAGCACCCCGTACACGTACGGGTGGAACACGGCCACGCCGGCGTTGCGGGGCAGCCCGCGCATGTACCCGACCGGCACGCGGGCGAAGTTGGCGGTGACCGGCACCCGCGGGTGGCGGGCCCGGAAGCGCTCGATGCCGCCCTCCAGGTACGGCTGGAGGCCGGCTATCGCCGCCTCGCCACGGGCGCCGGTGACGTCGGCGAGCCGGCCGATCTGCACCTCGTTGTGCAGCTCCACGAACGCGACCCGGTCGTCGAGCCCCTCGGCCTCGAGCAGGTCGACGAGGGCGGCGAGGGCGTCGGCGAGCGCGTCCGCCCGGCCGGCCGGCGGGATGGCGGTGACCGCGCGGTGCCACGAGTCGTCGGCCAGGAACGACGGGCTCTGCTGGTACTCCCAGCTGGAGACGATCACCTTGAAGTCGTGGCGCGCGGCGGCCCGGAAGAGGGCGAGCAGCTGTGCCCGCCCGTCGACCGTGGTGGTGTGCCGCACGTCGTACCACCGGGTGCGCTGCCCGTAGTCGCCGCCGAGCCCGCTGAGCGTCAGCCGGCTCGTGTCGAGCCCGCTGCCGAACAGCAGAAGCGGCATCGCGCAGATCCGGATCGTGTTGTAGCCGCGCTCGCCCGCCTGCCGGAACGCCTCATCGAGGTCCTCGAACGGCTCGCCTGGGCCGGTGCGCGTGTACCAGGTGAAGTCCCAAAGGGTAATGGCGAGGCGGTCAGTCACTTGGTAGATCCCATCAGTAGACCGGACACGAAGTGGCGCTGGAAGGCGAAGAAGACGATGGCGGTCGGGATCGCCGCCATGATGGACGCGGCCGCGACCACGTTCCAGTTGCTGACGTAGCCACCTTGGAGGTTGAGCAAAGCGGCGGTGACGGGAAACTTGGCCTGGGTGCGGAGCACCGTGATCGCCCAGATCAGGTCGTTGAAGATCCAGGTCGTGGCGAGCGCGCCGAGCGCCGCCAGCGACGGCCGGCACAGCGGCATGACGATCCGCGCGTACACGGAGAACGCGCCCGCGCCGTCGATCCGCGCCGCCTCGGTCACCTCCGACGGGATCGACCGCATGAACCCGTGCAGCACGAACGTGTAGAAGCCGAGCCCGAAGCCGACGTGGATCGCGATGAGCCCGACCAGCGTGTCGTAGATGCCGAGCGACTCGGTGATCCGGGAGACCGGGATCAGCAGGATCTGCGGGGGCAGCAGGTTGCCGGCCAGCATGACCAGCAGGATCGCGCGCCGCCCCGGGATCGGGTAGCGGCTCAGCGCGAACGCGGCCATCGACGACAGCAGCAGGCTGATGATCACCGCGGGCACGGTCACCTGGACGCTCGTCCACAGTGCCTTGCCCATCGACCCCTCGCCGAACGCGGTGCGGAAGCCGTCGAACGTGAAGCTGTCCGGCAGCGCGGCGGTGCCCCGGGAGGCGATGTCGTCGAACGAGCGGATCGAGATCAGCACGACGAACGCCATCGGCGCCACCCACAGCAGCGTGAGCGGCGCCATGACGGCGTGGAAGGCCCAACCCTTGCGCGTGTTCACGACACCTCCTCCTTCAGCGTCCGGACGAGGTAGGTGATGATGAACAGCAGCGCGAGCGCGAAGATGACGACGGCGATCGCGGAGGCGTAGCCGAGGTTGAGAAACGTGAAGCCCTGCTGGAACATGTAGGTGCTCAGCAGCTCCGAGGAGTGGTACGGCCCGCCCTGCGTCATCGCCCACACGATGTCGAACGTGCGGAGCGAGTCGATCACCGTCACCGCGAAGACGACCGTGTTGACGCCGCGCAGCTGCGGCCAGGTGACGTACCAGAAGCGCTGCCACGGGCCGGCACCGTCCACAGCGGACGCGTCGTCGAGCGAGGGGTCGGTGCCCTTGAGGCCGGCCAGGTAGAGCACCATCACGTACCCGACCTGCCGCCACACCGCGGCGACGAGCACCGCGTAGAGGGCGGTCTTCGGGTCGGCGAGCCACTGCCGTTCCAGGCTCTCCAGGCCGACCGCGCCGAGCAGCGTGTTGACCGTGCCGTCGGGCTGGTACTGCACGCGCCAGAACAGGCCGGTGACCGCGAGCGAGAACACCATCGGCAGGTAGATCGCGCTGCGGTAGACGCCGACGCCGCGGCGCGGCTTGTTGAGCGCCACGGCGAGGGCGAGGCCGCCGGCCACGGAGAGTCCCCCGAAGCCGACGGCCCAGATCACGTTGTTGCCCAGCGCTTCCCGGAAGACGCCGTCCGAGAACATGTCGCGGTAGTTCCGCAGGCCCACGTTCTCGGGCGCGCCGAGCCCGTTCCACTTGGTGAGCGAGAGGTAGAAGCTGTTGACGGCGGGCCAGAAGACCAGCCCGACCTCGACGGCGGCGGGCACGAGCAGGAAGAGCCAGACCACCGGCGAGATGTGGCGCCGTCTGCGCGAAGCGGCCGCAACGGTCACGAGTTGAGGACCTTCTGGGCCGCGGACTGCCAGCCGGCGAGGATCGAGTCGACGTCGGCGGGCGAGTCGAGAAACTTCGTGAGCGCGGTGTCCGCGGTGCTCTGCAGCTCGTCGCTGGAGTCGCGGTTGAAGAACTGGGTGATCGCGGCGCTCTCGTTGAGCAGCTTGATGCCCTTCTGCACCAGCGGGGAGAAGCCGGCGGTGCTCACCCGCGGCGAGGTCGGCAGGTTGGACGAGGCGGACAGCTTGATGAACTCCTCCTGCGCCGGCGCCGACGCGAGGTAGGAGAGCAGCTCCTTGGCGCCCGCCACGTTCTTGGACCGGGCGCTGGCGAAGTAGCCGTCGGTCGGTGCCTCCTCGGCCACCGGCACGCTCGGGTCGATGATCGGCACCCGGAAGAAGTCGATGTCGTCGACCACGTCCTTCGGCACCGACTGGGTGATGAACGCGCCGATCAGGTACATGCCGGCCTTCTTGCTGGCCAGCGGCGTGACCGCGTCCTGCCACGAGTACGAGCGGCCCTTAGGGTCGATGTACGGCAGCAGCTCGCGGTAGTGCTCCATGACCGCCTTGACCTCGGGGCCGTCGAAGGAGTGCTTGCCGGCGAGCAGGTCGCGGTGGAACTGCGCCCCGTTGACGCGCAGGTCGAGGTAGTCGAACCAGCCGGAGGCGACCCACGGGGTGGAGCCGGTGCCCATCGTCAGCGGGGCGACGCCCTTGGCCTTGATGGCCTTGCACAGCGCGATGAACTCGTCCCAGGTGGTCGCCGGCCGCACGCCCCACTCCTGGAAGGCGCTCTTGCGGTAGAACATGCCCCACCAGTAGTAGTTGGTCGGCACGAAGATCTGCTTGCCGTCCGCGCCGGTGGAGAGCTCCTTGAGGGCGGGGGAGAAGCCGGCGCAGGCACCGCTGCCGGTCCACAGGTCGGAGACGTCGAGCAGGAAGCCCTTGCTGGCGTAGTCGCGGGCCACCGAGCCGGCGTACCAGGTCAGCACGTCCGGCGGCGTGGCCGAGTTGAGGTATGTCGGCAGCTGCGCCCGGAAGCTCTCGATCGCGATCGTGTTGAGGGTGACCTTGGTCTTGGTGTACCCCTCGACGACCTTGGTGAGCGCGGCCTTGGGGGACGGGTCGGAGAGCGAGGACTGGAGGGTGAGGGTGGCGGAGGATCCGCTGCCACTGTCGGAGCTGCTGGTCGCGCAGCCGCCGAGGAGGGCGGCGGCGCCAAGGCCGCCGATGCCGGCCAAGAGGCCGCGGCGGCTGAGTTCGCTGTGAACCATCGTTGTTCCTCCCGCGAAGCGAAGCCCCGTGCGTTTGTATGCGGTCTGTTTCCGAAAGGTTGCATCAGCCCCGCGCGACTGTCAAGATATCTTCGTAATTAATGGTTAGTTGGCGGGAGGGGTCGGTGGCTGGACGGCTCACGGGCAAGAATGCCCTGGTCACGGGCGCGGCGTCGGGCATTGGCGCGGCGTGCGCGCGCCGCCTCGCGGCCGACGGCGCCTCGGTGGTGCTCGCCGACATCAGTCCAGCCGACGACGTCGCGGCTTCGATCGGGGCCGGCGCTCTGGCCGTCCGCGCCGACGTGTCCGACGAGGGGGACTGGACGGCGGCAGTGGCGGCGGCACGCGATCGCTTCGGGCCGGTCGGCATCCTCGTTTCCAACGCCTACGCCGTGGAGATCGCCCCGGCCGACGCGACCACCCGCGCCTCCTGGGACCACCAGATCGCGGTCAGCCTCACCGGCACCTTCCTCGGGGTGCGCGCCTGCCTGCCCGACCTGCGCGCGACCGGGGGCAGCGTCGTGGTCGTCTCGTCCGTGCACGCGCTGGTCGGGCTGCCCGGCCGCCCCGCGTACGCCGCCGCGAAGGGAGGTCTCGTCGCGCTCGCCCGCCAGCTCGCCGTCGAGTACGGGCCGGAGGTGCGGGTCAACAGCGTGCTGCCCGGCCCGATCCTCACGCCGGCGTGGGACCGCTTCTCCGAGGCGGACCGTTCGGCGTCGGCCGCCGCGACGGTGGCCCGCCGTCTCGGCACCCCCGACGAGGTGGCAGCGGCGGTAGCGTTCCTCGCGTCGCCGGACGCCAGCTACGTCACGGGCGCCAGCCTCGTCGTCGACGGCGGCTGGACAGCGGTGAAGTCGTCATCCTGAAATCGATTGGTAGGCAGATGCAGCAGTACGCGGCGCGTGGGGTGCACGGCCAGACGGTGGAGGTCATCGCGCAGCGCATCCTCACCGGCCAGTTCGCCGAAGGCTCCACATTGGACATCGTGGCGCTACAGGCGGAGTTCGACGTCAGCCTGACAGTGCTCCGCGAGGCGCTCAAGGTGCTCGCCGCCAAGGGCATGGTCGACGCGCGCCCCAAGCGCGGCACGTTCGTCCGCCCGCGCGCCGACTGGAGCCTGCTCGACGGCGACGTGCTGCGGTGGCAGTTCGCGCGGGCGGCACAGCCGAGCCTCTTCGAAGACCTGCACGAGCTGCGCGGCATCGTCGAGCCGGGCGCCGCCAGCCTGGCCGCCGCACGCGCCACCGACGCCGACGTCGAGGCGCTCGACGCGGCGCTGGCGGCCATGGCCGCCGCGGGCACGGACGCTTCCGCCGCCGTCGCCGCCGACCTCGCGTTCCACCGCGCGCTGCTCGCGGCGACGCACAACGAGCTGCTGGTACGCATGGAGGTCGTGATCGAGACCGGCCTCGCCGAGCGCGACCGGATGGTGCACGGCGCGCTGGGCACCGACGACCCGGTCCCGTCGCACCGGGCGGTCGTCGACGCGATCCGGGCGCACGAGCCGGCGTCGGCCGCCGACGCGATGCGCAGGCTGTTGCGGAAGGCCTACGACGACGTGGCTCGGCTGGGCTCATGAAAGTCGACCGCGTCGAGACGTTCCTCGTCCCGCCCCGCTGGCTCTTCTGCCGCGTCTCCACCGACGAGGGCATCGTCGGCTGGGGCGAGCCGGTGGTCGAGGGGCGCGCCGAGGTGGTGCGGGCGGCGGTCGAGGTGCTCGCCGAGTACCTGGTCGGCGAGGACCCGCTCCGCGTCGAGCACCACTGGCAGGTGCTCACCAAGGGCGGCTTCTACCGCGGCGGGCCCGTACTCTCCAGTGCCGTCGCCGGGCTCGACCAAGCGCTGTGGGACATCGCCGGCAAGGCGTACGGCGCGCCGGTGCACGGCCTGCTCGGCGGCCCGGTCCGTGACCGCGTCCGGGTGTACGCCTGGGTGGGCGGCGACGACCCCGCCGAGATCGCCGAGGCGGTGGCCGCGCACGTCGAGGCCGGCATGACCGCCGTGAAGATGAACGCCTCCGGCCGCCTGGCCCCGGTGCCCACACTGGCCGATGTGGACGATGTGGTGCGCCGCCTCGCCGCCGCCCGCGAGGTGCTCGGGCCGCACCGCGACGTGGCGCTCGACCTGCACGGGCGGGCCACCTACCCGGCCGCCCGCCTCATCCTGCCCGCCGTCGCCGGGCTGCACCCGCTGCTGGTCGAGGAGCCGCTCGTGCCCGAGCACGGCCACCGCCTCGCCGAGCTCGTCGCCTGCGCGCCCGTGCCGGTGGCCACCGGCGAGCGGCTGTACGGCCGGGCCGACTTCCTGCCCGCGCTGCAGGCCGGGGTGAGCGTGGTGCAGCCAGACCCGTCGCACGCCGGCGGCATCTCCGAGGTGCGCCGCATCGCCGCCCTCGCCGAGACGCACGGCGCGCTGCTCGCCCCGCACTGTCCACTGGGGCCGATCTCGCTCGCGGCGAGCCTGCAGGTCGCGCTCGCCGCCCCCAACTTCCTGATCCAGGAGCAGAGCATCGGCATCCACTACAACGGCGGCACCGAGCTGCTCGACTACCTCGTCGACCCGGCGCCGCTGCGCATCGTCGACGGCCACATCGCCCGCCTGGAGGCGCCGGGGCTCGGCATCGACGTCGACGAGGCGGCGGTGCGCCGCGCCGACCGCACCGGCCACGCGTGGCGCAACCCGGTGTGGCGGCAGGACGACGGCTCGTTCGCCGAATGGTGACGCTCACCGTCTGTCCACAGTGACGCCCTAGACCGTCCGGCCGGTGCGCAGCACCTCCAAGGCGCGGTCGGCGTGCTGCTCCATGCTCAGCTCGCTGTGGATGACCGCCACGATCCGCCGGTCGGTGCCGATCACGAACGTCATCCGCTTCATGCTCATCGGCCCGAGTGGCAGCTTGCGCTTGACGCCGAAGGCCTCGGCCACCTCACCGTCTTCGTCTGACAGCAGGGGGTAGTCGAAGCTGTGCTTTTCGGCGAACTCGCGCTGCCGCCGCACGCTGTCCCGGCTGATACCGACGCGCTGCGCGCCGGCCGCCTTGAACTCCCGTGCCAGGTCACGGAAGTGGCAGCTCTCGGCGGTGCAGCCCCGGCTCAACGCGGCCGGGTAGAAGAACAGGACGACCGGCCCGCCGGCGAGCAGCTCACTGAGCCGCCGCGTGGTGCCGGTCTGGTCGGGCAGCTCGAAATCCGGGACCAGGTCCCCCTTGTCCACACCAGAACCCATGGCGCAAGGCTACGCCGGCTCGCCGCCGGCGTCGGGCTCCGGTGGGGCGACCAGATGCCGCGCACCGAGGGCCACCCCGAGCTGGAAGCGGTTTTCCACACCGAGCCGGTCCATCAGGGAACGGATGATCGTGGAGACGGTGCGCGCGCTGACCCGCAGCTCAGTAGCGGCGGACGCGTCGGTGTGACCCTGCGCCAGCAGCCCGATCAGCATGTGTTCGCGTGGGTCGAGTTCGATCCGTGACATCGGGTTCTCCTGTATGGCTCGGCCGGTCGCCCAGTGCCGCTCGAACAGAGCCACCAGGGCGGCCACGACGGGCGGCTGGGTGACCTCCAGGTAGCCCCGGTTGACGTCGGTGGGCGTCACCGGAAACAAGGCGACCTTTCGATCCACCACGAAGAGCTTCATGGGTACGGCCGGCATCTCCCGGTACGCGGGCCGTGGGTCGGCGGGAGTGCGACCGTAGGGCGACATCGGGTCCGGCGTGGCGGCCTGGACGCCGAGCACCCGCATGGAGACGCCGCGTTCGAGAAGGGTGCGATCCATCGCCATGGCCGGCTTGGCGGCCTCGGCGTCGAAGCTCGGCTCGGGGTGCATGGCCAGGTGCTCGTGCCGGGCGATCGCGACGAGCTCGCCCAGCCGCGCGCGGCTGGCCGCCCGGGTCCGCAGGTGCCGCAGCCCCTCGCCCAGCTGCGTGGCCTGCGCGACCACCTCCGGCAACGGCTCCCGCCGCGCGGCGTCGGCGACGGGCTGGGGCGGGGCTTCGCGGCGCGCGTTCGCGGTGGAACGTGGCACCCACACCATGCCGGTCTGTCCGGGCGAGCGGCGGGCGACGGCGAGGCCGAGCGCGGCGAGCTTGTCGAGGGCCTGGTTGACCCGCTGGCGTGGCATCCCCAGCTCGCGAAACAGCTCGCGGGCGGTGGCCCGGCCGAACGTGGACAGCCGCCGGTAGACAAGGTCGGCGTCGGGCGAGGCGCCCCAGCCGATCAGCGACGGCACCGGCTCCGTGGACGCGGTCACAGGCACGTCCCGCAGACCGGCCACGTCTCCTCGCCGCCCGGCCGTGGCCTCGGCACGGGGTGGAGCACGCGGGGATCGTCGTTCGGTATCGGCGTGACGACCGGCAGCACACCGGGCGTGTCCGCGTCGATGGCCATGCAGGCCAGCCGGCCGTCGTAGTCGTACGCCACGCAGAGTGCCGTCAGGCCGAGCGTCGGCTCCGGCCCGCCGGGCGTGGCTATCTTGACCGCGAACGGGGTCGGGTCGGAGACCGAGTAGTACTCCCGCAGGTAGCGGCTGCGCATGGCGACCGGCCCGTAGTACCAGAAGACGGTGAACGCGTTGACGAACCCGGGCGCGTCACACGGCTGGATCCAGCCCGTCACCCACAGCGCCGGCGGCCCGTAGCGCTCCTCCTCGACGCCGGTGATCGCCCCGGTCGCGCATCGTGCCGGCAGCCACGCGCTTTCCGGCCCGACGGGCTCCAGGATCGGACCGCGGGGGAGCGGCTCCGGCCACCCGTCGGCGTCCGCCGAAGCGGGCGCGGCCAGCGCGACGACGAGGCACAACGCCCCGAGGACCGCGCGGAAGTAACCAGCCATCGAGTCGCCTCCCCATGAACCACTCGCCTGCGTCATCATGCAACCAAGCGTCGACCGGACAGTCACGAGCCGTTGCCGATTCGTGTCCAAGGCTGCGTGATCGCGCAGCGATGCGTTGCCGACCATCGGCCGGCTTCGTGATCGCGCGGTCCCCGACCCGCGTGATCACGCGACGTTCACGCTGTCGCTGTTCGCGGTGAACGCGGTGGACTGCGCGAACCTCTCCACGGCGTACTCGACGCGGTACAGGATCCGGTCTCGGCCGACCGGATCGGCATGCTGATGGGCGAGATCTTCTCGATCGCCATGGTCGGCTTCCGCAAGCTCGGCTTCCCCATCGACGACCTGCTGGACGAGCTGATCCGCGGCTACGAGGCCGTCGTGGTGAAGCTGGCCCCGTCCTGCCGCGACCACGTCCTGCGCGAGTACGACGACCGGGGTCGCCTCGTGACCACCGAGATCACGTACACGTGCGTCGCCTACAACGGCGAAAGCGCGTCGGGCTACGAGATGTACTACCTCAACCACCTGGTCACCCCGCCGATCGACCGAGCCAAGGTCAGCGCCGACGCGACCAGGAACATCAGCCGCGGCGTGGCGATGGCCTACCACCCACGTCGAGAAGCGTGCCGAGCACCCGATCACGGACCAGCGCCGGAGGCGGGTACGCTGCCGGGGTGACGCCTCCGGTCGTCTCGGTCATGCTCGCGGTCGCGGACGCGCGGGCCGCCAAGGAGTGGTACGGCGCGGCGCTCGGCGCGACGGTCCTGTGGGACCTCGGCTCGGTCGTCGGCCTCGACATCGGCGGCGCCCCGATCTTCCTGGGCGAGCCGGAGGGCAACGGCTGGGACACGCCCGCCACGGCCGGCACCCGCACGGTGCGCGTCGAGGTCTTCGTCGACGACCCGGACGCCTTCGTCGCGCGTGCGGTCGAGGCCGGCGCCGACGGCTCCCTCGACGCGGTCCGCGACCACCAGGCACCGTGGGGCACCCACCGGCAGGGCGGCTTCGTCGACCCGTACGGCCACCTCTGGCTGGTCGGCGACCGCTCACCCCTGCGCCCGCATCCCTAGAGGGACCTACTCGATGCCGGCCGCCACCCGGTAGCGCTCCAGCCGGTCCACGAGCTCCGCCGGCTGGCTGAGCGCGACAAGGTGCCCACCGGGCATCACGTCGATCTCGATCCCCAGGCGCTCGCGGGCCTGCCGCCGCTGGAACTCCACCGGAAACAGCCGGTCGTCGCGCCCCTGCAGAAACCGCACCGGCACGTCCGGCCACGCCTCCAGCGGCCACGCCTTCTCGAACACCACCCCGGACTGCGGCGGCTCGCCCCGGGCGAACACCGCCTCCTTCACCTCGGCCGGCACGTCGTGGAAGAACCACTCCTCCAGGTCGAACTCCGCCGAGCGCCCCTCCCGCCCCGCCATCTCCGCGGCCGCCGCGCCCTGGCCGGTGTTTCCCCACCACTCGCCGCCGGACTCGCCCGGTCGCGGGATCATCGCGTTGAGCATGACCAGCAGATCCACCGGCACGCGCGCGGCGACGAGTGGGCCGACCAGCCCGCCCAGCGACTGGGCGACGAGCACGAGCCCGCCGGCGCGGTCGCCGATCGCCTCGACCACCGCGTCCGCGTACTCGCTCAGGCCGGCCGTGTCGTCGGCGGCGGGCAGGTCGGGCGCGACCACCTCGTGGCCGCGCTCGCGCAGCGCGGGCTCGACGCGGTGCCAGTAGAAGGACGCGCCGCTGGCGCCGGGGACCAGCACGTACGTCGCCATGTCAGGCGCCCTTTCCGGAGAGCACGCCGGGCATCCGGCTCTGGAAGTCGACAAGCCCCACCCAGGTGGGGCGGAGGGCGATGCGGGCCATCCGCAGGCCCGGCCGGTCGATGCCGGCGATGTTGCGGGCGCCCTGCTCGGGACCGTAGTAGTGGTGGTGGATCCACGCGTACTCAGGCACGAGCCCGGCCACGTCGGTGACCTCGACGGGCCCGCGCAGCAGCAGGATCTCGGACGGCGGCCCGGGCCGGTCGATCGTGACGGCCACGTCGGGCCGGGCCCGCAGCGCGCGGATCTTCCGGGCTCCCGCGAACGTCGCGAAGACCAGCTCCTCGCCATCCCACTTGAACATCATCGGGAACACCCGCGGCGTCCCGTCCTTCGCCACATACGCCATGCGGGCCAGCTCGGTCGAGGTGAGCAGCTCGCGGGCCAGGTCGGTGCCGAGCAGCCGCACGTCGCCCTGCGGCAGGGTCATCAAGTCCGTCATGCTCCTAACTTAGGAGCTGCTACCACTAGCGCGCAAGTGTCGGCTAAGATTTTCGTCGTGAGTGGGAGACGGACGTACGCCGACCCGTGCGGCGTGGCACGCGCCCTCGGCGCGGTCGGCGAGCGGTGGGCGCTGCTGGTGGTGCGCGAGCTGCTGTTCGGGCCGAAACGCTTCAGCGACCTGAGCCGTGGCCTGCCCGGCATGAGCCAAAACGTGCTGTCCCAGCGCCTCCGCGAGCTGGAGGAGTCGGGCGTGGTCCGGCGCGGCCGGCTGGGCCCGCCGGCCAGCATCCAGGTCTACGAGCTGACCGAGCGCGGCCAGCGCCTGGAGCCGGTGCTGCTCGCCCTCTCCGCGTGGGGCAGCCGCCTGCCGCTGCCCGAGGGCGGCGAGCTGAGCGTCGACGCGCTGATGCTGGCGCTCCGCTCCACATTCGACACCGCGGCGAGCGGCGACCTGGCCGCGCGGGTCGAGCTGCGCCTCGGCGACGACCGCTTCCGCGTCGAGGTGGCCGGCGGCGAGCTGACCCTGACCCGCGGCGCCTACCCCACCCCGCCCGACGCCGTTCTCACGACGAGCCCGGCCACATTGCGCGCGCTGGTCTTCGCCGGCCGCAAGACCGCCGACGCCCTCCGCAAGGGCGACCTGCACGTCGACGGCGACCGCAAGCTCGCCGAGCGCCTGCTCCGCTGCTTCCCTCGCCCACCCGCTGACGAGACCTGATCAGCGCGCCCCGATCCGACACGTGGTCGATCGGCTCTCGCCCTCCCCGCGGCGATGCCCGCCGCCCGCTCGAGCACCATTCGCGTGACGACGTCGTGGTAGCCCAAAATGGTCGAAATGTACAGTGCAGCCGCACCGCCGGTAACGTAGCGTGACCAGCTTCAGGGGCGTAGGTGTGGATCTAGAACGGTTAGGGTCGATATAGCGCCCTAACCGTTCTAGATCGCGAACCTGGTGCCGGTTACCCGGCATAGTGGCTACTGCCCGCGACCGGGGCCCGTCCGGCTCGGTCGGCGCCGGCCTCGCGGCTTAGGACATTGTGGACAAAGGCCGACCTCAACCCCGAAAGTTCTATAGATCCACAACTGCGGCCCCCGAAGCTGGTCACGCTACGTTAGCTGCGGTGCTGTGGCAGTGCACATTTGGGTTATTTTGGGCTGCCGCGACGTTCGTCAGCGGGGGCGACGGCCTGGAATACGACGGACGTCGCGGTTGGGCTTGGTGCGCGGAGGTGGCAGCGGGGGCCGGGGATCTCGGCGAGCCCTGGCGAGCCGCCGGCCGCCGCGGTCTCCGGCGGGAGCGGCGGGCCCCCCCCGACGCCGAC
>Ga0081539_10002100_pt1 | contig 29689 bp, 22 predicted proteins | sample TabmetS4T2R2_FD_71023 | JGI IMG/M metagenome (GOLD analysis project Ga0081539, IMG submission 71023) | Tabebuia heterophylla rhizosphere microbial communities from the University of Puerto Rico - S4T2R2 | ecosystem: Host-associated > Plants > Roots > Rhizosphere ... | reverse complement strand
GCAGCGTGGTGTTCGGCTGGGTGCGGATCAGATAGCCCTGATGCGGCAGCTGCGTGATCGAATCCGCGCCCGAGACGGTCGCGAGGAACGTCTTCGATTCCCAGCACAGCGGCGCGACCGCCGTGGTGACCGACGAGGCCCAGGTGCCGAGGATGGCGCAAACTTTGTCAACGTCGATCAGCTTGCGCGCCGCACGCACGCCGGCTTCCGGATTGGTCTGGTCGTCCTCCGACACGACTTCAATCTTGCGCCCGAGCACGCCGCCGGCGGCGTTGACCTCGTCGGCGACCGCCTTGACGGCCTTCACCATCACGGGCCCGTACGGGCCGCCGGCGCCGGTCAGCGGCGTCAAGGTGCCGATCTTGATCGGCCCGCCCTGCGCCCATACGCCGCGTGGAAATGCCGATAGGCCGGCGAGCGCCGCGGCGCCGGACAGCAGGTGACGTCGGTTGAGTGTCGAAATGATCATGGCTGAAGCCCTCGCACGGGTTGCGGATTGATTGCGCACATTATGAACCGCCAAGAAAGAGGCGGCGAATCTCAGGACTGTTTGCAAGCTCCGGGCCCGCGCCTTCCCGGCTGTTGCGGCCGGAGACCAGCACATAGCCACGGGTCGATATTTCCAGCGCCTCGACCGCGTGCTGCTCCACCATCAGGATCGGCAGGCCGCCGCGATTGAGCGTCACGATCGCTTCGAACAACTCCTCCGCCGCGCGTGGCGATAGGCCTGCGGTCGGCTCATCGAGCAGCAGCAGGCTCGGCGCGTTCATCAGCCCCATCGCGACCGCCAGGATCTGACGTTGTCCGCCCGACAGCGTGCGCGCGAGCGCGCGGCGTTTCTCGGCGAGGATCGGATAGCGCGCATAGAGCTCGTCGCTGCGGGCGCGGGCTTCGCCCGCGCTACGAAACGCGCTGATCTCGAGATTTTCCGCAACCGTCATCGCGCCGAACACGTTGCGCTCCTGCGGCACGAAGCCGATGCCGTGACGCGTACGCGCCAGCGCGTCCTCGCCGGTCACGTCTTGCCCGTTGAGCACGATGCGGCCCTGCTTCATCGCGATGAGCCCCGCGATGGTCTTGAGCAGCGTCGACTTGCCCGCCCCGTTCGGCCCGATGATCGAGACGATCTCGCCCTGATGGACGCAGACCGAGGCGCCCTTGAGGATCTCTTCGGCGGCGCCATATCCGGCGACGACGCCTTCGACCGTGAGCACGGCGAGTTCGGAGGCGCTCAATGGCGCCTCCCGAGATAGGCTTCCTGCACCCGCGGGTCGGCCGCGACCTGATCGAACGAACCTTCAGTCAGCGTCTTGCCCTCGGCGATCACGATCACGGGATCGCACAGCCGGCGGATCAGCGCCATGTCGTGCTCGATCAGACAGATCGTGATGCCCTCGCGATTGAGCGCCGCGAGATGCGCGGCGATCTCGTCCGCGAGCGTGGGATTGACGCCGGCCATCGGCTCGTCGAGCAGCATGATGCGCGGCTGCGCCATCAGGGCCCGGCCGATCTCGAGCAGCTTCTTCTGGCCGCCGGACAACGCGGTCACCGGATTGTCGAGCACGCCCGAAAGCCGCAGCCGCGCCGCGATCTCGAAGGCACGCGCCGCCAGTTCATCCTCGCGCCGACGCGCCGCGCGCGCGCCGAGCAGCGCCGCGAGCAGGCGCTCGCCCGGCTGCGTCCGCCCATACAGCATCAGATGCTGAAACACGCTGAGCTTCGGGAAGCCGCGCGCAAGCTGAAAGCTGCGCACCAGGCCGCGCGCGACCAGCCGCTCCGGCGGCAGACCGGTCGCGTCGGCCGCATCGATCCGCACGCGTCCGCTGTCCGGGCGGCACAATCCCGAAATGGCGTTGAACAAGGTCGACTTGCCCGCGCCGTTCGGCCCGATCATGCCGGTGAGGCTGCCGGCACGCACCGAAAAGTCGACGCCGCGCAGCACTGCCGCGCCATAGAACGAGAGCGTGAGCCCGCTCACCGATAGCTCGGCGCTCATCGGGCACTCATCGCGATCACACGGGTCAGCATTTAGCGAATCTTGCCGCGTCCGATGATCGCCCACACCGCTTCGACGCGACCTTGGCGCGTGGCGTAGATCTCATCGTGCAGGTGTACCGTCGTGTCCGAGTAGCCGACCACAAACTCCAGCCGATCGCCGATGCGCGGCGTTTCGGACGGCGCCTCCAGCTCGACCTTGCCATGCTCGGCCGAGAGCCGCACCGACAGCACCTTGCCGAGGCCGAGCGGCTCTGGGACGGCGGCGTCGCTGCTCATCGTCTTCTTGCCGGCGTCGCAGATGATGCGTGTCGGCGTCGGACGGCTGGTCACGGTCGTCGTGATGGTGAGCGCGTAGGGGTGCTCGACCGCGAAGTCTTTCCGGTAATGCACGTCGCAGAACACGCCGCCGCCGGCCTGAATCTCGGTGATGCCGGGCTGCGTCGCCGTGATCCAATACGTGCCGGTGCCGCCGCAGCTCACGATCTCGACCGGCAGTCCGGCGGCGCGGCACATTTCGGCTGCGCGCACGATGGACGCCACCGCGCGGGCAACCGCACTGCGCTTCTCATGCGGATCGGCAATGTCCGCGGTCTGGCCTTCCCAGCCCATCAGGCCGGCGAACCGCACGCCCTTGCGCGTTGCAATCTCCCGCGCCAAAGCCACGCAGGCCTCGCCGGGCTCAAGGCCCGCGCGGTTCATGCCCATGTTCACCTCGATGACGAGGCGAATTGTCACGCCGGCCGCCTGCGCGGCCGCCGCGATCGCCGCGACATTGTCGATGTTATCGACTGCAACCATGACGTCGCAGATCGCGCGCAGCGCGACGAGGCGCGCGATCTTGATCTCCCCGACGATCTGGTTCGCGATCAGAATGTCGGAAAACCCGTTCGCCGCCATCACCTCGGCCTCGCCGAGCTTGGCGCAGGTGATGCCGATCGCGCCGGCTTCGATCAGTTTGCGGGCAATCTGCGGGACCTTGATGCCTTTGGTATGCGGACGCCAGTTGATGCCGGCACGGCGGCACGCGTCCGCGATGCGCGCGACGTTCTGCTCGAGCGCGTCGAGATCGACCAGCAGCGCCGGCGTATCGAGCGCCGATGTCGCGACGCCGGAAAGCCGCGAAAAATCGATTGGTTCGGTTGTGTCCACGCGAGCCCCTTTTTGCAGCGCCGGCAGCATAGCCCGCGCACCGGCGACGACAAGATGATACCGCCAAACGGCACTAGACTTGCATCGCACATTGCCAAGCTTTGCACATTGGTGACAGACTGATCGATGCCGACGGTTGAGGACAGGGGAGATCACAACATGCGGCGCAATTTTCTGATGGGTTTGGCGCTCGCCGGCGCAATCGTCAGCGGGGCCGCCGCGCAGGACCTGCCGAAGAACCAGTTCAAGGTCATCGGCCTCAACAGTCCGACGCCGGTCTCGATCCATGACGAGGTGCCGTTCTGGCGCAAGACGCTGCCCGAGGCCTCGAAGGGCGCGATCACCGCCGACATGACGCCGCTCGACCAGATGGGCATCGACGACAAGACCATGCTGCGGCTGCTGAAGCTTGGCGTGATGGACTTTGCCGCGATGGACATCTCCAAGATGGCCGGCGACGATCCGCGCTTCGAGGCCTGCGATCTTGCCGGGCTGACGCTCGATCCTGACAAGGCGCGCGCGGCTTGCGATGCCTATCGTGCCGTGATCGACCGGCAGATGCAGAAGAACTGGAACGCCAAGCTGCTGGCATTCGGCGGCAACACGCCGCAAGTGTTCTGGTGCCGCGAGGTGGTCAGCGGCCTCGACGGCTTCAAGGGCAAGAAGATCCGCGTCTTCAACAACACGATGCGCGACTTCCTCGCCGGCCTCGGCGCCACGGCGGTGAGCATGGCGTTCGCCGAGGTCGTGCCGGCGTTGAACAATGGCGTGGTCGACTGCGGCGTCACCGGCTCGCTCTCCGGCAACACCGCCGGCTGGAACGAGGTGACGAAGTCGATCTATCCGATGTCGCTCGGCTGGAGCATCAACGTGCTCGCGGTCAATCTCGGCACCTGGAACAGGCTCGATCCAAAGACGCAGGCGTTCCTCACCGAGCAGTTCAAGGCCTACGAAGACAAGATGTGGGCCACGATCAAGACGACGACCGGCGAGGCCGATAGTTGCAACACCGGCAAGCAGCCCTGCACCATGGGCAAGCTCGCGAAGTCCACGATCGTCGCGGTGAAGCCCGAAGAGGCCGAGACGCACAAGAAGCTGGTCGAAGGCGCCGTGCTCGCCGGCTGGGCCAAGCGCTGCGGGGCCGAATGCGCCAAGGAGTGGAACGAGACGGTCGGCAAGGTGCTCGCCCTGAAGGCGCCGACGCCTTGAACGACGCATATCCCGGAAAAGCCTGTCCCGGACTTGATCCGGGGTGGATACCGGTTTTCCGAACAGGATATGCGCCGACGAACATGAATGCCCCAGTCGCGTTGCCGCACGTCCCCGCCAATGAGGTCCTGATCCGTCGATGAGCGGCGTTCGGCGCTTTGCCCAATGGGGCCTGTGGTTCGGCGGCGCGCTGATCCTGCTCGCCGCCCTGCTCATTGGCGTCGACGTGCTGATGCGCAAATTCTTCGCGCGCTCGATGGGCGGCGCCGACGAGCTTGCCGGCTACGCGCTCGCGATCGGCACGACCTGGGGTCTCGGCGCCGCGTTGCTCGACCGCGCGCATATCCGCATCGACTCGCTCTACGTGCTGTTTCCGCAGAAGCTGCGGCTCCTTCTCGATACGGTCGCGCTGATCCTGCTCACCGGCTTCTTCGCGCTGATCGCCTGGCACGGAGCGGGCGTCGTGTCGCAGTCCTGGACCTCGGGCTCGCGCAGCCAGTCCGCGCTGGAGACGCCGACCGTCGTTCCGCAAGCGATCTGGATCGCGGGCCTCGTGGTCTTCGTGCTGACCGGCGCCTTCCTGCTCGTCAGCGCGCTGCGCCTCGGCTTCACCGGCGACCTGCGCGGCATGGCGCAGCTGATCAGCACGCGCTCGGCCGAGGAAGAGGTCGAGGACGAGATCCGCGACCTGAAAGATCGGCAGGAACGGAACGAAGCGCGAGAGGGGAGCTAACGTGCTCGGCGTCACGCTCGCGATCCTGATCGGCCTGCTCGCGCTCGCGGTGCCGGTCGCGGCCGGTCTGGGCGTGCTCGGGCTCGTGCTCTCCGCGCTCTATTCGAAGCTGCCGCTCTCGCTGGCGATGGGCGAGATCGCCTGGGGCACGTCGAACAACTTCCTGCTGGTCGCAATTCCCTTCTTCGTGCTGCTCGGCGAGATCCTGCTGCGCTCCGGCATGGCGGAACGCATGTACAACGCGCTGGTGCTGTGGGTGCCGTGGCTGCCGGGCGGGCTGATGCATTCGAACATTGCGGCCTGCGCGATGTTCGCCGCAACCTCCGGATCGAGCGTTGCGACCGCGGCGACCATCGGTACCGTCGCGCTCGGCGAGGTCGAGAAGCGCGGCTACTCGGAGCGGCTGTTCCTCGGCACGATCGCGGCCGGCGGCACGCTCGGCATTCTGATCCCGCCCTCGATCAACATGATCGTCTACGGCGTGCTCACCGAGACCTCGATCCCGAAGCTGTATCTCGCCGGCTTCATCCCGGGCATCGTGCTGGCGAGCCTGTTCAGTCTGACCGTCCTGATCATCTGCATGATCCGCCCGTCGCTCGGCGGCAAGCCGACCCGGACGAGCTGGTCCGAGCGTATCGCGGCGCTGCCCGACCTGTTGCCGCCGCTGGTCATTTTTCTCGCAGTGATCGGCTCGATCTATGCGGGCTGGGCCACCGCGACCGAATCCGCGGCGCTGGGCGTGATCGCGGCCCTCGTCATCGCGGCGTGGAACCGGCGCCTGACGATGCGCACGCTGCTGCACGCGTTCGAAGGCACGATGCGCACGACCGCGATGATCATGGCGATCCTGCTCGCCGCCTATTTTCTCAATTTCGTCATCACGTCGATCGGGCTCACCGGGCAGGTGAACCGCTTCATCACCAGCCTCGGCCTCACGCCGCTGCAGCTGCTGATCGTGGTGGTGATCTTCTATTTCATTCTTGGCATGTTCATGGAGACGCTCTCCATGATGGTCGCGACCGTGCCGATCATCGCGCCGATCATGTTCAAGGCCGGCTACGATCCGGTGTGGTTCGGGATCATCATCATCATTCTGATGGAGCTCGCGATGATCACGCCGCCAGTCGGCATCAATCTTTACGTCGTGCAGGGCCTGCGCAAGCGCGGCCGGATCGACGACGTGATCATCGGCGCGGCGCCATTCGTCATCGGCATGATGCTGATGATCGTGATCCTGTCGATCTGGCCACGCATCGCGCTGTGGCTGCCGCAGCTCGCGGCGGGGTAGTGCGACACGACGCTCGCGCCCGCTCCGCGCGCACATCAACGACTCCACATTCGCCTATCGCTGGTGATGCTCATTGAAGAGGCAATGGAACTTCTGCCGCCGCGGCGTCAAACTATGGCCGCACGTTGCCGGCAGATGCAGCCCCTCGCCGGAGATGGGGTCGCGCTGCCTTCATGCCGAAGATTAGTCACACACTCTTGCTCGTTGCGCTCGCCTGCCTTCTGCTGGCGCTGCCGGCGCGAGCGCAGGATGCAGCGCCCGCGGGTTTGACGGCCGCGCAGGCGCAACAGGCGCTCGACGTCTTGCAGGACGAGGGCAAGCGCACGCAACTGCTGCAGACGCTGCAGACCATCGTCAAGGCGTCGTCGAATGCGCCGAAGAACGGAACAGCATCCATTGGCGCGTCTGCGAATCCGCCAGCTGAAAATCTCGGCGTGCAGCTTCTCGTGCAGGTCTCCGACTGGTTCGGCGAGGTTTCGGCCGAGCTCGCCGCCGCGGCGCGCACGGTGTCGGACTTCCCGATGATCTGGCGCTGGCTGGTGCAGCTTGCGACCGATCCGACCGCGCGGCAGACTCTCATCGATACCGCGTGGCGGCTCGCGCTCGTGATCCTCTGTGCGTTCGTGGCGGAATGGATCATTCGCCGCGCTATCCGTCGGCCCCTGGCGGCGGTCGATCGCTATCTCCCGGCGCGCGCCCGTTTTCCGAATCATCGCGAAGAAGCGACAGGCTTCCACGACACGCATGACCTGCGTCGCTGGCACGCAACGCTCGCCTATGCGTGGCAGCTCGCGCTGCGGCTTCCTTTCGTGCTGGCCCGGCTAATCCTAGACCTCGTACCGGTGATCTGCTTTGCGGCAATCGGCAATCTTCTGCTCGCGACCGACATCGGGCGCGAGGCGACGCCGCGCGTCGTCATTCTGGCGATGGTCAATGCCTATGTGCTCTATCGCGGCATTCTCTGCCTGACGGCGGCGCTGATCTCGCCCGCCTCGAGCCAGCCAAGTCTGCTCGTCCTTCGCGACGAGAGCGCCGCCTATCTCGACATATGGTGGCGCCGCATCGTGGTCGTGACGGTGTTCGGCGTCGCGCTCGCCAACATTGCGCTGCTGCTCGGCCTCTATCGCCCGGCCTACGTCGCCGTGCTGCGCCTTTTGATGCTCATCGTGCACCTGTTTGTCGTCATCATCATTCTGCAATGCCGTCGCCGCGTCGCCGACTTCATCCGCGTGCGCGAGGCGGCATCGGGTCCGGTCGCGACGCTGCGTAGTCGCCTCGCCGACGTCTGGCACATCCTCGCGATCGCGCTGGATCTCGCGCTGTGGGCGGTCTGGGCGCTGCAGGTGCAGAACGGCTACGTGCTGCTGATCCGCTATTTCCTCGCCAGCGTCGCAGTTCTGGCGATCGCGCGCCTGATATCGATCGCCACCATGACGGCGCTCGATCGGATATTCCAGATCAGCCCCGAGTTCCTGCGGCAGTTTCCCGGCCTCGAGACGCGCGCCAACCGCTATTTCCCGGCCTTGCGCGCGATCGTCTCGATTGCGATCGCGGTGATCACCTTCATCGCGTTGCTCGAGGTCTGGGGCATCGATGCCGCGGCCTGGTTTGCCAGCGATCGCATCGGCGCGCGCCTCCTCTCCGCGCTGGTTACGATCTCCATTGCGGGCGGCGTCGCACTCGCGATCTGGGAGGCGAGCAATGCGGCGATCGAACAGCACCTGATCCGACTTGCGCGCGAGGGGCGCCACGGACGCGCCGCGCGGCTGCGCACGTTCCTGCCGATGCTGCGCACGACTCTCCTATCGATCATCGTGACCGTCGTGGCGTTGACGGCGCTGAGCGAACTCGGCGTCAACATCGCGCCGCTGCTCGCCGGCGCGGGAATCGTCGGCATCGCGATCGGCTTCGGCTCGCAGAAGCTGGTGCAGGATCTCATCACCGGGCTGTTTCTGCTGCTGGAGAATGCCGTGCAGGTCGGCGACACCGTCACTGTGTCGGGACTCTCGGGCGTGGTGGAGAACCTGTCGATCCGCACCATCCGGCTGCGCGCCGCCGACGGCTCGATCCACATCATCCCGTTCTCATCGGTCACCAGCGTCACCAACACCAATCGCGGCATCGGCAATGCGGCGATCAGCGTCAACGTCGCCTACAAGGAGGACACCGACCGCGTCGGCGCGCTGTTGAAGCAGATCACAGCGGAAATGCGCGCCGACCCGGCGTTCAAACCGATGATCCGCGGGGACTTCGATCTATGGGGCGTGGATCGCGTCGACGCCGCGATGGCGACCATGGTCGGCCAGATCGAATGCACCGATGTCGGGCGCTGGCCGGTGCAGCGCGAGTTCTATCGGCGCATGAAGAAGCGCTTTCAGGAGCTCGGCATCGAGATTGCGCGCCCCGCCCAGACCACCGTGGTGCTGCAGAATCTGCCGATCCACCGACCGGACGCTCCCGCCGCCGCAGGCGAGCCGACGCGCGGCCATGCGGCGGCGGCTGGGGCGCGTTGAGAGAGAGTCAGCTCAGCATCTCCCGCACCAGCGGAATGACTTTGCGTCCATAGAGCTCGATGCTGCGCATCATCTTTGCATGCGACAGCGGGCCGGCGCTGTATTTCATGTCAAAGCGGCTGACCCCAAGCGCCTTCACGCTGGCGACGATCTTGCGCGCCACCGTCTCGGGTGATCCGACATAGAGCGAGCCGTGCTCAATCTCGCGCTCGAAGTCGGTCCGGCTCATCGGCGACCAGCCGCGCTCGCCGCCGATCTTGTCGCGCATGCGCTTGTAGTCGGCGAACAGGTCTTCCCGCGCCTGCGCGTCGGTCTCGCCGACGAAGCCGTGCGAATGCAGGCCGATCGGGAGCGCGTCCTTTCCCGTCTCGTTGAGCGCGCGGCGGTAGAGGTCGGCAAACGGCGCGAACCGCCGCGGGTCGCCGCCGATGACGGCGAGCATCATCGGCAGGCCGTAATGCGCCGCGCGCACAACGGATTGCGGCGTGCCGCCGACGCCAATCCAGGTGGCGAGCCGGCCGGATTGCGTCTTCGGGTAGACGCTCTGCCCCTCGAGCGGCGGCCGCGTCGCGCCGCGCCAGGTGACTGGCTGCTCTTTGAGCACGGCGGCGAACAGATCGAGCTTTTCGTTGAACAGCTCCTCGTATTGCTTGAGGTCGAACCCGAACAACGGAAACGACTCGATGAAGGAGCCGCGCCCGAGGATGACCTCAGCGCGCCCGTTCGACAGCGCGTCGAGCGTCGAGAACCGCTGGAACACGCGGATCGGATCATCCGACGACAGCACCGTCACCGCGGAGCCGAGCCGGATGCGTTTCGTGCGGCTTGCGATCGCGGCCAGCACCATTTCGGGCGACGAGACCGCAAAGTCGGCGCGGTGATGCTCGCCGACGCCGATGAAGTCGATGCCGACCTCGTCGGCCAGCATCGCCTCCTCGACCAGATTGCGGATGACTTGGGCGGCGTGCAGCGGCTTGCCGTCCGGGCCGTCAGTGATGTCCCCGAAACTGTCGATGCCAAGTTCGATGGTCTGATTCATCCGGCGTTGTTAGCAAGTTCAGCCGCGGAATGCCCGCAGAATCGATCGATTGGAGGCACGACCTCTCAGTCGTCATCGCCCGCGAAAGCGGGCGACCCAGTAATCACCGCTCTCTCGCTCTCGCTCCGCTTACGTTTACTGGGTGCCCCGCTTTCCATAAGGGCGTTTACGCCCGTCTTCGACGGGCTATGGCATGACGAACGAGAGGCCATCGCTGGTTACCCCAGCTCGATCACGATATTGCCGCCGGCATCGAGCTCGGCGCGCGCACCGGGCGGCACCACGCAGGTCGCGTCATACTCCTCGACGATGAGCGGACCGGTCCGCGGGGTCGCCAGATCCGCGCGCCGCAACACCGGCGTCTCGGTCCAGCCATGATCGCCGAAATAGGCTTTGCGTGGCGGCACGGCCGGCAACACGTGATTTGTCACGACCTCGCGCGGAATGCCGCTGTCGCGCACGCCCGCGCCGATGAGCTGGATCGCGACCAGCTCGACCGGCTCTTCGGGCCCGGCGCGATGGCCATAGGTTCGCTCGTGCTCGACGCCGAACGCCTCCTCGAGCTGCGCCACCATGGCGGCATCGATCGGGCCGTCCGGCACCGGCACCACCAGCTCGTAGCTCTGGCCCTTGTAGTGCAGCGCCGCGGAGCGGCGCAGCCGCGCGCGTTCGCCGGTGAAGCCTTCGGCGGCGAGCTGGTCGCGTGCCTGTTGCTCCATCCCATCCCAGACGGCGGCGATCTCGCCCAAGTCAAGGTCGCCCAAGTCGGATTGGCGCAGCAGCCGGCGGAAGGTGCGCGCGTAATGATGCTCGACGTCGGCGTAGAGGAGGCCGAACGAGGAGAACAAGCCGGCCGAGGGCGGCACGACGATGCGCCTGATCCCGAGCGCAGCCGCCATGCCGGCCGCGAACAGCGGGCCGTTGCCGCCGAAGGCGAACAGCGCAAAGTCGCGCGGATCGCGCCCGCGCTCGGTCGACACGGCTTTGATGGCGCGGATCATGTTCGAGGCCGCGATCAGATGCGCCCCGTAGGCCGCGTGCTCGACGGTCATGCCGAGCGGCTTTGCGATTATCTCTTCGAAGGCCGCGCGCGCCTTCTCGGCATTCAGCCGCAATGCGCCGCCGACGAGATGCGTCGGATTGATGTAGCCGAGCAGCACATTGGCGTCGGTGATGGTCGGGATCGTTCCGCCCTTGTCGTAGCAGACCGGCCCTGGCGACGCCCCGGCACTCTCGGGTCCTGCCTGCAAGGCGCCGCCGGCATCGATCCAGACATGCGAGCCGCCACCGGCGCCGACCTCGGCGAGATCGATCGCCGGCACTTTCAAGGTGTAGCCGGCGCCGGTGAGCAGCCGCGAGCCGATCATGATGCCGGCGCCGACCGCGTATTCGTGCGCACGCGCGATCTCGCCGTGCTCGACCATCGCGGCCTTGGCGGTGGTGCCGCCCATGTCGAAGGTGATGATCTTCGGCAGGTTCTTGGCGCGCGCCAGCGCCTGTGCGCCGACCACGCCGCCGGCCGGGCCGGACTCGATGATGTTCATCGGTCGCTCGGCCGCGGCCGCGTCGGTGGTGAGGCCGCCATTCGATTGCATCAGCAACAGCCGCGCCGGGATGCCGGCCGCATCGAGGCCCTTGCGCAGCGCCCTGAGGTAGGTCGCGACGATCGGCATCACATAGGCATTGATGACCGTGGTCGAGGTGCGCTCATACTCCTTGATCTCGGGCAGCACCTCGAACGAGATGCTGTGCGGCAGCGTCGGCGCCTTGCGTGCAATGATCTCTTTCAGCATCAGCTCATGCGCCGGATTGGCGAACGAGTTGATCAGGCAGACGGCGATCGCCTCGACTTTCTCGGTCAGCAGCGCGTCGACCGCGCGCTCGGCATCGCTCGGATCGAGCGGCTGCTCGACCTCCCCGCGATGGTCGACGCGCTCGTCGACCACTTTGCGCAAGTAGCGCTCGACCAGCGGTGCCGGCTTGGTCCAGGTGAGATCATAGAGCCGCGGCATCCGCAGCGTGCGAATCTCGAGCACGTCGCGGAACCCCTTGGTGGTGACCAGCCCGACGCGCGCGCCCTTGTGCTCCAGGATCGCATTCGACGCGACCGTCGTGCCATGGCGAATTTCCTCGATCGCGCCGCCCACGAGCCCGGTTTCGTGGAAGACCTCGGTCAACCCGTCGACGATCGCCTGCGCATAGTTGTCGACATTCGACGAGATCTTCTTGGTGTGAATGCTGCCATCCGAGCCGAGCAGCACGATGTCGGTAAAAGTGCCGCCGATGTCGACACCAACGCGATAGCTCTTCGACATGTGCGCTTATTCCGCGGCGGCCGCGAGCGGCAGCGGCTCGTGCCACTGCACTTTCGGGACGCTGGTCCAGCCGCGCGCCACCTTGATGGCGGCGCGGCGTTGCGCGGTCGCCGCCGCATCGACGGTCCAGTTGGCCGTGTCGACTACGACGCCATAGTCCGCCGCAGCCTTCGCCGCCGAGAGCAGCTCGTTGCGCACATCGCGCAGCACCGCCGCGGGATCGCGCTCGAGCGGATCGCCCCAGCCGCCGGCGCCGGCAAGCACGTGGCGAAACACATCGCCGCGTCTGATCGTCATGGTCAGCTTCGACGGCAGCAGTCTCTTCTCGCCGTCGGGATTGAGATAGTTCTCCGATGGCGCGCCGGGGCTGCCACCGTACAGCCCGAACGGCCGGTGGTCGCGCCGGTCCGAGCGCACCTGCAGCACGCCTTCATGCTCGAGAAAGCGATAGTCGCGCCGGAACGGTACGCCGCCGCGATACTTGCCGGCGCCGGCCTTGTCGGGCACGAACTCATACGCGGTGAGCTGAAGCGGGTGCTCGGCCTCGGTCACCTCGATCGAGTGTGAGGCCATGTTGGCGAACATGTGCGAATTGCCGTCGAGCCCGTCGGCCCAGGGGCGCGCGCCCCAGGCGCCGCAGGTGAAGTCGACATAGACGAACGGCTTGCGATTGGCGTCATAGCCGCCGATCGAGATGCCGGTGTTGCCGCCGTCGCCCGCCGCCTTGACCTTGTCGGGCAGCATCATGGCGAGCGCGCCGAACATGCAATCGACCATGCGAAAGCCGGTGAGCCCGCGCGCCGCGCAGGCGGCCGGCAGCACGCCATTGCCGACCGTACCGGGCGGACAGATCACTTCAATGGCGCGGAACACGCCCTCGTTGTTGGGAATGCCGGGCGGCAGCACCGAGCGCACGCCCGTATAGGCCGCCGCCTTGGTGTAGGAGAGCGTGTTGTTGATCGCGCCTTTCACTTGTGGATTCGTGCCGGTCCAATCGACCACCATGTGGTCGCCTTTCTTGCGGATGGTCACGAACAGGCGGATCGGCTGGCCGTAGTCGATGCCGTCATCGTCGATCCAGTCCTCGAAACTCCATTCGCCGTCGGGAAGCTGCGCCAGCGCCGCGCGCGTCAGCCGCTCCGCATAGTCGATGATCTCGTTGAGATAGAATTTCGTCCGCTCCGCCCCATAGCGCGCGACGATCTCGGCGAACTGCTTTTCGGCGATATGACAGGCGGCAAGCTGGGCGCGCAGATCGCCGAACACCTGCACCGGCAGGCGGACGTTCTTCTCGATGAACGTCATGATGGTCTTGTTGAGCGTGCCGGCCTCATAGAGCTTCATCGGTGCGATGCGCAGGCCTTCGGCATAGATCTCGGTCGAGTCCGATGCGTTCGATCCCGCGACGCGCCCGCCGACATCGCTGTGGTGACAGACCGTGCAGGCGAAGGCGAGCCGTTCGCCATCATGATACAGCGGCTTGAAGATGAAGATGTCCGGCAGATGCATACCGCCATCGAACGGATCGTTCATGATGAAGACATCGCCCGGCGCCATGTCGTCGCGGAAGTGACGCATGATCGATTCCATCGCGGTCGGCACCGAGCCGAGATGCCCGGGCAAGGTCAGCCCCTGCGCGGCGAGCCGGCCGTCCGCGTCGGCGAAGCCGGTCGAGTAATCCATGTTGTCCTTGAGCACGCCCGAATAGGTGGTGCGGAAGACCGTGAGCGCCATCTCGTCCGCGATCGAGAAGATCGCGTTCTTGAACAGCTCGAGGGCAATCGGATCGTGCGTTTCGGCCACCTGCAACTCCTGCGCAACGGAGACCCCGAGCTTGGGACCAGCGCCGCAACAATGCAACAGATGGGCCAATTGACGGCAGCCGCGCGCCGATCCCGCCGCAGTGAGAGAGCGGCGAAGCTATTTCATGAAAGCCGCCATGCGCTCGACCGCGGCACGGGCGTCCGCGACCGGGACGTTGGTGTAGTTCAGAACCATGCCGTTCACGGTCGCGTCGAGCGCGCAATACGACAAGGCCGATGGGCCGATTCCGTTGAGGCGCAGACGCGCCACCTGATCGACATCAGGCGTCTCGCCGCGCAAGTGCGCAACCACATGGGTGCCGCCATCCGGCACGGCGACATCGAGCGCGTCCGGCAGCACCGCCCGCAAGGCCTCCACGAAGGCATCGCGGCGGTCGGCATAGAGCCGGCGCATCCGGCCCACATGCCGTGCGAGGTGGCCTTCCAGCATGAAGGCATTGACCATCTGCTGGATCATCAGCGGCGGATTCGGATGCGCGATCCGTGCGACGCGCGCGAAGCGCTCGAGCAGCGCGTTCGGAACGATCAGATAGCCGATACGCAGGCCGGGGAAGAGCACCTTGCTGAATGACCCGACATAGAGCACCCGTCCGTTGCGATCGAGGCTCTTGAGCGCCGGCGGCGTCGTGCCGCGGAAGTGAAACGCCGCATCATAGTCGTCCTCGACGATCCAGGCCTGCCGGCGCTCGGCCCAGTCGAGCAGCGCGCGGCGCCGCGCGTCCGACATGGTCATGCCGAACGGATAGTGATGCGTCGGCGTGACGACCGCCATCGTGGCATCCGGAGCCGCCGCGATTCCCGCCGCGACATCGAGCCCGTCAGTATCGACCGGGATGCCGATCAGGCGCATCGGCGATCGCAGGAAGATGTGGCGCGCATAGAAGTAACCCGGATCCTCGACCCAGGCGCTGTCGCCCGGTCCCACGACCATGGTCTGCGTGATGAGCTCGAAAGCGCCGAGCGAGCCCGCCGTGATCAGCACCTGCTCGGCGGCGCACGCGATGCCGCGCGTGATACGCAGATGGCTCGCGATCGCCTGCCGCAGCGGCTCGTAGCCCATGGCGTCATGCGGATGCGCGAACTGCTCGATGTCGAGGCGGCGCGCGACGCGGCTCGCCGTCTGCGCCCATTGCTTGCGCGGAAACGCGTCGAGCGCCGGCAGCCCCATCTGGAACAGCAACGGCTTGGGCGGAAGCCGCAGCTGAATATCGCGCAGCGGCTTGAGCGGATCTGACGCGAAGGTCGCCGGCTTGCGCTCGGCCGGCAGCGACGGATTGACGATGGTGCCCCGCGCGCCGGCCGACAAGGTGTAACCTTCGCCGGCCAGCATCTGGTAGGCGAGCTCGACCGTGCCGCGCGCGACGCCGAGCTGATCGGCCAGCGCGCGCGAGGATGGCAGCCGCGCGTGCGCCGGCAGCCGGCCGGTGAGGATCTCCGACCGGATCCGGTGATAGATCTCACGATAGGCCGGGACGCTGCTCTTTGAACGCGGCGACGCCGCAATCCCACAATCCGTCATGGCTCGCGTCCAAATCTTCCATCAAGCCGAATTTGATGCCGTGAAAGGCGCAACGCGGGGCATGCTCCACCAATAGCCGGCATAATTGATACCATACGGATGCGTATGTCAAGCATACGGTACCGTATGGTGACATGGATGTTAGCCAACGGACAGGCGCAGATGGCCCAGTCGCAAAGGCTGCTCTTGGCTCGGAATCTTCGGCGCCGAATTGAGACTAAGCCGGTATCGCACGCGCGTGCTCGAAGCTTCGGTTTCGCCGCAGCATTTCGGCGCCGGCGCGAGAACCTGCCGTGTTTCGCAACGGGACTAATCGGACGCATCGGCCTGCACGCGGATGCGCGCATGAGCAACACAGAGTGTGATTGTGGCAACAAACGAGATTCAGCGCATCGCGTCCGTCTGCTCGATCGCACCGGCGGCGAAGGCCGCAACGATCCTGGCAGCGCAGCACGTCACGTTGCGGTTCGGCGGCATCGAGGCATTACGCGAGGTCAGCTTCGCGGTGCGCGCGGGCGAGCTTTTCTCCATCATCGGGCCGAACGGGGCCGGCAAGACGTCGATCGTCAATTGCATTTCGGGCCGCTATCGCCCGACCGAGGGCCGCATTCTCTATCGCGATCGCGACATCACGCCGCTGAAGGCGAATGCGCGCGCCGCACTTGGAATCGGCCGCACCTTCCAGAACCTCGCCCTGTTTCACAACATGACGGCGCTCGACAATATTCTGGTCGGCCGTCATCACCTGTTGCGCAACAACTTCCTGACCGGCTCGCTCTACTGGCTCACCGGCGCGCGGCGCGAGGAGCTCGCGCATCGCCGCCGGGTCGAGGAGATCATCGACATTCTCGAGCTGCAGGCCGTGCGCAAAGCTCCCGCCGGCCGCCTGCCCTATGGGTTGCGCAAGCGGGTCGAGCTTGCGCGCGCGCTTGCGACCGAACCGAGCCTGCTGCTGCTCGACGAGCCGATGGCCGGCATGAACCACGAAGAGAAGGAGGACATGGCGCGCCACATCGTGGACCTGAACGAGGAGCTCGGGATCACGATCATCATGATCGAGCACGACATGGGCGTGGTCGCGGACATCTCCCACCGGATCATGGTGCTCGACTTCGGCCGCAAGATCGCCGAAGGCGCGCCGGATGCCGTGCTCGCCGACCCGCGCGTGCGATGCGCCTATCTCGGCGAGGACGATGAGCCGGGCCGTTCCGACGAGATCGCGCACGTCGCCGAGGCGATCGCGTCATGAGGCATGCCGAACTGATCGTGCGCGCCGACACGCTGCCGAAGCTGCTGCGGCTCAACGCTACCGCCTATCCGGCCGATGTCGCCTATCGCGAGAAGGACTTCGGGATCTGGCGCGCCGCGACCTGGGCCGACTATCAGACGCGCGTGCGCGATTTTGCGCTCGGCTTGTTTCTCCTGGGCGTGAAGCGCGGCGATGTCGTTGCGCTGATTGGCGACAACCGGCCCGACTGGGCGGCGGGCGAGATCGCGACCCACGCGGTCGGCGCGATCAGCCTGGGGATCTATCGCGATGCGCTCGAGGACGAGGTCGCGCACCTGCTGCGCGCCGCGGAGGCGGTCGCGGCCTTCGCCGAGGACGAGGAGCAGGTCGACAAGCTGCTCGGCATCGCCGACCGCGCACCCACGCTGCGGCACATCATCTATTCGGATCCGCGCGGGTTGCGGAAGTATTCCGACCCGCGACTGGTCTCCGCCGAGGAGCTCGCGCGCGTGGGCCGCACACATGCCGACTACGAGCCCAAGCTCTACGACCGGCTGGTCGACGCGACACGCGGCGATGAGGTCGCGATCCTGTGCACGACCTCCGGCACGACCGCACATCCCAAGCTTGCGATGATTCCTGCCGTCCGCCTGCTGCGCCATTGCGCCGACTACCTCGCGTTCGATCCGAAGGGACCCGATGACGAATATGTCTCGGTGCTGCCCCTGCCCTGGATCATGGAGCAGGTCTACGCGCTCGGGCAGTCGCTGATCTGCCGCATGAAGGTGAACTTCGTCGAAGAGCCCGACACCTTGATGCACGACCTGCGCGAGATCGCGCCGAGCTTCGTGCTGTTCGCGCCGCGCGTCTGGGAGGCGATCGCGGCGGATGTCCGCGCCCGCATGATGGACGCCTCGGCGCTCAAGCAGAAGGCCTTCGACTTCGGCATGGCGCGGGCGCTCGCCGCCCTCGCCAAGGGCCGGCGCTCGATCATCGCCGAGATGCTGCTCTCGCGCGCGTTGCGCGATCGGCTCGGCTTCACGCGACTGCGCTCTGCGGCAACCGGCGGGGCCGCGCTCGGTCCGGACATGTTCCGCTTCTTCCGCGCGCTCGGCGTGCCGCTGCGCCAGCTCTACGGCCAGACCGAGCTGATGGGCGCCTACACGCTGCACCGCGACGACGATGTCGATTTTGACTCAGGCGGTGTCGCGTTCAACGCCGGGATCGAAATGCGCATCGAGGAGGCGGACGCCAACGGCGTCGGCGAGATCATCACGCGGCACCCCAACATGTTTCTCGGCTACTACCGGGACTCGGCGCCGGCGGATGTGCGCGACGGCTGGATGCGCACCGGCGATGCCGGCTACTTCAATACCGCGGGCCATATCGTCGTCATCGACCGCATGCGCGATCTCGCGACGACGCGCCAGGGAGCGCGCTTCTCGCCGCAATACATCGAGAACAAGCTGAAGTTCTCGCCCTATATCGCCGAAGCCGTCATCCTCGGCGCCGAGCGCGACTATCTCGCCGCAATGATCTGCATTCGCTACCCGATCGTCTCACGCTGGGCCGAAAAGCAGCGCCTGTCGTTCACGACCTACACGGATCTCGCGTCGCGCGCGGAGATCTACGCGCTCATCCGCCGCGAGGTCGAAGCCGTGAATGCGACGCTTCCGGCCGGACAGCGCATCGCCAAATTCCTGCTGCTCTACAAGGAGCTCGATGCCGACGACGGTGAGCTGACGCGCACCCGCAAGGTGCGGCGCGGCGTCGTCGCCGAGCGCTACGGCGAGATCATCGCGGCGCTCTATGCCGGCAAGCCGCAGATCGCGGTCGACACGCTGATCCGCTTTCAGGACGGCACGACGCAACGGATCAAGACCACGCTCGCCGTGATGACGCTCGACGCGCATGCGCCGCCGCGTGCGCTCCAGGCCGCCGAGTGAGGAGCGCGCCATGAACACGCAACTGCTGCTGCAGCTTCTGCTCAACGGGCTCGTCGTCGGCACGCTCTATGGCGTCGTCGCCATGTCGTTCGTGCTGATCTACAAGGCGACGCAGGTCGTCAATTTCGCGCAAGGCGAATTTCTGCTGGTCGGCGCCTGGATCTGCTGGTGGCTGCTGACCAGGTATCAGCTGCCGTTCTGGCTCGGCCTGCCGATCACGCTCATCTTCATGCTGGTGTTCGGGATCGCGCTGCAGGTCTGCCTGCTGCGGCCGATGATCGGCGAGCCGATCATCGCGGTGATCATGGTGACGATCGGGCTTGCGACCGTGCTGCAAGCCGCCCTGAAGTGGACCTTCGGCACCAATCTGCAGCCGTTTCCGCCGCTGTTCGCGGCGCAGACCGTGGATGTGTTCGGTCTGCCGGTGCAGACCGTCTATCTGTTCAGCCTGTCGGTGTCGCTCGTCGCGATGGCGGCGATGGCCTGGTTCTTCCGCTCGACCCGCTACGGGCTTGCGATGCGCGCGACCGCGTTCGACCAGCAGGTCGCGCAATCGCTCGGCATCTCGGTCAAGGCCGTGTTCGCGATGGCGTGGGCGATCTCGGCCGTCGTATCGGCGCTCGCCGGCATCGTCGTGGCGGTCGTCAATGGCGTGTCCGCCGGCCTCTCGGTCTACGGCATCAAGGTGTTTCCGGCGGTCATTCTCGGCGGGCTCGAGAGCATCGCCGGCGCGGTCCTCGGCGGCGTCATCATCGGGCTGCTCGAGAACACCGCGCACTTCGTCGACAGCGAATATCTGCACTGGGGCAATCTCTACGAGATCGCGCCGTTCTACGCGCTGGTCATCATCCTGATGATCAAGCCGCACGGCCTGTTCGGCATCAAAGAGATCGAACGCATCTAGGGACCGCCATGGCGACGCAAAGCCTGCTTCCGGCCGGAGACTTCCGCACGACCTATGCGGACGACACGCCCATCTTTCCCACCCGGGTCAGCCGCATGGCGGCCTGCGCCGCCGTCGCGCTGCTCTGCCTCGCGCCGCTCGCGCTCAATCAATACTGGCTCAGCCTGATGATCCAGATCGGCACGATGGCGATCGCGGCGCTGGGGCTGAACATCCTCGTCGGGTTCACGGGCCAGATCTCGATCGGACATGCGGCGTTCTTCGGGCTCGGCGCGTTCGCCTCGGCCTATCTGAGCACGAAGCTTTCCGTCCCGACGTTCTTCGCCATTCCGCTCGCCGCGCTGATCACCGCGGCCGCAGGCCTCGTATTCGGCCTGCCCGCGGCACGGCTGAAAGGCCTTTATCTCGCGATCGCGACGCTCGCCGCGCAATACATCCTGCTCGACTTCTTTGCGCGCGCCGAATGGTTCACCGGCGGCGTCGTGCCCGCGATGGCGGCGCCGTTTCGCATCTTCGGCATCACGCTGCAGGGCGACCGGCAATATTTCTACGTGGTGCTCGCCTATCTGGTGGCGAGCTTCGTGCTGGTGACGAACCTGATGCGCACGCGCGACGGCCGCGCGCTGATCGCGGTGCGCGACCATTATCTCTCGGCCGAGATCATGGGCATCAATCTCGCCAAGTACCGCACGCTCTCGTTCGCACTTGCGGCCTTCTTCGCCGGGATCGGCGGCGCGCTCTACGCGCATTATCAGGGCATCGTATCGAGCGAGGGCTTCGGCATCGACCGCTCGATCCTGTTTCTCGCGATCGTGATCATCGGCGGGCTCGGCTCGATCATGGGCACGCTGATGGGCACCGTGTTCATGGTGCTGCTGCCCGAGGCGATGGAAGCGCTCAGCGCGCTGCTGCGCGGCGGCGCCATCGATCAGGCGCTCGGGCTGCGCAGCAATATCGCGTTCCTGCGCGAGATCGCGATCGGGCTCGCCATCGTGTTCTTCCTCATCGTCGAGCCGGACGGCCTCGCCCATCGGTGGGCGCGGATCAAAGCCTACTGGAAGCTCTACCCGTTCTCCAACTGAGGTCGAGACGGGCCCGCGATCATCAGACCTCGCAAGATCAAAGAAAGGACATAGCAATGAAAACGTCGCTATTACGCGGCGCGGCGCTCGCCGTTCTGTTCGCCGCCACGACCGCCCAGGCGCAAGTCAGCATCGGGCACCTTGCCGACTATACCGGTCCAACGTCGGACGTCGGCACGCCGTTCGCGCAAGGCGCAGCCGACGCGATGGCCTTTGCCAACCGCAAAGCTGCACCACAGATCAATGTCGAGACGGTGGACTACAGCTATCAGGTGCCGCGCGCGATCACGCAATACAAGAAGTGGGCCGGCGAGAAGGTCGCGGCGATCCTCGGCTGGGGTACGGCCGACACCGAGGCGCTCACCGGCTTCGTCGCGCAGGATCAGATCCCGTTCGTCTCCGCCTCCTATGCGGCGGCGCTGACCGATCCGACCGGAAAGAGCAATCGGGCGAAGCCGGCACCCTACAATTTCTTCTACGGCCCGAACTATTCGGACGCGCTGCGCGGCATGCTCACCTGGGCGGCGCAGGACTGGAAGCAGAAGGGCAGGTCCGGCCAGCCGAAGTTCGTCCATATGGGCGCGAACCATCCGTATCCGAATGCCCCGAAGGAAGCCGGCGAGGCGATGGCGCGCGAACTCGGCTTCGAGGTGCTGCCGGCGGTGCAGTTCGCGCTCACGCCCGGCGACTACACGGCGCAATGCCTCACAGTGAAGAACAGTGGCGCGAACTATGCCTATCTCGGCAACACGTCGGGCTCGAACATTTCGGTGCTGAAGGCCTGCAAGAGCGTCGGCGTCAACGTGCAGTTCCTCGGCAATGTGTGGGGCATGGACGAGAACGCCGCGCGCGCCGCGGGCGATGCCGCCGACGGCGTCGTGTTTCCGCTGCGCACCGCGATCACCTGGAGCGGCGAGGCGCCGGGCAAGTCGACCTTGCACGAGATCTCACGTGTCTCCGATCCGACCGGCAACACCTATCGCTCGGTGCATTACGTGGCGGCGGTCTGCAGCACCCTCTACCTGAAGGAAGCGATCGACTGGGCGGCGCACAATGGCGGCGTCAACGGGCCGAACATCAAGAAAGGCTTCTATCAGAAGAAGGACTGGGTGCCGGCCGGCATGGACGGCGTCTGCGTGCCCTCGACCTGGACCGAGGCCGATCATCGTTCCACGCTGACGGTCAATCTCTATCGCATGAAGGTCACGGGTCCGACCGATGCGCCGCTCAATGACCTGATCCGCAATCGCACCATCGCCATCGAAAAAGTGACGTCGATCGCGCTGCCGCGCAAGCCCGAGTGGCAGGGATGGTAACGCCTGCCAATCTGCACGCATTCACCGCCCCGGCACGTACCGGGGCGGTGACCGCCACGCAGCCGTCGCTCTTGTCGCTGCGCAACCTCGAGGTCGTCTACGACGAGGTGATCCTGGTGCTGCGGGGCTTGAGCCTCGATGTGCCGCGCGGCGCCATCGTGGCGTTGCTCGGCGCCAATGGCGCAGGCAAATCGACCACGCTGAAGGCGATCTCGGGACTGCTCAAGAGCGAGAATGGCGCGATCCATCGCGGCGAGATCCTGTTCGACGGCAAGCGCATCGACGGCGCCGATCCGGACCGGATCGTGCGTGACGGCGTCTTCCAGGTGATGGAGGGTCGCCGCGTCATCGCCGACATGACGGTGCGAGAAAATCTGCAGCTTGGCGCGTTCACGCGGCGCGATCGGCAGAATGTCGCGCGCGACCTCGAGATGGTGCTCGACTATTTTCCGCGCTTGCGCGAGCGGACTTCGCTCGCCGGCTATCTCTCGGGCGGCGAGCAGCAGATGCTGGCGATCGGCCGCGCCCTGATGGCGCGCCCGAAGCTGATCCTGATGGACGAGCCCTCGATGGGTCTCGCGCCGCGGCTCGTGAAAGAGGTGTTTGCGATCATCGCCAAGATCAATGAAGAGCTCGGCGTGAGCGTGCTGCTGGTCGAGCAGAACGCCGCCGCGGCGCTTGCGCTCGCGCGCTACGGCTATGTGATGGACCAGGGCAAGGTCGTGCTCGACGGCACAGCCGATACGTTGCGCGGCAACGAGGACGTGAAGGAGTTCTATCTCGGCGGCGCCGAGCGCCGCAGCTTCAAGAACCTGAAGAGCTTCCGCCGCCGCAAGCGCTGGCTTTGATTGCTCCGTAGGGTGGGCAAAGGCGCGCGCTTGCGCGCCGTGCCCACCGTCTTTTGCGACATCGAAATGGTGGGCGCGGCGCTGCGTCGTGTGTGCGGACATGTTGGTGCACTGGTCCGCGCCTTCGCCCACCCTACGCGCTCACGGCATGGCTCAGCGCCAAACGCGCCTCTTGGCCCGAAAACTTCAGTCCGACGCCCCGACTAAATCGATGAACGCGCGCGCCCGATCGTGCGCAATGAACAAGGACTCGGATTTCAAATGAACTCGACCGCCATCTTCCACGCCGGCCAAGCCAAGCCGACCGTGATCGCCTTGCACTGCTCCGGCGCAAGCGGCCAGATGTGGGGCCGTCTCGGCGACGCGCTCGGCGAGCGGTTTTCATTGATCGCACCCGATCTGATCGGCTGCGGGGCCGCGGCACCCTGGAACGGCGCGGGCAACTTCTGCGCCTCCGACGAGGCCGCGCTCACCGTACGCATGATCGACGCGCTCGATGCGCCGGTTCATCTGGTCGGGCACTCCTATGGCGGCGCAGTGGCGCTGCGCGTCGCGCGCGAGCGGCCGAGCCGGATCGCGAGCCTCACGCTGTACGAGCCTTCCCTCCTCTCGGTGCTAAGCACCATGGGCCGGGACGGACTGGACGTCCTTGCCGAGGTCAGGGCCGTGGCGCGCGAGGTCATCGGCGCCATGAGCACGGGAGCCTACGTGGCGGCCGCGCGTCGCTTCGTGAACTACTGGAACGGCGAAAGGAGCTGGGATGCGATGTCGCCTGACACGCAGATGACGGTCGTTCGTCACCTGCCGAAGGTGTGCCTCGAATATCGCGCGGTATCGCGCGAGCGTGTGCCGCTGCAGGCCTATCGGCGCTTCAACTTTCCGGTCCTGCTGTTGCAGGGCGAACACTCGCCGCCGTTCACCCATTTGATCTCGCGGCAGCTTCACCGGGCGATGAAGTTCGCGTCTCTGCGCGTCATCGATGGCGCCGGTCACATGGGACCGCTCACGCACGCGGATACTGTCATCACCGCGATGGTCGCGCGGATCGAGCACGTCGAGTCGATGATCGCGGTCGACGAGGAGTGTCTGCCGATCGCAAAGCGCCTCGCCGCATAAGGCGCCTCCGGGAGGTATCCTGTGACCGCACCTCCCAACCGCGGGAAGGCGCGGCTGCCGGTTCCCGCATTGCGTTCGTTATGATAGATTAACAAATGCAGCGGCGGGAACCCGCTTTAACCTGCCATAACGCGTCCCCGTATGGAGGAGCGTGTTGTGAGCGAACAAGCCCTCGGACCGTTCGAACGACTCGTCCGCAAACTCCGGATGCGCTGGCCATTGTCCGAGGCGGACATTGCGGCGATTCAGCGGTTGCCGCTTCATATCAAGAGCGTGCCGAACCACACCACGATCGTGGCCGAAGGGGCGCGCCCGAACCAGAGCTTCGTGCTCCTTGACGGACTGGTGTGCCGTTCGAAAGCCACGAACGCCGGCCGTCGGCAAATCCTGTCTTTCCACGTGGCAGGCGACATCCCCGATCTGCAGAGCCTGCATCTGCACATCATGGACCATGACGTCTCCTCGCTCGGACCATGCAGCATCGCGCATGTGGCGCATATTCACCTGCGCGAGCTCGTCACCGAGCACCCGCAGGTCGCCAATGCGCTCTGGCGCGATACGCTGATCGAGGCCGCGATGTTTCGCGAATGGATCCTCAATGTCGGCCGGCGTTCGGCCGAACAGCGGATGGCGCACCTCTTCTGCGAGATCGCCGACCGGCTCGATGCAGTCGGCCTGGCGCACGGCGGCGTCTACGAGCTGCCGCTGACGCAAATCGACCTGGCCGACGCGCTGGGGCTTTCGGCGGTTCACGTCAATCGCGTGCTGCAGGAGATTCGCGGGCGTGGGCTGATCGAGTTTCAGAAGTCCACCTTGCTGGTGAAGGACGCCGCAGGGCTGCGGCTCCTCGGCGAGTATGACCCGCTCTACCTCCACAACGATCCGGCCTCGTAGTTGGCGCAGCCGTAGCGCCTGTAGCCCGGATGAGCGCTTTAGCGCGACATCCGGGGCCAGCGCACCCCGGGTATCGCTTCGCTCACCCGGGCTACAAGATGGAAGTAGGCCGTAGCCCGGATGAGCGCCTTAGCGCGACATCCGGGGGCCGCGAGTCCCGGGTGTCGCTTCGCTCACCCGGGCTACGGAAATGTCTGCTAGTTCAGCTTCTGCCGAAAATCCGGCAGGGTTTCTCCGCGCCCGTCGAGGACAAACCGATCGATCGCCTCCGCGATCTGCGTCCATGATTGCGCGGCTTCGAGAATGATCTGGCGTTGACTTGGATTATCCGACAGCCCCGCCCAGACCCGGCAGTGTGCTGCGAAATCACGCATGCTCTCAGTGGTCATCGCGTCCTGTTGGTGCTGAGATTGCGGCTCGCCGCCGCCGGAATGCGATTGCGTGTCTATTCCACGAAAGCAGCGCGGGCCGCATTAGAAAATGTTAAATCGCGGCGGTTTTTGCGTCGCGCGGAGGTTGACGCGCGGTTACGCCGCGCACGCCAAAGTGGATTGATCCGCCCTACTCGACCGCGTCGAGATGGCGGCCGATGTGATCGAGGTGCAGGTAGTTCGGATTGAACAGGCTGGCGCGCATCAGGGCGGCAAGGTCCGGGATGGTCAGGTGCTTGCCGCGCAGGACGATCAGGCCGGCATGCCGCAGCTCCTGCAGCGTGCGGTTGACATGCACAACCGACAGGCCGGTCGCTGCGGCGAGATCGGCCTGGGTAATCGGGAATTCGCAGCTATCGGCGCTCGCGAGGCCGATTGGTTGAAGCCGCACGAAGAGCTCGCAGAGCAGGTGTCCGACTCGTTCGAGCGCATTGCGCTGGCCGATATTGACCGTCCACTCGCGCTGGATCGCGGCATTCACCAGCGCTTCCCACCACAGCGCCTGAGTGATGCGCGGGTGGCGGATCGTCATGTCGTCGAACAGCTCGCGCGGCAGCTGCGCAACCGTCAAGCCGGTGAGCGCGCCGACCGAATGATCCATCGCCCGCAGGATGAAGATATTGAGATCGCACAAGTCGCCGGGAAGCGAGAATGCCATGATCTGCCGTCGCCCGTCCTCGAGCTGCTTGTAGCGACAGCCCCAGCCGGACAGGATCAGATTGACCTCGCGCGGCTCTTCGCCCTCCGCGATGATGTCCTCACCGGGTGCGAACTTGCGGACCTGCGTCGCCGCAGCACGATCCAGCATGGCGCGATCGGCCGCGGAGAGATGCGTGAACTGCTCCAGTTTGCGGATAATGGGGTTGGCCATCATGGCCCTGACTCGTAGCACCGGCCGAAATTCGGCAATTAACCTGCGTTAATCAACTGGCCGCTGTGACGCGGCTACATCCTGAATGGATTAACGTGGGAAATGTTCCGCGCCCCGCCGACGACAGCTGTTCGACGCCGACATGTCATTTCGTATATACGATGTGGAACGACCGACATGCCAAGCTGTTCAACCGCAATACGTCGCGATAAAGCAGACGTGGATCATTCTGGGCGCGGCGAGGTGACATCATGCCAGTCTACTTTTTCCATCTCGTCTCGCCGACCGAACGATGTCCGGATGATCTCGGCAGCAACCTGCCCAATGTCGAGCAGGCCTATCTGGAGGTCTACCAGGCGGCGCTTGACATCAGCTTTGAAATGTTGCGGCTGCGACAGGATCCCTCCCCTCTTCGTTTCGAGGTGACCAACGAAAGCGGCGAGGTTCTGTTTGATCTGCCGTTTTCGGAAGCGCTGAATCCGAAGAGCAAGTCCGACTCGCTGACCACCGTGCACGAAAGCCTGCGGCGCAATTTCGACCGGCAGCGCGAGCTCACCTCGCAGATCAGAGAACAATTCAAACAGGCGGCGTCGATGATCGGTGCAACGCGGGAATTGCTGGCACGCACGTTTCCGCGCTAGGTGAGCGCTTCACCACCGGCGCGCGGCAGAGGGACTTCGATCGCGCATTCGACGCCGCCGGCCCGGAAGTCGCGCCGCACGGCGGCACCCGGTATGCCGCGATCGATCAGCGAGCTGCCGGTTCCGGTTACCTTCGGCGCCTTCACGCGCGGGCCGCCCTTTTCGCGCCACGTGATCGTGAGGATGCGCTGACCGTCCGTGTGCGCGGTCGACCAGCTCAGCTCGACCGTTCCGTTCGGGCGCGAGAGCGAGCCGTATTTCGCCGCATTGGTCGCGAGCTCATGCATCACGAGCCCGACCGGGGTCGCGACATCGGCCGGCAGTGAGATCGCCTCGCCGTGCACAAGCAGGCGCTTGGGATTTTCGGCGATGTAAGGCGCGAGCTGATCACGCACCAGGGCGGCAAGATCGGCGCCTTGCCACTCCGATGCGACCAGCAGGCTATGGGCTCTGCCGAGCGCAGCAAGCCGCCCGTCGAGCCGCGCGGTGAAATCCTTCGGTGACTTGGTCGTGCGCAGCGTCTGGTGCGCGATCGCCTGTACGACGGTGAGTGTGTTCCTGATCCGATGCGCCAGCTCCTCCAGCAACAGGCGCTGGCGCTTCTCCCAGAGCGTGCGATCGGTGATGTCGCGCGTGCTCTCGAGGGCGAGGCGGCGGCCGCCGATCGTCTCGAGCACGATGCGGCTCTCCACGGTCAGCTCGCGCCCGTCCTTGGTCCTGTGCTTGAGCTCGCCGCGCCAGTTGCGCTCGTGCAGCAGCTTGGCGCGCAGCTGATCGAACGACGCGCCCGGCACCACCGTATGCAGCAGCTGCTCCTTCTTCTTGCCGATCGCTTCCTCGCGGCCGAAGCCATAGAGCTCTTCGCTGCCGCGATTCCATTCGACCACGCCGCCGTCGAAGTCCCAGATGAAGATCGGATCGTGCGACAGGTCGACCAGGCGCTTCTCCTGCCAGATCAGCTGTTCGCTTTCGCGCAGCTGCTGCTCCACCTGGCGGCGCTCGCTCACGTCGACGAACGTGATCACCACGCCGTCGATCTTGTCGTCAACGGTGCGGTAAGGCCGCAGCCGCACATCGTACCAGCGCTCGGCGCGACTGCGAATCTCGCGGCGGATCGGCGCGAGATCGGCGAGCACCGCGCGGGTGTCCCTGATCAGGCCGTCATATTCGAGCTGATGCGCAAAATCCGTGATCGGCCGCCCTTCGTCCAGCGGGGTGAGGCTGAACAGGTCGGTGACGCGATCGGTGAAGCGCTTGATGCGCAGGCTGGAATCGAGAAACAGCGTGCCGATGTCGGTCGCCGCCATCAGGTTCTGCAGATCGCTGTGCGCGCGCGAGATCGCCTCGAGCTTCAGCTTCAATTCGTTGTTGACGGTCTGCAGCTCTTCGTTGATTGACTGCAGCTCTTCCTTGCTGGTCTCGAGCTCCTCCGAGGTCGACCGGTATTCTTCATTGATCGACTGCAGCTCTTCATTCGCGGCGCGCAGCTCCTCATTCGCTGCGTCAGACTCCTCGCGCACGGTGCGCAGCCGCGCCTGGGTGAGCTCCAATTCCTGCGTGAGGCGACGGACCGTCTCGTCATTGACCTTGTCCGCGCCGGCATGGCCATCTTCCACCGCCTCGCCTTCGATGAACATGACCAGCGCCTGGCGGGTCTCGCCGACGTCGCCGTCATGGATCGGCTTGACCTGAATGTGCACCCGATGCGGGGCGCCGTTGAATTGAACCAGAATCGGCAGACTGAGCGACGGCAGGTTCTGCTCGAAGGCACGATGCAGCGACGAGCGCAACTCGAATCTCAGCTCCGGCCGTATCAGATCGACGACGTCGCCGCTGATCGGCCCGCCCGACGGCGCAATGAACCGCCCGGCATTGTCGGAGAGATGCAGCACCCGATGGGCGCCGTCGACCAGGATGCTCGGGGGCGCGACCTTCTCGATCGCGCGGCGATGCATCACGGCCTCGTTCAGCGCCGCCGTCGGATTGACGGCGCGCGCAAGCTGCATCACCTGATCGCGCATCCGCACCGGGCCAAGCAGCCGCGGCAGCAGGCGCGGCTTTTCGCCGGCCGTGGTCGTGGACTGATAAAGCCGCGCGCCGCGATCGACGACGCGGAACAACGACGGCGGATTGTCGGCCGTCTCGGACGAGCCGAGCAGCAGGTAGCCACCCGGATTCAGCGCGTAGTGAAAGGTGCTGCAGACCTGTTCCTGCAGATCGCGATCGAGATAGATCAGCACATTGCGACACGAAACAAGGTCGACGCGCGAGAACGGCGGATCCTTGAGCAAGTCGTGCACCGAGAACAACACGACGTCGCGCAGCTCCTGACGCACGCGATAGTGGTCGCTCTCGCGAATGAAGAAGCGGCGCAATCGGTCTTCGCTGATGTCGGCTTCGATCGCGGACGGAAACCGCCCTTCGCGCGCGAAAGCGAGCGCGCGCGCGTCGAGATCGGAGCCGAATACCTGCAGCGCTGGCCGAATATCGTGGCGCGTCGCTTCTTCCAGCAACAGGATGGCGATGGAGTAGGCTTCCTCGCCGGTGGCACAGCCCGAGACCCACACACGGATCGTGTCGCTCGCTTCCTTGTTCTCGAAGATCGCCGGCATCACCTCTTTGGCGACGGCTTCGAACACGTCCGGATCGCGGAAGAAGGTCGTTACCGAGATGAGCAGATCGCCGAGCAGCGCCCGGGCTTCGTCGGCATTGTCGCGCATCGCATCGTAGTATTCCTTCAGCGAGTCGGTGCGGGTGACCTGCATGCGCCGCGCGATCCGGCGCAACACGGTCGAGCGCTTGTATTTCGAGAAGTCGTGGCCGGTG
>Ga0081539_10002099_pt1 | contig 29693 bp, 33 predicted proteins | sample TabmetS4T2R2_FD_71023 | JGI IMG/M metagenome (GOLD analysis project Ga0081539, IMG submission 71023) | Tabebuia heterophylla rhizosphere microbial communities from the University of Puerto Rico - S4T2R2 | ecosystem: Host-associated > Plants > Roots > Rhizosphere ... | reverse complement strand
CAACGATCGCCGCCATAGCCGGGACTATGAGCGATTGACCACAAATAGTGAGGCCATGATTCAACTCAGCATGATTCGCCTCTTGCTGAAACGGTGGGCCTGAGGAATTTATCAACAGCTTCTGACGATCACACCGTAGTGTAGATCAGACAACCCTTCGCCCTTGAGATTGGATTTCTGGTAGCCTTCCACAGCAATTCCCTTATCGTTAAAGGCGTGTTCGTCTCCTTTGGCGCTCGCGATAGTCGTCCGGTCATCGAAGTTGACGTGAAGCTGAAGCTGTGGCGGATCAACGCCTTCGCCCTTTAACGTCACGTCAACACCCTGCACATCGCCCTCCCGCCGGTTCAGGACGTCAAAACGCAACCTCACCGCTCGTTTCTCGCCATTGGCGCCGGAAAAATTGCAGCGATCCACACCGAGCTGGTTGACGTTTGCGGTGTTGAGGTAGTCCAGATAGTGCAGCGGGTGCACACTGTTTTCTTCTTTGGGTTCTTTACCTTTCCTGAACTCGAAATGCAGATGGGGATACTCCGCGTCTTCCTGACCCACGGCACCGATGATGTCGCCCTGGTTCACTTGTGCACCCTGAATTACTCCTTCTGCAATGCTGTTGAGATGAAGATAGACCAGGAACAAATCATCGCCGTCCGTCGGATCGACGACTTTGAGCAGGACATGCGTTGAACCGAAACCCTGTCCCTGCCTGGTTTTATCCGCCGGTCCGGCACGATGAACTGTGCCATCCGCCATGGCATGGACCGGCGTGCCAACGGCAGCGGGCAGGTCGATGCCGTCATGAAAGTCCCAGCGATCAGCGTCGATGCGCGGACCGTAGGATGTGTTCATTTCGTCTGGTGTGTCGGGACTCTTGCCAAGGGGCCAGATGAACGGAGCAATGCTTTGCTCACAAGCAGATAGATTTTGCCGAGAGCCTCGTGGAGCGTTACCCATTGTTTAGTCCCTCCGTGTCGCCAGTTCCGTCCTACGCTGGTGCAATCATCGTTATTGTGCCACCCGAACCATGATACATGAGTGCCCCATCCTGGACATACAAAATTCCCCCGCCAGCGGGATTCCCTTCTGGCACAACCGTCGCATTGGCGATTGCGATCACACCTTGTCCTCCACCAAACTGGCTGGTTGTTCGGATGCCGATGTTGCCGCCTGCTGCGCGCCGCTGAAGCACGACAAGAGTTTCAAAGGCGGTATCATCGGCGTTACGGCCATTGATTTGGAGCTTGTCTGACTGCACGGCGATCTCATACTTGCCCGCTGGCGCCACCTGATCGGTCTCGATCAACTCGATGTCGGGATTCGGGTCATCGATCCTGAGCGAAGCCGCGCCACCACGTTTTCCTGCTTGCTTGATACGCAACGCCGGTTGGTTGTATTCGGGGTTTGTCGCAGCCACTTCCAGCACCGCAGATGCTGCGTCCAGTGCACCCTCGTTAGATGTGATAGAAATAGTAGGCATGAAATTTCTCCTGTCAGCTGAGGTGTGGTAGAAAAATCACTTCCTGTTAGCCGTCAAGATGCTTGCGGAGCGCGGCTGCCAGGGCGTCGACATCGCTCGTCATCCGTTTGAAGATCTGCTGAGCTTCTCCGGATCCGAGTTGCTTCTCGGTCACGGCGAACCCGCGTTCGAGCACGTAGTATCGGAGGAATTCTCTTGGCGGAAAGTCAGCAGTTACCAGAATGGAGGTCTGGGTCTTTGATGGCTTTGTGCGCAGTGACCGTGCGATTGCCTCGTCTACTGTTACTTCGAACATGGCAGCAAATGCCTCCTCGACCAGCGACGCCGCCAGTGCTGGGGCCTCCATCGGAATAGGCAAAACACGCAGCAGGTCTCGCACATGGCGTTCGAGGCGTTCGCGATGTGGCGTGAATCCGCTCAGCACGAGTAGCCGCCAGGGCTGTCGCGATAGTAGGCGCGCGGCGGTCTCGGCACCGAACCTCTGTTCAAAACGCCTGATCATAGCGAACATCATGTGGACCATTTCATGAAGCGCGACAAGACCGGCGTGGGCTGGAGTCATGTCGTGCAACGCACGGGTAAAGAGACGGATGCTGCTGAAGATGCCGGTATAGTGATCGCCGCTCTGGCGAAACCCGCTCTGATCACTGAGATACAGCCTGGCCCGATGCTCAAATGGCCACAGCGTGCCCTCTCTGTCCCGCACGTTGACCTGGACCGTTGCTTTCTGTGATTGCCGCAGAACCTGGGCGCGCGCATCAATGAGACCGTGCCCGGACGGGAAAAAGTTGTCCAGCAATGTTGTCATGAAGCTCAGCAGTTCTTGCTGTCCAGTGCCTGGGAGGTGCGGGATTGCATTCTTGGCCGCTTTGAGACCACCAGTGACCAGCGCGGCGACGCGCTTGAAGCGACGATCCGCTTCAAGCGGCGATGTCGGCGTATCGCCTAAGCTGTAATACGACAGTCCCTGCTCTGATCCATCGCTTGTTCGGATATACATGAGTACGCTCCTCTAACTTGGTCATCTGCCTTGCCGCTATGCCGTGCCTTACTCGCGCGCCTCATTCATTTTGGGCTCAACGATTCCGTGTTACGGAGTTGTTGGTGAACTCAGATTGACCTTTCTCCCAAAACACGAATACCGAAATTCGCGTTTTGGTCCGAGTTTCGGCGCGACTTGAACGGCGATAAGGGAGAATGGAACCTTGCTAAAGTTTACGCGAATAGTAATGCCTCCGGGATAATGGACGTCACAAAAGCCGCTTCTTCCGAAAAGGCTACAGGTAAGCCTTTGATTACTGGGCGTAAGACCAAGCTCTGTTTGCATAAAGTGATCTGCCACCTGTCTACTCATGGACACTGGATCGTCCACTTCCATGCCGCCACACGGCCCCGACCACCGCAAGCTGTTCATCCGTTCCTCACATCTTGCTTGACGCAATTCCGTGTTCAGATCCCTCAGGTGATAGTTTGCTGGATAGCCTAGCCTGACCAAGAGCTTCGCCAGCTCTATTCGGTATGTCTCCGGCGACAACGCGCCCGTTCTGCGGACAAACTCCTCAATGCGGCGGCGTTCGGCAATTGGGTCAGAAAATACTCGGTTTTTTTCCGGACTGTCTCGCCATATCCGCGCGCGCCGGTCTAACTCAGCTTTATCCTGATATAACCTTGGCAGCTCTTTCAGCCTTCTCTGCAGTAGTATGGCCTCATCCATGAGACTGAGCTTGCCTTTAGTCAAACGCTTCAATACGTCAATGCCTCTGCAGTCCGCCTCGTACTTGGTAAATAATTCGTGAGCCGCACGCCGTGCAGCGTCCTCTGATTGGTACTTCCCTTCGTCATCTGAAACCTGACCGAATGTCCTGACATACATAATCATTTCCTGTATTCGTCGGCTAAAGGGTCTGTTGCCCGTTGACAAAGAATTCGATCACGACTGCACGGGTATTCGCCCGAGCAATAACTGTTGAATTGTCGGTCAAAAACGTGTTCGCCGGGGCAGCAGTCGCCGCTATCACACGCGAGCGCGCGCCGGGCCCTAACAGGTTAAAGACGTTGCGGGCTCGCCCACGACGTAACAAGAAGTTATTCCGTTCAACGCCAACACAATCGTTGTAGCCGACAATCCGGAAAAGTAATGAGTTGTCAGTTTCGAATTGGCTCAGCATATTTTTGAAAAGCGTCTCACTTCTAGCGGCGAGCTTGACATGCCGCCAATCCACGCCGAAATCCCGAATGATCAAGTATCTGCACGCGATGACAACGTTCGGCGCCGGCACCCCAGAGGGTACGACAACAACGTCGGGCGTTACGTGTCCTGCCGCCGTACGCGAGACGGCAACCTCATCCGCTTGGTAGGGGAAACACAGCTTGCTGTGCATCTGACCAAGGGTCGGACACCACTTTTTTGGCGGCAGCGGATTGGTAGGCATGGGGACTGGCGGTGGCCCTGGGAGGACAGGTTGCGGCAAGGGACCCTGAGGCTGTGCCAGACCGTGCAAGTGTATGTACATGCGTTTTCTCCCTAAATCTTGCGACCGATGACATCAGCAACCGCCTCGGCGATTTTACGGCCGAAGTGCGTACGGGCATCGCTTGGTTGCTCGATGTGGATACCGTTTGCGCCAAGACGGTTGACGACGTTTTTCGCGTCGTTGCCGTTGAAGCCTTCGAGGCAATCCTCTATTTTTACCTCAATCCCAAGATCGGGTTCTTCATCGTGCAGTGCGACGACGGTATAGAGTGCGTACTCCAGCAGGGTCAGCCCGTCGGGTGTATATCGTTCCACGCGGACTTGCTGGCCTTTCTTCCGGCCTGTCGTCGTGATCTGGTCACGCTGGGCTGAGCAATGCTCGCGGATATCACCATTGGGGAGGCAACTATTGGGTATAAATCGCGCGTTGTAGGAAGGCATAACTGAACCTCATATGTATCACTAGTAGTTATAGTTACTTAGCCATGTGAATGTGGTCGCGGTGCGCGTGCAGCAACTGGTCTGAGATGGCCTTGTGTGGCCCTTCACTACGGGTCCAGGGGCCAAAAAGCTGGACGGGATACCCCCGCGGCTGGGCCCAGCCACCGTGGGCCTGCAAAGCGGTGTACAGTTTGTGGCCGAGGTTGCGGGCTTTCTCAGCCGTCACTAATTGTGCGCGTTCCTGCGGGGTAGGCGCCGCAGCGACCTTGCGCATCGCCATGTTCCATTCCTGTGCCCAGACCCCCAGTCCTTTGCCGCCGACGGCATAGATGTCAGCCGCACGCTGGAAACGATGCAGCCCCAACGTACCCTGACCGAAAGCAACCTCGAGAGGTTGCTCAGCATTAAATCCGTTCGCCCGGGCGAACTGCTCTAATATCCTGCTCATTGTTTGTGATAATTGCGAAGTCACCAGACTGTGCTCCGGCGGTGAAGTCACGCGATAGGCCTGGCCGCTGGGAATCGGTTGCGCTTGCGGTTGACGCGCGGCCGCCTCATTGGTCGCGGGCGTGGGTTGGCTCGCAGTCTGCGGCTCCACTGGGCGCGAAGGTGGAGTTTGCTCGTGGCCGTACGAATATGGATGCCGTGGACGTAACGGCGAGAAACCATACCATTGAACTGGATGTAGCCGGACGAGACGTCCACCTGCGGTTCTGATTATTCTGTTCATGACTTGATCCGTCCTCCGAAGCTGTCGTTGTACCAGTAGCGACCCATGATCCGCCCGGCAAACGCGCGGATCGGGTAGTCACTGAGTTTAGCATCACTGACGGCGCGATTTTTCAACACGAATTCGACACGGGCGTTCTCATCGAGTCGTACCAACACCGGCAGGCAGTTATAGCCCCACGGGTTCACGATCGTTTCCAATCGGGTGTAGGGAAACATCGGTTTGCCGTTTTGTAGGATACTCCACTCAAAGCCTGGAGTGAGAATCAGCGTGTTGTCTCTGACGTAGAGGTCGGTGTACTGCGAGAAGTAGGTGAGGACACCACAATACTGTGGATGAAGCTGAAAGCTTGCCAGCACAACTTGTTCGCCCCGGTGTGGGAGTGGGGGAGGGGGCTGCACGCCGAAATCAGTAAACAGATCTACAGCCGACCCGCTACCCACGAACCCACCGGCGTCAAAGTATTCGGCGTCAAGTGGAATACCGCAAATAGTACAACAGTTATCAGTCTGTACTCTGGCCATGATGACTTACCCGGGAATCCGGCCGGTGCCGAGCATCTTGTAGCCTTGCAGGACGATGAATAACGTGCCCGGCGGACCGGAGATTTCGGTGATTTGGATGCGAATAGACGACCGTGGCTCGAACAGCATCGGTTTGGCGAACGGACGAAATGGGCGATCGCCGTTCGCAATGCCGAGTCCGGCAATGTTGTGAATGGCTTTGTTCTGCAACTCACGCCCTGTGCTGACGACATCGATGCTATAGAGAAAACTTACTTCTTCGGCGGCGGCCGCGCCGGTTTCAAACACCCGGTCGAGTCCTGCCGCTTGTTGATCGAGCGGCAGGTTAGCAGTTGCACGCGCGGCAAAGTTGGGATTGAGCCGAAATCCGCTGGTTAAATCCGCACCGGTTTTTTCCAGCCCTGCTGTCAACGCGCCGAGCGAAAGGGTGGAAAGACGTGGATGCGGGATAGTGAACATACTGAACGGATCTACGCCATCCTCTTCTGTCCGTACCAGCACCACATCGCCAGGTGCGAGTGGCTGATCTAATGTCACCGATACTCTACCGGTCCGCTGACCAAACGAAGTCGTATCTTCGCCAAGAATGAAAGTGTCAAATTCTGTGATAGTGCCATCCGGGTTCTTCACTTTCCTCTTTATTTGGCTGACGGTGTTGGTTGTGCTCTTCAATAAAAAGACACTGACCGTGTCACCTGGAAGGCCGTAGACATCGACAGTTGTCTCGCCTGCAGAAGGCAATCTTTTTGTCTCGTGGTGAGGTCCAATCCCTGGCGTCGTCAGCGGAAAGTTGACTTCAAACACTTGACTGAGGAGATTGTTGGTCCTGTCCCAAACGCGGATGGTACTTCCTAAGTTGACCGTGGTTTTGAGCTTTACCACCGCCGTGCCATCAGATCCAATCCTGCTCGTGCTCTGGGTTGTGCCGGACAGGTTGGTAAGTGGAAGAATGATGTCAGCCGGGGCGTTTGTCGGGCCTAGCATGGTAATCTCAGCGTCAGGCATCCCGGCCACCAGGAAACCACTCAATTGCTCCGTAGGGAAAGTTGCAGGAAAGAACGGGATCAGAACCGGATTCGGCGGAGTTGTTCGTTGATCAATCACCGGCTGGAACGTCCGTGGCTGCTTTTGCTCATCGAGCACGACACTGTAACCCAGCGACAGCGCGACGAAGACGCCCTCCATGCTGATCTCCACCACATCCTGAACCCGATTGTTACGCTCACCCTTCAACGAGAACTGGAAGGCATAATCGAATGGAATCGTTTTGGTCGTCGGTTGAAGTGGCCTACGCGCTTGGCCTGGTACTTGATGGCTGACGGGATTGGGATACATCGTACTGCTCATGGTTTCACCATTTCCTCACAGGCTGTGCACTCACCGCAGAATCTTATAGCCCTGAAAGACGACGAAGAGTCGCCCGCGACCGAATACCTCGCGCACCTGCACGCGAATAGTCGAACGTGGCAGGAACATCATCGGCTTATGGAGAACTCTGAAGGGACGGTCGCCATCGGCGATCCCTAACCCGGCGACATTGAAGATCGGTCGATTCTGTAAGTCACGCCCGGTACCAGCATCAGCGACCGCATAGGTGAACCGCACTGCGTCGGGAAGATTCACAGTTTGAAACATACGACTGAGCATGTCTCTTGGCACGCGTGAGAGGCGGCCACCGCTGGTGAAGGCAAACCGCACCCGCAGTGGGTGAATACGGATGCCATCGAGCAGCGCCTGCACTGGCGCGATGTCAGTTAACTTGATGGCACGGAGATCTGGCTCTGGCTCGTTCTCGTCTACGAGGCCGATCTGCACGCTCGTGTCAGCGACGTCCAAACTATAACCGATGGCTGTGGCCACATAGCCGCCGTCGACATTAATTGGCACTTCATCGACGACGACCGTGTCCGGCTTGCCGAGGAGATCCAGCGTGGAGACGTAGTCAAAGGGCACCAGCTTGTTGGTGGGAATGTCCCGTTGCACGGCGTCACCCAACGTCTGATAGTCGCCAGTTTCGTGGTCATAAACAGGAATCTTTTGCCATGGATCAAATTCACCGAGAGTGCGAACCGTATCTTCAAGCTGCCCGGCGACGCCCAGGATCTTGTACCCATGCAAAGTAATGGAGAGCTGGCCTTTGACTCCTGCGGTTCGCTCTTCAACTTGCAGGCGGATGGTTGAGCGCGGCATAAACACCATCGGTTGCGGGAGCCTCTTGAACGGTCGCTGTCCATCCGCACGCCCCAGCGTTGCCACGCTATGTACTGGTTCGTTTTGCAGCTCTCGCCCGCTGGCGGTGTCGACGATACTGAGCAAGAAACCAAAATTCTCGGTCTGCTTCAGCTGTTGAAAAATGTCTTTCGCAACCGCAAAAGGCAGTGCTCGGTTCAATTGTCCATCTTTCACTGCAATTGCGTCGAATTCAGGATTGACGCGAAAGCCTTCGATTAACACATCTGCAGGAATCTGATCGAGTGTGATCTCACCCAAGGTTTGCGGATTCGGTGGCGTGCGCCCCTCTCCGGTGAGCAAAGTGAGTGGTTCACCTCGTTCTTCATTGAGACCATAGCCGATCGAAACGGCAACAAAGATTCCCTCGACGCTGATGTTGATGACATCTTGCAGAAGATTGCCGGGTCCGCCAGTGAGATTGAAATCCGCCACATAGTCGTAGGGAATGACCCGTACTGCTGGGAGGTCGCGGAGTTGTTCGCGCCCGAGTGGACGGTCGGACGCTCTCATCTGTGTGATGCGATTCATACTGTCTCCTCTACTGCACGTCTCTCAGCATATAGCCGTCGAGCACGACCCAGATGAACAACGGTCCATAGATGCGTTGCAGTTCACTGAGGGCCGCCGCATCCGGCACTTCGATCTCCACCCGAAAGTGCTGTTGGGCGTCAATGAGGACCGGCTCAGCGAAATGAAATGTGGCCTCTGGCGTCGGAAAGCCATGCGTCACTACTCGGCCACCTTCCGCATACGGACCAGACCCAGCCGGAAAGAACCAGGTCGGCATCTGGATCATCGTCTTGTCGCCGACGATCAAGCTAGTCACTGACTGATAAATGAGTTTTGAGAGAATCTGGACGCCGCCAGGAAGCAATTGCTCGTCAATCGGAATCAACAGCTCGTTCTGCAAGTGCTCGCGCAAGCAGCGGCGAATCGCTTCAATACTGACTTGCCGTGCCCCCTTCCCCAACTGTGCGATCTGCGTCTGCACCTTTTGGAAGCATGCGCGCACACGTTCGAGACAGATGACGCGCTTTGCCTCCATCTGAATGAGCTGTTCAATACTCTCGACATAACGCGGCGCTTCCGGGAGGCTGGTTTGCTTGAGCTGGATGAACAGCTCGACTAGTTGGCGAAACGCGTACAGGCACGTCTGAGCCTTGCCCAGTTTTCCCAAGAGTTGCGTGTCGTCCTCAGCCTGACCGAGTGCGGTGATTGTGTTGATAAAGCGACTCACCGCCGGCGGGTCGGTCATGGCAATTCGCGTGCGTCTGAGGACCTCGACCAGGTCTCCGGCAATCTTTCGCAGTTCGTTATGGAGTTGAAGGATCTGTCCCATGGTGTGCTGGTTACACAGGGCGGTAAAAACGGCGACACAGGTGTCGAGGTCTTCCGTAATCTCCGCCGCCTGTTCCACCAGATCTCGGTGTTCGATCACGCACTGATGCGTGGTGGCCAGCAATTGTTCCCCGACTTGGTGCTTTTCGTCAGCGATGATTTGCGCTAGCTCATCGAGACAGCGCGTAAGGGTGGCGAGTGCCGGATTCGCTCCACCGCCCGTAGGTTCGGTAACGCATTGCGCCACTATCTGCGGAAAACGGACAGGGAGATCAGAGATGACCACACGCAGGGCCCGCGCTTCGAAGGTGTTCCAGTGAGGGAGCAGTGCGGCGGCTTGCATATTGGTTTCCAGCTTGGTTTTTCCCTGCACTTGAGCAAAGAACTTGAAGACACTGGAACTCTGCACCTCCCGCAGCTGCTGCTGCGGACGCACAAAGAGTGAGTCATACAGTGGGAGGTGGACGTTCTCTCTGATCTCCTTGACAACCGCCATACAACGATCCTCACTTCGACCTGTGGTAGGGTGGGTCGTGACTCACCCTACGCCTCTGCTGGTGGGCGTAGTCCGCCCCACGCCGTCCCATTTCGACGCTATAGAGAAAACACTCCAAGATGTGGATTGTGGCGCCGTTTTCCTTCCCCCTGTTAAGGGGGAAGGCAAGGATGGGGGTCAAAAGCCGGACAGCAGTCCTAGCAGCGCACATCGTTACCCCCTTCTTGGTCTTTTCCCCTGGGGGGAAGGAACCTATAAGCGAGACTCCATATCTTGCTGTAGCGTTTTCTATAGGTAGGGCAGGCCGCGCCTGCCGCCCTTATCGACGAACTGCTACTGCACATCCCGTGTCATATAGCCGTCGAGCACGACCCAGATGGACAGTGGTCCATACAGTCGTTGCAGTTCGCTCAGCACATCGCTCTCGGGCACTTCGATCTCCACGCGAAAGTTCTGCTGTGCATCGATCTTGACCGCTTCGGCAAATTGAAATGTGGCTTGTGGGCTGGGGTAGCCGTGAGTCGTTACCTTGCCATCTTCGGAAAATGGCCCCGCACCCGCGGGGAAAAACCAGGTTGGCACCTGGATCATGATTTTCTCGCCTACGAAGAAGGTGGTCACGGTGTTATAGATGAATTTGCCGATCACTCCACCGAAATCGTTGGTAAGGAGTTGCTCATTGATGGGAATCGCATTTCTACCAAACTGCTCGGCCGCTCGCCTCAGCGTTTCACGGCTGATCTCGACGAATTCCCCCGTTGCCAAGGTCGAACCGGACGCGAGGGCCAGATCAAGAGCTTCCAACTGCACCTGATTTAGCCTTGATGGTTCCGCGAGAGGCGCGTCAACTCGACGCTTAAACTCGACGAAATTCGTCAGTGTGAATTTCTCTAGTTCTACGGTCTTTTGCTCGTTCCCGCCGCTCACTATTACGGCTTCACCGTTGGCGTTAACTACACCCACCTTGAGCTTGATCGCGGTGTCTGGGAACTGTGGGGGCAGATCCGAGATCACCACGCGCATCGCCCGCGCCTCATACGTGTTCCAGTGCGGCAACAACGATGAGGCTTGCATGTTGGTTTGCAGCTTGGTTTTTCCTGTCACGTCGATGAAGAACCGCAGGACATTCGAGCTGAGAATCTTTCCGAGCTGTTCCTTTGGCTTAATGGAGATGGAATCATATTGCGGCAAATGGACGAACTCCTTCATACCCTTAACGGCGGCCATAGCTTCCTCCTTGTTCTCTACCAGGGTGATTTGAACCAGCTACTGCTGGGTTTGGGCGAGTCGTCCGCTGGGCGGAATGAATCGACCGAGGGGTTAATCGACCGTGGGTGATAGTACCCTTCGACCTCGCCAACGTTCTCCACCGGCGCGACGCGTGGATTATAGTCCCGCTCGCGCACGTAGCCTTCAAGCGGAGGCCCCTCGGCGAAATATCCCATGTCGGACGAGGGCTCGCCGTGCCCCATCACATCAGGAGCTTCAGCGTAGTAGCCCATGTCTTGGGGAGCTTCAGCGAACTCAGGGGCCTCAGCACAGTACCCCATGTCCGGTGACGCCTCGGCACACTCAGGAGCTTCGGCGTAGTAGCCCATATCTTGGGGAGCTTCAGCGTAGTAACCAACGGTTTCCGGTGCTTCATAGACGTAACCGACTTCGGGGGCTTCGGCGTAGTAACCATAGCCTTCAACGAAGCCAGGTGGTGGGTCGGCGATGTAACCAACCCCGCGTGGGGAACAGTACCCCAGCGACTCCGGAGCTTCGTAGACATAACCAACTGTTTCTGGCATGTCACCGTAGTAGCCCATCATGTCCGGGGCTTCATATACCTGGCCCATTGCGTCGGGCACTTCAGCGAAGTAACCCGTCTGCGTGGGCGCTGGCGCAAAGTAGCCAGCGCGTGGGGAATGAATTCGATAGAATCGCATACGCTTTCCTCCTCGGTTGCCTATTGGATTGACGATCATGATTTCATCAAAATGACTTGCCACCTTGCGTCTCCTTATCCTTCAATGCCGCGCTTGGTCACCCGATAGTGGCCACCGATGATGAAGAGCTTCCGACCCATAGAGTCGGCGGCGAGCAGCGGCGCTTGTTTGAAGAAATGCACATAATTCTTCGGAACCTCACCGGGGAGACCGGCTCTGCGGTAGATCACACCGCGCAACTCTCCCACCGGAGTCATTGGCGGTCTTATGACTTGCAACATACGCGTCCGGATTACCCCAGACGGACAGAGCAAGCCTAGTTGCTGTTGACTACAGCCACATGTACAAGCCATAACTCTACTCCTAGCGGAAGCGGCGGACGGGACCGGCTGGCGCCATCACCACTGGTCGCATGCCAGGAGCGGCCGGTGCAACCACCGTTGGTTGAGCGCCAGGTATGGCAGGTGTCACAACTTGTCGACCTCTCATGCCTTGGTGGGCGTGGCGCCCGTGGACGACTGCGGGAATAGAGATCCATACGCGACGGCGAACTGGTCGCGCCTGGCCCTGCGCTCCGATGCCTTCGACGACTTCGTAAAGCTGTCCGTCAGGAGCTTCCATAATCTCGCCTTCCGCACCAGCAATGCCGACTTTGCTCAGGACCTTGCAGATTTTGGTTCCCAGCGTATAGACGGGCTGAACGCCGGGAGCTTGATCCATAACCGGTCGCAATTGCGGCAGGCTCTGGCAGAATGGTTTCACGGCGCCAATAATCGGGCCCAATCCGGGGATGAATTTGGCGAGTGGTAGAGCCTTGCCCACAAGGCTCTTCAACCCTTTCCAAAAGCCAATGGGATTGCCCAGGCCATCGACCCCTTCCACCCACTGATAGACCTGACCATCGGGCCCCCGGCGCACCTCGCCGACGTAACTGCCGATGCCCATCATTTCTGTCGCATCTTGTGTCCCATAACGCATAGTTACCTCCTAATCAACCAGAAAGTATTGTTTGTGGTCTGCCCGGGGAGCCCACCCCATTGGTTTGTTCATCGTGGCATCGAGTGGAATCCACACGCCTTTGCAGAACGCTTCCAGGTAGATGTGCGTGAACAGGGCCTTCTTGTGTGGGTTGAATCCGACCAACGCGAGCCGTACCGGATGCCCCACTGCTTTGAGCATCGCCGCAAGGAGAATGGTCATGTCGTCACAATCCCCGGCCCGCAGTTCGAGCATCCGTCGCGCCGTGTGCAACAGCTCGACGCGATGGATATCACGAGTATAGCGCACGTTGTTTTTCACCCATTCGAACAGCGCTCTGATCTCGCCGAGATAGTCCTTAGCGCGAATCGCCTGTTGAAAGAGAATCTCGATGGCGGTTTGTCGCACGGCGAAATCCTTCGCCCCTTCTCGAACTAAACCCGTGATGTAGCCCACGGTTTTTTTTGTTCCGGCATACCCTGTGGGAAGCTGACCTTGGTAAATACGCGGTCCTCGATTCTGATAGAGGTACATCACCGGAGAGTTCCTGCTGGCTGCGTTTTGCACGTTTTGCTGCCAAAAGAGTCCAAGAAATGTGCCGCACATAAATCGCGGCTCTCGATGCAAGAGAAGACAAAGCAAAACAAGCAGTTAATATATTTTCGCTGGACGGCGAGGACGTCACATACAGTTACGGTGTCATAATTTCTATGACAAACCCGAGCCGATGCGATGACAATGAGGCCCGTAAATGGCTTGACATGCGGCAAATTCCGTTACAGCAGGCAAAAGCATAAATTTTATGTATGAGTGCTGGAGAGTCGCCTGTACGACTGGGCTATGTAGCGGCAAAATACTACAGAATCGAGAAGTTAGCGGAGATTGCCCCGCAGAAGAGAGGGTAGAATTTTTGCGCAGACCAAAAAAGAAAGGGTTGCTGCAAATCACAGATCAACGGCGAGTAAGCATGCACTCGAACATGTCACTCAGGCTGCCAACACTGCTTCTCAAATGTGCGTAACTCACGTTCCAGGAGGACAGAGTGATGAGTGATCGAATCGCCTTTAAGGATTCTTTGTCATGCCTGCTATGGGTCCTTCTCGGCATCGTCAGACGGTGCGCCTTGCTGGAGCCAAGCGCGAAAGACCGCCGACGTCTCCGCCAGCCGCCATTCAGCGAGAATCTCTTGGGCCATGGCGCGCAACGGACCAGACGCCGTTCCCGCAGACTGACACTGCCGCAACAACCAGGGTGCAAATTCTTCCGGCGCAGGATCTTGACTCACAGCGCGTTCCAGAAGTTCGCGCTTCAACCCTATACCGATCGCGTCCGGCGTCGTGTCCCGCTTCCGCTGTTTTCGACGGCCTTCGGACGGATTAAGGGCGAGCAATAAATAGCGGCATACTTCAGCAGGTCGCATAGCATCAGCGAGAACGACGTAGGAGCGAAGACCAGGAACGGGTCCGCTCTGTGATATTGAGATCGACACAATAACCGGGGCGCACGGGCCGCACATAGCCGCGACCCAGGGCAACTACATCAAGCTCAACTGTCGCTAAGTCATCCAGCATGACCGACTGTGGTGCCGCGCCTTGTAACGTGGTTAGCGTTTTGATGTAGCCCTGGCACCCTGAGCAGGTTGCGATGGAGTGTGTTTCTTCCTTCTCTTCCAGGATCAGGAAGGCGAGCCGTTCGTGCGCGGTTTCGCCGCAAAATGGACACCGCAGCCAATCCGTGTGCCACTCTCCGCCGCAACGGCCGCAGCGCAAGTGTCGCGTCCGTTCCACCCCTCGCACTTCCGCCACCACTGGCCACGCACCGCAAAAGGGACAGTACCCTTGCGTCCAGGGAACAGACCGGCGGTCCGCTAAACGACGACGGCATTCTTGTAGCAAGGGCACCACCGCGAGTTGCGCCAGTGCCTGCAGGGCGCGCCTATCTACATTCATAGAGTCAGCCTGCGCTTGTAGCCACGCAAGGTCTTGCCGGGCGGCCGCCACGAGTAGTACACACGCGTCAATCTGCCTAATGTCACCCGCAAACCTGGAATCACCACCAGTTAAACTCGTCATCGTACGTCTGTTAAGATGGTCAATCCAGCGCCGTACGGCGCCGCCGTCCACGATTAATGCCAAGCCGTCGAGCAGCGGGACATGGGGCGGCTGGTCAGCGCGGGGACGCATGTCCATTGTGTGCCATATGTCGTCATCCAGCGCACGCAACGTTTCCTCGCACAACACGAGCCAGGAGCGCCACTCGGGATGCTGTTGTTCAAGCGCATGTAGGCGAGCACGTACACCTAACATTGCCGCAGCGGCTCCAGACATGGGGTGTGATTGTACGGCTGCACGTTCCCGTGCATTTCTACCACAGCGTCGCGATTGCCGATATCCGCTCCTGGTCCGCCTCCACGCGTGCGCCGCGCTTCCGGACTTGTACACGCGGTGCAGAATGTGAGCAAGCCGAACACCAAGAGAGGAACCACGCGTTTTCGTTTTCGCCTGTCACAGTGCATAGTCATGGCGTTTTTCATAAGCGTTGCGCGGACAGGACAATCCCCGCGCGCAGAACAAACCCACCACAGAGTACCAGTGCCGCGCTCACCAAAGGACTCGCCTTGCCCAGCAGACCTGGTCGTGCATGTAACACTAATGGCGTCAGGATGCCAACCAGCACAACCCCGAGGAGCAGCATCAGTCCCCCCATGTTCAGCCGCCAGTCTGTCACAGTGCCAAACCAGAGCATAAAGCTCATTAACACGAGCAGTTCGAGCCACAGTACGTGGTTATCAAACCATGACAACCACTGTAGCGTCGGCGCGAAGGTTGTCCACCAGTGACTGAGCAGCAACAAGCACGCGGCGGCGGTGGACGCGGCCGATAAGAGAAAGAGCAATCCCAGCAGGTTCGTGTCGGTCCACATGGGCCGGTTGGTGACCGTCAACAGTACCCCCGTGTAGCTGGCGACGAAGAAGCCGCACAAGCCGCCGAGAATCGCCAGGGTCTTGCCCGCCACGCCGCGCCGCATGGCCCGCGGCCAACTCCAGCGTAGTGTTCCTTCTTCGGCGAGCGCGGCAAACGCCGATATCGAGGCGAAGCCGCCAAACAAGAGCAACGCCCACGAGCCGATTGACATGGGTGACCAATATTTGAACACAGGCCAGCCGCGTTCCGACATAATCAACATGTGCCAGAACCGCTCGGGCCGATTGAGGTCAATAGTCAGCAGGAGACCACTGAGCACCACCCCAATGAATGCAAGGTAATAACCTAACCGTGCGGTAGACCGGTCACGCTCATCGCCCCACAGGTCTAATAACGCTGCAAGAAAATAACTACCTCCGGCTATGCCACCGAGGAAAAAGTACCACACGATGAGCCATTCCCAACGGGGCGGTTTGGTAAACAGCGTATCAAGCATAGGGATCCTCAATTGCGGAATGCGGATTGCAGAATAAAGGAAGGGAAGGAGAGCAAAATTCACATCTCACTGCGCGCCACCGTTTCCATGCGCCGCTTGCGCAGGCCCAATAAACCAAGCATGCCCACCACCACGGCGCCGACGGCGGCGAATGCCGTGCTCCACGTCAGACGACGCGTCGGCAGTCGAGGGTGACGCGGCAGACCATAGACTTCAGGTTCGTCGACCAAGAGATAAAACGAATTCAACCCGCCCAGTATGTTCTCATCAGCGCCGTACAAATAAGCGCGCGTTTCTCCCCGGTCATGCAGTTGCTGTACTCGTTGCTGTGCCCGTCCGCGCAAGTCACTAATTGTGCCGAATTGAATCGAATCTGTTGGACACGCTTTCGCACACGCAGGCTCCAGCCCTGCCTGCATGCGGTCGTAACACAGGGTGCATTTCTGTGCGGTCTTCGACACCGGATTGATTTCGATCACGCCAAATGGACAAGCGGTGATGCACGCACGGCAGCCGTTGCAGGCGTCGGCTTGAATCACCACAGTATCGAATTCGCTGCGAATAATAGCGCCGGTGGGGCAAACCTCCAGGCATCCCGCCTGTACACAATGCTTGCACACATCGCTCATCATCAGCCAGCGGCCGTGCGCGCGATCTGGCGTGAATTGCTCGATGAACTTTACGTGCCGCCAGTGCATGCCGTCGAGCTGCCGGGTGTTGTCGTAGCTGTTGCCGCTCAAGGTATTGGCACCACCCTGAGTCGCGGGTAGTTGATTCCATTCCTTACACGCCACCTCGCAGGCTTTGCAGCCGATGCAGACGGTCGTATCAGTGTAAAATCCCATCGGCTCAGCCATGCCTACGCCCTTTCAATGTTACAGACAAAGGCTTTGCCTTCGTGAATCGACACGTTGGGATCGCCGACCAGTGCCGTCAGGTCGTTCACGACCGCGCCAGTCACCACGCCTTGATACCCCCAATGCCACGGCATCCCGATATGGTGGATCACGCGACCATCGATAGTAAACGGGCGCATCCGCGGTGTGACCAACGCTTTAGCGGTAATCGCTCCACGCGGGGTACTAATTGCGACCAAGCCAAGGTTCTGGATGCCTTTCTCCTGGGCCAGCTCCGGGCTGAGTTCGACGAACAACTCCGGTTGCAGTTCGGCGAGCCACGGGCTCCAGCGGGTCATCACGCCGGACAAATGGTGTTCCGTCAAACGGTAGGTGGTCAAAATATACGGATAAAGCGCATCGTTCACGGCAGCAAGCCGATTATCCTCCCGTTCCCAGTATTTGAGCACGGGATTGGTTTGCTGCGGGTAGAGCGGATTGCGCACTGGCGATTCAGCCGGTTCATAATGCGTAGGCAGCGGACCGTCCACCAACCCAGTGGGAACGAACAACCAGCCTTTGCCATCTGCCTTCAACATGAACGGGTCCGAGCCAGAGTGCGCCGCGACACCGACGCCTTCCGGCTGCGCGGGCGTGTCTGGTGCTTTCGACGGCGGAAAATCAGGAACATCTACACCAGTCCATTTCTGTCCGTCCCACCATACCCACTTCTTGCGCTCACTCCAGGGCTTGCCAGCGAGATCCGCCGAGGCGCGGTTATACAGCATGCGGCGGTTCACCGGCCAAGCAAAGCCCCAGTTGAGGTGGGCTCCTGGTTGTCCGGGCGCATCGGATTCACGGCTGGCAGCGAGATTGCGATCCGGCGTGGGATACACGCCACAGTAGATCCACGACGCACAGGTGGTAGAGCCGTCATCTTTCAGTTGTTGGGAGCTGTTCAGGTGACGCTCACTGGCAGTTTCGTAGCCGTTAATCTCGCGGAGAATTTTGTTTACGTCCGGTTCATCGACAATACGCGTGTTCGTTGAGGACGTATCTCGTGCAAAGTTCCATACCAGGTTTTTGATGCCCAGATCACGCGGCAAGGTACTGTTGGCATAGAGCTGCTTGAGCCGCCGTCCGAGGTGATAAGTGAACCAGATATCCGACCGGCAATCGCCAGGCGGATCAGTCGCTTTGTGGTGCCACTGGATCAAGCGCTGCGTGTTGGTATAACTCCCGTCCATTTCCGCCACCTGCGCAGACGGAAAGAAGAACACTTCCGTAGGGATGTCCTCAGGTTTTACTTCGCCATTTTTTACTTCTGGCGAGCGATACCAAAATGCCGCGGTCTCGGTCTCAAAGTTGTCTTTCACCACCAACCAGTCCAGCTTCGCCAGCGCTCGGCGTTGCAGTTGCGCGTTTTGCCCGCCAACTGCTGGATTCTGTCCCATCGCCAGCATGCCTTTGACACGCTCCTCCATCATGGCGACCACCATGGGTAGGTGCGAATGATCGCCGGTGATTTTTGGGTGCCAGTCATAGCCGAATTGATTCTCTACCGTCGCTGCGTCGCCGTACATCGACTTCAAATACGACACTAGAAATGTAGGCGTGCCCGCCCATACGCCGGTGGCGAGCGTTTCGGCTTTTACATACTCGTACAGCGAACCATGCGGCTTCAACGTTGACGGCGCCGGCATATAACCGTGGATACTGTGGTACAGCGTGGGCACATCTGTAGATCCTTGAATGGTGGCATGACCGCGCAGCGCTACTACGCCGCCACCGGGACGCCCAATGTTTCCCAGCAGCAGTTGCAGTAACGCACAGCAACCGATCATTTGCGGGCCATAGGTGTGTTGCGTCCACCCTACGGCGTAGCAAAAGCTGGTAGTTCGATCGCGGCCCGAGTTGGTGAGAATGGCGTCGGCGACTTTGAGGAACGTATCTTTCGCACAGCCAGTGACACGCTCGACCATCTCGGGCGTATACCGACCATAGTGGCGCTTGAGAATCTGCAAGACCGTGCGCGGGTCCTGCAGGGTGTCATCCCGCGGCGGAGCCGGTTTACGCAACGAGCGGACGAGCGCATCGAACGGTGGACCCGATGCCTGCGGCCCTACCGCTCCCTGGGCGCCTGACATCACTGCCTGTTCACCAGACTGCGCAGTAGCGGCGCTGCGGCCTTGGTCGGCGACAACAGTACGCGCATATTGCCAGGTGGCATTGTCGTACTGCGCCTGAAAACCGTTGAGCGAGGCGCCGGTGTATGCCGTTAACCCGGAAAAGGCACCCTGCAACTCTTCGGTGTCTTGAAACTTATCGTCGACCAGCGTGGCGGCGTTAGTGTAATGCAACAGATAGTCTTGAAAAAAAGCATCCGTGCGCCAGCGCTCACTGTTCAGCACGTAGTTCACCAATCCGCCGAGAAAGGCGATGTCCGACCCTGCGCGCACCGGCGCGTGAATATCCGCCAGCGCGCTGGTGCGCGTAAAGCGTGGGTCGACGTGAATGATCGTAGCGCCGTTCAATTTGGCTTGCGTCACCCAGCGAAACGCCACGGGATGACACTCCGCCATGTTGGAGCCTTCAATCACAATGCAGTCCGACATGGTCAGACTCCGTGGATACGTTGTCGCTGCGCCGCGGCCTAATCGAGTCCCCAGACCGGGGACGCTGGAGCTGTGTCATATGCGTGCTTGATTCTCGATCGCCACGACGCCCAAGCCGCGCATGAGCTTTTGCTGGAGATGGTTCCACTCATTGTCCATTGTCGCGCCGCCCAGGGAAAAGATACCCAGCGTATGATTGACCAATTTGCCCTCAGGCGTGCGCTCAACAAACGTATCGTCGCGCGTCTGCTTGACTAATTCTGCTACCCGGTCCATCGCCCGCTCTAGGTCCCAGACTTCCCATCGCGTGGCGCCAGGAGCGCGGTGCAGAACCGTGTTGGCACGGTTGGGATTCACATGGAGTTGATAGATCGCGGCTCCTTTGGGACACAGTGTGCCTTCATTTACCGGGCTGCGAGGATCGCCTTCGATGTTGACAATCTGGCCGTTGACCGTATGCACAAGCGTCCCGCACCCCACCGCGCAATACGGGCACACACTGGGTGTTACTTTTGCGTCCTTGATGCGCAACTCCTGCGCACGGGCGAGCGTCGGCGCTAGATTGGTGCCCAACCCGATCAACCCGCCGAGCGCCGTACCGGTGATCGCGCCTGACGAGAGCGTAAGGAAATCGCGTCGAGACAGAGTCATAGAGTTCTCCTGCTCTCAACATATCTAACCCGCGGTGCTATGCAACGCGCAAGCTTTATTCCACGAGATAGGTCTTCTATAGCATTTGTGGATCAGGCCAACACCAGCCGAATTTACTGAGATTACGCAGCCTCGGCAAATTCCTGTAGCGCCGAAAGATTTTGCGGAATTGGTGGTAAAAATAACGACTGGCGGAAAGCGTCAATTGTCTGACTTGTCATCGCAGGGGTTAATAGAGTGCTTCAGAAGTCAACAGGCGGAGGGCTTATCGGATATGCGCGTATAAAGGTGGGCTTGGGGATTACAGTGATCCGGCAGGGAGCGTATCACCTCAGTTCTATGGCAAAGGAACACTTTCTCGGTTCTGTCTTATATTCCTTAGCCTGGATGGCCTGCCACAGAAAGTCGCCGGTCGAGGTCATAGGCGGCACTCACGAGCGCCAAATGGGTAAAGGCCTGGGGAAAGTTCCCAAGATGTTCTCCTCGGTGTCCCAGTTCCTCGCCGTAGAGACCCACGTGGTTCGCGTAGCCCAGCATCTTCTCGAAGTAGAAGCGCGCCTGCTGGAGATCCCCCAGCCGTGAGAGGCACTCAACGTACCAGAACGAGCACATAGTAAACGTTCCCTCTTCGCCCTGGAGGCCGTCTGAGAAACCGTCGCCCAAGCGGTAGCGGTAGACGAGAGAGTCGCTCACCAGCTCATGCTCGATCGCCCGTAAGGTCGAGACCCAGCGGGGGTCGGTCGGCGAGATGAACTTGATGAGTGGCATAAGCAATGCGGAAGCGTCGAGGGTGGTAGAGCCTCGGGCCTGGACGAATGCGGGTCGCTTCGCGTCCCAGAAGTGGGTGAAAATATCCCGATAGATCTCATCTCGCACATCGTGCCAACGTGATACCGGCGCGGGGAAGGAACGTTTGCGGGCCAGCCGCAGCGCACGGTCAATAGCAACCCAACAGAGCACCCGCGAATACAAGAACTCTTGTCGTTCCCCACGTACCTCCCAGATACTCTCGTCCGGCTCGCGCCAGTGTAGACAGACCCAGTCCACACAACGGATGACGTTAGTCCATAAGTCGTAGGAAATTGGCTGGCCGTATTTGTCATACAAGTAGACGGCGTCCATCAGCTCGCCGTAAATGTCAAGCTGAAGGTGTGTCCAGGCTGCATTGCCAATACGCACCGGACTCGAACCCTGGTACCCCTCAAGGTGGGACAGTGTTTCTTCCGGCAGTACGTGGCGCCCATCGATGCCGTACATGATCTGCAGCGAGCCGTCGGGCTCAAGCTCGGCGCAGCGGGCCTCCACCCAGCGCATAAAGGCGCCTGCCTCTTCGGTGTAGCCGAGCCGCATTAAGCCATAGAGCGTGAAGGAGGCGTCACGGATCCAGGTGTAGCGGTAGTCCCAATTACGCATGCCGCCGATCCTCTCCGGGAGGCCAAAGGTCGGGGCGGCAACGATCGAGCCATAAGGCTGTGAGGTGAGGAGCTTGAGTGTCATGGCCGAGCGGGCTACCATCTCGCGCCAGCGCCCACGGTAAGCCGAACGTCCGACCCAGTGCTGCCAGAAATTGACGGTCCGCTTGAACGCGTCAGGAACGTAGTCGTTCGCGGCTGCCGGTGACTCGCCGCCTGGAATCACTTCCTCCAAAACAAAGGCGACCGATTCGTCCGCCCGGAGCGTGAACTCGGCGACGGCGGCGCCGTCCTCTACCCGCACAGGAGTGCTCGTACGGAGCCGGAGCGCGAGCGGGTGGCGCGGGGAGGAAGAGGTAAACACGACGCCCTCTGCGGTGCGCGTGAGGGTAGGGGTCGCCCGGGCGTAGTCGAACTGCGGGCGGCAGACCATACGAAACCGCACCTCACCGCGGACCGTCTTCGCCCGCCGCACGACGGCGTGTGCATGCCTGGCCTCTGCAATCGGCATGAAGTCTGAGACTTCGGCGACCCCCTCCTCGGAGAGAAAGCGTGTAAGTAGCACGCAGGTGTCGGGCAGGTAGAGCTGTTTGCCCCGCGCACCGTCGAGGAGTGGCGCGAGCTGGAATTGGCCTCCTCGCTGCTCATCAAGCAGCGCTGCGAAGACAGAGGGTGAATCAAAGTGTGGCGCACAGAGAAAGTCGATAGACCCATCCGTACTCACCAGTGCAACAGTATGGAGGTCACCAATGATGCCATAGTGATCGATCGGTTGGTAAGTCATACGAGCCTTTCTATCGCATCAGCACCGTCAATGCCTATGTCGTTTTTACGCTCTGTTCGTTGCTAACATCCTAAGGGAGAGATCCCAGCACTGCAAACTCACTCTCTGAATTGCCATGTGGCATAAAATACGGTTCTGTTCAAACTAAGTCGTCACAACACAAACGAATCTACTAAATAGCTGTATGCGTATGCTTCTGGTTTACGTCTCACGACAAAGCCACTTTTTGCACCAGAACCAAACAGACAGTGAAAAGTCACCTGCCATGCAATCGGGCTGAACAATGGGTAATGTATCCTCCTGAGCACTCTGCTTCTACTCATCCCAAGCGGGTTCTCTCACCGATCTGTCAAGTGTAACAAGGAGCGCAAACGCTGACTTGCCTCCTTGTCGATCGTGCTTATATTACCTTCTAAGCGTAGCGGCTTAGACAACCAATAAGGGTTTTCTGCACTTGTCGTGGAGCTACGCGCAACTCCATCTGCAAGCTAAGCGAGCGATCAACCCGGCACTTATTTCTGCCGAGGGATCGTTTATCGGTGCTCAACCTCTACGCGCCTACTCCACCAGGTATATCACGAATTGTGAATAATTATAAGCGCATCACAACCCCGATAGTGAGGAATTTATGGAACATGAGACGCAAAGGACAACAAATGGAGACACATTGGGCATGTTCGTTCCACCGCCGCACGTCGTCGAGCAGATTCGCAAGCAGCCCGAGTGTAACCTCTTATGGGCGGTGTTGCAGGAGGGAATGGAGACTTACATGAAATATGCTGGTGCCACAAGTCGCCGCGGCCGACGGTTATTTGCGGACGCCGAACGGTGGATCACGGAGAATGACCCGACCTGGCTGTGTAGTTTTGTGAGTATTTGCCATGTGCTTGAGCTTGATCCCGGCTATCTCCGCGCTGGGCTGCAACGATGGCGAACCACAACGCATGCATCAGAGCTATGCCAAGCAGCCTAATATGACTGTCCAGACACGAGGTAAAAGCGGAAGCTCTATCCCAACTTTTTGTTGTAGGCGAATGAGATTGTCACTATTGGTGACCTGTGTAACCAGAGCGTAGCATTGCCCTGCCGGCGTGGCTGGCGTGTTCTCTTGGATCGACAACTGTCTCGTGCGAATGGCCTGGATCATTTCTATGCTTGGGTCAAAAGGCCACGGCCGCGTCCCGGGCACAAATGACGGCTATTTGCACTGAACGGGAACTCGCAGAGCGGATGGGTTATTTCTGCTTTTCCTGCAACAGCCACTGGAGTCCGGCAGCCAGGTCTTCGCGCCAGGCTGGATAGTTATGCCCCGCATTAAATTCGCGATACATGACCTCGTAGCCTCGCGCGGTCAGCACTCCGTGCATCATCCGATTCGCTTCGAGTAGCGGATCGAAGCGGCCACAATCCATGTAAATCCGTAACGGCAATCGCTCGCCTATGCGTATGATCGTCGTTAGTCCCAACTCTTGGGTGAAACCGAGGGCAAAGCCACCAGCCTGACTGAACACACGCCCAAATATTTCCGGCAGGCGCGCCCCTAACCACAGAGCAGCCAGGCCACCCAGCGAAGCACCTAACACACAGTGTGCAGCCCTTTGTGGCACAAGGGGCACCTGACTCGCGACCCAGGGTAGGAGTTCCAGCGCCACAAAGCCCACCAGCGCTTCACTACAGCCATATTCCGCAAAGCGCGACACTCGAGCGTTATCTAGGAACGCGATAACCAACGGCGGCAGGACGCCCTCATGCAGCAGATTATCAGCTAACGTCGTGAGCTTTGCCCGCTGCCAATAATCTTTCCCATCAAGAACCAGCAGCAGGATATACGGTCCCACGTGCGCAGGTTGATAGAGACGCACGTTTCGTCGCCCACCCGCCAGGCGCAGACTGTGAAACATCTGCTGCTGCATCCTCCCGGTTGCTACCTGGCGGCGGCGCCGGAACAGGGGGCTCCGGGGCGCGTACGGCATCCAAAAACAATTGTTGTGTTCGCCAAAACCGTTGGGCATACGATGGCGATTAAGTGGATCAGCTCTTCGCTGGCCACCGACCAAATAGGCATACTCCACGTAGGCATCAGAGGGCAGGGTTAGGGTACAGGTCCATACGCCAGGCTCACTTTCTTCCATTTTCTGCCCACCTGATCCGGCTTCCCCTACTTGCCACCCTGTCATGTCCCCGATCAAGAGAGGTGTCTGCTCACCTGTCCAGACAAATGTTGCCCGGTCGCCGGCTATTAGTGGCGTCTGTTCTGCGTGTGCTTGAGCAACCAAAGCTGATGACATTATCCCCTCCTACTTTTTCTCATCTTGCATCCGTGCGGAAAACGGAAAACGAATTGCAGGGATCAGCTCGGTCACGAATACGCGATTTCAACTATCTGAGGCAACAAGCTCGTCTAGAAAATCACTCGCTCACTGCTGACAGAAACCCCTCACAGTCGCTCGTCCCAGGCAGGCGCAACACAATCACCACTAGGTCATGCAGGCACAACGAGGCTATGGATGCGTCGTACTCGCTCCACTTTCCTTGGAAATTTCGCTCAGCGCTTCGCCGGCGACTTTCTTACTTTGGCGATGGGTCGCGAGATCCCCTAACGACACAATACCAACCAATCGCTTGTCGCGGTTAAGCACGATAAGCCGGCGAATCTGCTGCCGTTCCATGACTTCAGCGGCGTCTTCCACACTCTGATCTTCATAGCAATAAATTACCTCAGGTGTCATCACCGCGTGAGCGGGCGTCTGGGCGGCATCGCATCCTTCTGCTACCACGCGTATCGCCAGGTCACGGTCAGTAACCATGCCGACCAAACGGTCGCCGTCATATACTGGGATCATCCCGATATCGAAGGCTTTCATCTTCTGCGCGACCTCTTGTACGCTCACATCCTTATGCAGCCGTTCGACGGCAGGCGTCATAATATTTTTGAGTTGCATGTGTCGTCTCCTTTCGCAGCAAAAAGACCTCGCTCTCATAACGCAAGATCGGGGCCGCGATCGAGGAGATAACATTAGCGTGCATCCACTTCGTATCGCAGGGTTCAGCGAGCTGAGGATTTTGACAGGTGAGAGTGGCGAAGCGAAGTTTATCCTAAATAGATGGCATAGAGAATCATAGGACTGGCACCTCTTTTGCTTGTTAGGGAGCTACAGGAGCAGCGTTTATGGTTATTCGTTTTGCCGATCGACAGCAGGCAGGCGAATTGTTGGCTGCCAAACTTACCGCCTATGCCAATCGCTCGGATGTGCTCGTGCTGGCCCTCCCACGCGGTGGTGTTCCGGTTGGGTTCGCTCTTGCGCGTATCCTGCAGGTTTCGCTCGACATCTTTCTCGTGCGCAAACTCGGCGTGCCAAATCATGAAGAACTCGCTATGGGCGCGATCGCTTCTAGCGGGGTACGGGTGCTGAATACCGAGATCATCAATACACTCCGCATACCACACGCCGTGATCGATGTCGTCGCCACTCGGGAACAGCGGGAGATCGATCGACGTGAGCGTCAGTATCGCGCCGGCCGCCCGGTGCCTAAGATTCGCGGACGGATAATCCTTCTCGTTGACGACGGGTTAGCCACCGGGGCAACTATGCGCGCTGCGGTCACGGCGGTGCGCCAGCATCAGCCTGCGAAGGTGGTCGTCGCTGTGCCTATCGCTGCCGAGGAGATCTGCACGGAACTCCGGGCACAAGCAGACGAAGTCGTATGCGCCGTGACGCCGGAACCGTTTTATGCTGTGGGGCTTTGGTATGCCGATTTCACCCAAGTCACGGACCAAGAAGTGCGCGATTTGCTCACGCAAGCCGCACGGCTGCCCTTTAATACCACATCTACTGATGATGCTGACTACGCTCCAGCACCATGATGAAGGCGGTGTGAATATGTCACCTCCTGTCACTTATTCGGTCCTTGATGCTGTTGTCTATCGTGAGAATCCTCTTCGCTACCGGTTGGGTTTGCCCGGTTCAGCTACGCCTTCTAACGTTCTGCCAGCTAATTCTTGATCTTGGGTTTCCACCGAGAGGTCCCCCAGCGACCTGTGCCGACGCCGCCAATTCCTCGGCACCCACCAGATCCCACGCCGCCGAAAAATTGTGAAGATGGTGCGGTTCACGCCCCAGACCCAACGATTCGCCGGTATCACGATGCTGGGGTATATTTCGATGGCTTCGGCTCGAACTGCACCAACTGGAGCCGCTCTTCATCCCCCAATGCTGCCCACTCCGCAGCTGTTGGCAAGAGATGGACAGCAGTCACTAGGGTTTCGATCTTTCTGCCAGTATACGCCTGTTCGTGGACATCCCACTCTTCGAGGATCATCGTATCACCCACATGTGCGAGACCTTCGGCAAGTCGCAGGTCTCGTTTGTCGCCTGCAGCAATGTGGTCAAAGACCTCATGGTCAATTTTCTCGGTAATAGTCATGTGCTGCTCCTTACGTCAGACAGTCTCTGCGAGAAGGAGAGCAATTCCCGTACCGTTATAGCCTCTCTTGCATAGTGATGGGCAGTCCGACGTACCCCAGTGAATGAGCGATTCCCGCGCAGGTCGTGCCGATAGCTGTGAAGCCAGTGAGCTCAAACAACTTGGCGCTGGCGGCATCCCAGGCGTCGGGTAAGAGTAAGGATCGGCTGGGCTGTATATAACTCACGAAAGCGTTCGGCTTTTTCCCTCTGCCTCGACTTGTTCATCGACTCTCCCTCAACATTTTCGGCGGGCATTGCCCATCATGCCACTGGTGAAAGATTCGAGCGCAGTCAACTTGTGCTTGCTCATGTGTCATTGCACCACCTCCGTTCGTTGTTCCTTGCGAACATTGTGAGTGTCAGGGGTAGACAGCAACGTATCTTAATTTTATGATGCGTCAGATTAACGCATCTCGAAAGAGAGATATATAATATGCAGGCACTGGTAAAACTGGCGAGCGCACTTGCCGACGAAACACGCCTGCGGATCGTACAGGACTTGCTTGAGGGAGAAGCGACTGTGAGCGACCTGGGTGCCCGGCTGGCGCTAGCACAGCCGCGGGTCTCGACACATCTCAAAATTTTGTACGACGCGGGCCTGGTTACAGTCGAAGCGATCGGACGCCAGCGAACCTACAGAGTGGATGGACCGCGTGCGGCACAACTCCTTGCCGCGCTGCGTGCGCTCGTGCCGGCTGGCATAGAAGTCGCGCCGCGTAGCAAGCAGGCAGGGCGCGAAGTGCAACACAATACCTTGCTGCGGCAGGCCCGGACCTGCTACGGCCATCTTGCCGGGGTCGCGGGCGTGCGACTCCTCGATGAATGTCTCAAGCGTCACTGGTTGACACCCGCGTCCGTTGGTGGACGCATACACTATGAGCTCACGCCCGAGGGTGCACGCGCACTGACCAGGCGCGGTGTGGATATTGATGATGTGCGGAATGCGCATGGCCTCTTCGCCTATGGCTGCCCAGATTGGACCGAACGCCGCCCACATCTTGCCGGCGCGTTGGGAACCGCCATGTTCCGCGCCTTACAGACGGCGGGTGTCGTTCGTCGCACATCAACGGCTCGGGCTGTAAGGTTGCTGCACTCGCTCCCGGACTGGTTCAATGCTGCGGGTGCTGAGGAGCTACGTCGCGTGCGACAGCACAGGATACGCCGTGCAGCGTAAGCGGACCGACAATCGTGACATTTCCGTGCGCGCTTGGTGGCCTTTTGCCGGCGTAGCAAAGAGCGCTATTATCCGCCGATCATGGAACGACGAAGGGACACCTTCTTATGGCAAACAGTCTTCTTTCGTTTTTGCAACCGTATGCGGTCATACTTTCTGTTGCCAACCACGAAGCGCTGGCGAATTGGTATGTCAGCAAGCTGGGCTTCGCGATCGTGCAAGGTAAAAATTATCCGGAATTCAATACCGCCTTGGTGTTCCTGGAGAAGAATGGACGTGTCAGTCAGCGTACGGGAGGCAGCTATGCAAATCCCAGAGTCTATTCACGCGCTCATCGCCAGTGCGCCACAAGCGCATCTAACGACATTGAATGCTAACGGTAGCCCGCAGGTCACGCTCGTGTGGGTCGGCATCGAGAGCAATTATATCACCCTCACCCTAGCCCTCTCCCTTCGAAGGAGAGGCGAGAAAAACGGTGGAACCTTGGCCGCCGTCCAACTTTGTACCGATGAGTATTGAATATCACTTGAGAGGAAGGACAACATCGCAGCAGCGACTTAAGGCGACATGGCAATAGCAGGTCAATCTCGACTACGATTCGGCGTGTTAACCTATCCCGAGCATGTAACCTATCGTGAGATTGCGCAGACATGGCAGGAAATCGACGACGCGGGATTCGATTCTGCTTTTGTCTTTGATCATTTTGTCCCGTTTACCGGCGATCCGACTGGACCATGTTTGGAAAGCTGGACGTTGCTGTCCGCCTTAGCCGCGCAAACCAAACAGCTACGTGTTGGTGTGCTGGTCACTGGCAACACCTATCGTCACCCTGCGCTACTTGCCAAGATGGCGGTCACCGTCGATCACGTGAGTAATGGACGACTCATTCTCGGCCTCGGTGCCGGGTGGCATGAGGAAGAACATCGGATGTATGGCTTTCCGTTGCCACCGACCGACGAAAGAGCACGGCGACTGCGTGAGGCGGTCACGATGTTCAAGCAGTTGTTCATGGAGGCCAAGAGTACATTCAACGGCAAATACTATCAACTGAAAGACGTCCCGTTTGCACCGAAGGCCGTGCAGAGACCACATCCGCCCATACTTATTGGCGGCACAGGAGCAAAAGTAATTCTGCCGCTCGCAGCCCGGCACGCGAACATCTGGCACTTCTATGGCGGCAGTAGCGCAGAAAGCATTCGGCAAAGCTGCACTGTGTTTGATGCCGGGTGCCGCAAAGTTGGGCGTGATCCAGCCGAGGTCGAAAAGGCAACGTCGCTGTATCCCTCACAACTCGCCAGAACCTCTGACGAGGTCGTTGCTCGACTGCAGACATTAGCGGATGCAGGCATTGGGCATGTGATTATTGAACTCGCACAACCGTACGATCGACAGTTCCTGCGGCGCTTTGCCAAAGACATTCTCTCTGAATTCCGCTAAAGGGTGAGGATATGGCAAATCACGAACCCTCACACCGTCGCCACGTGCATGACTTTGATGAAGAACGCGCCCGACAATATGATCACCAGGCCCGACAAACAGTGCCTGGGTATGATGATCTGCACAACATGGCCTCGTCACTGCTTGGGGTCGAGCTATAGGGACGCTACAGCCAGATGTGGAGTATCAGAGAAACCTGTATCCTTCTGAGGAAGTCACAGGAAGGAGTACAGGGCCCCGTGTTAAGCGACGACGATTATCAAGAAGCGGTGCGGCGA
>Ga0081539_10002098_pt1 | contig 29700 bp, 23 predicted proteins | sample TabmetS4T2R2_FD_71023 | JGI IMG/M metagenome (GOLD analysis project Ga0081539, IMG submission 71023) | Tabebuia heterophylla rhizosphere microbial communities from the University of Puerto Rico - S4T2R2 | ecosystem: Host-associated > Plants > Roots > Rhizosphere ... | reverse complement strand
CGACCCCGCCGGCCAGCGCGAGGCGGTCTGGGGAAGCTACGCCCGTACAGGCCTTCCTACGGCCGTGAGCTCGTTCACCTACAACGCCGCGAACGAGCTGACGAAGATCGGCAACAAGTCGACCACGAGGGACGCCAACGGCAGCCTGACGAGCGACGGAACGACCACCTTCACGTGGAACAACAGGGGTCAGCTCACCGCCTCGTCGAAGACGGGCCTCAGCGCCAGCTACGCATACGACGCCTTCGGCCGCCGCCGCTCGAAGACGGTCGGGAGCACGAGCACGAGTTTCCTCTACGACCGCCATAACGTCGTGCAGGAGCTGAGCGGCTCGACGCCGACCGCGAACCTCCTGACCGGTGTCGGGCTCGACGAGACGTTCAGCCGCGCCGACAGCGGCGGAGCGAAGAGCTTCCTCACCGACGCACTTGGGTCGACGGTCGCACTTGCCGATACATCAGGCAACGTGACGACCTCCTATACCTACGAGCCCTTCGGCAACGCGACCTCGAGCGGCGCGACGTCCACGAACAGCTTCCAATACACGGGACGGGAGAACGACGGTACGGGCTTCGACTACTTCCGCGCTCGGTACTATGGCCCGACGCTTCAGCGCTTCCTCTCCGAGGATCCGATCGAGCTCGCCGGCGGCGACGCGAATCTCTACGCATACGTCTTCAACCGCCCGCTCCAGTACATTGATCCGCTGGGGCTTTGCGGCGGCGGCATCGGAGGGGTCGTGAACGCGATGCTCGGCCGCTGTGGCGCCTGGCGCGACATCCGCGACATCGCGAAGGACATCATCGAAGAGACGATCGTCGGCGCGGCGGCCGGCGCAGGCTTCGGGTGCGTCGTCGGAGCGATCTCCGCGGTCGAACTCGGGCCGGCTGGCATGGCCGGCGTGTGCATCGTCTCGGGCGCTGCGGGTGCCACGATCGGAGGGATACAGGGCGCGACCGACGGGATCGACCGCTACATCGGTAATCCTCCGGTTCCGGAGCCGATCGAAGCGCCATGAGAATCCTCCGATCGGTGCAGCTCTTCTGGCTCGTGCTCCTCGCGATCGCAGTTCCGTTCGCCATCTTCGTGCCGAACTCCGGACCGAGCCTGCACACAGTCGGTCTCGCGCTCGGCATCGGGGCGGCGCTCGGCGTCCCGGTAGGCCTCGTCGTTCGGTTCGTCATGCCGCTGGATCGGAGGCTTGACTTCTTCCGTTCGCTGAACCCGAGCCTCGCACGCCGCGTCATGCCGCCGCCGCGCGAGGACGGCAGAGACGACTACCCCAGGCAGGAGTCGGAGCGCGAACGGTAGTCCGTTGAAGACCGAGCACGACGCCCCGCTCCGCCCCGCCCGTCTTTGCCAGGGCGGAGCACTATAACCCGTGACCGGGAAGTCGTCACCGGCGCCGGCGAGTAGCCGGTGCCGCCGGCCGACTCGTTCGACCACAGGCTCTGGACGGCGAGGTGAGGAGTTCATCCGCGCCGGCGAGCAGGCGCGCGTGGTCGACGAGCTGCCGCTCAAGCTCGCGATCATCGACCGGCGGATTGCGAGTTCAGCCTCGAGGATCCGGCGCCGGCAGCGACGGCCTGACGATCCTCGTCGTCGAGCACGCCGCGCTTGCTGCGCTGCTCGAGATCGCGTTCGACCCCGTCTGGGAGTCGGGCGAGGAGCTTCGTCCTCGTTCGTCGTGAGTCAGGCGGAGGAGACGACGCTGCGGCCCGCGTAGCGCGCGGCCGGGCCGAGGTCTTCCTCGATCCGGATCAGTTGGTTGTACTTCGCGGTCCGGTCCGAGCGGGACAGCGAACCGGTCTTGATCTGTCCACAGCCGGTCGCGACGGCCAGGTCCGCGATCGTCGCGTCCTCGGTTTCGCCGGACCGATGAGACATGACCGCGGTGTACGCAGCCTTGTGGGCCGTGTCCACGGCGGCCAGGGTCTCGCTCAGCGTGCCGATCTGGTTGACCTTGACCAGGATCGAGTTCGCGATCCCGCGCGCGATCCCGTCCTCGAGCCGGGCGACGTTCGTGACGAAGACGTCGTCGCCGACCAGCTGGCACCGGTCGCCGATCCGGTCGGTCAGGAGCTTCCAGCCGTCGTAGTCGCTTTCGGCCATGCCGTCCTCGATCGACACGATCGGAAACGCGCCCGCTAGCTCGGCCAGATAGTCGACCTGCTCGGAGATCGACCGCTGCCGGCCCTCACCGCGGTAGTCGTAGACGCCGTCGCGGAAGAACTCGGAGGCCGCGGGGTCCAAAGCGAGAGCCACGTCCTCTCCAGCCACGTATCCGGCCTTCTCGATCGCCCCGACCAGGAAGGCGAGCGCGTCCTCGGCCGAGCTGAGGTTCGGGGCGAAGCCGCCCTCGTCGCCGACGTTCGTGCTGTGACCGTCCGCGGCGAGCGCCGCCTTGAGCGTGTGGAAGATCTCAGAGCCCATTCGCACCGCGTCGGCGAGGGAAGGAGCGCCGACCGGCATGAGCATGAACTCCTGGAAGTCGATCGGGTTGTCGGCGTGCGCGCCGCCGTTGATGACGTTCATCATCGGCACCGGCAGGAGGTGCGCGTCCGCGCCCCCGACGTACCGGTAGAGCGGCAGGCCGGACGCGTCCGCAGCGGCCTTGGCCACGGCGAGCGAGACGCCCAAAACCGCGTTCGCGCCCAGGCGGCTCTTGTTCGGCGTGCCGTCGAGCTCGACGAGCGTCCGGTCGAGCCCGAGCTGCTCCTCGGCCTCGAGACCGACCACCGCGGCGCGGATCTCGCCGTTCACGCCCTCGACGGCGCGAAGCACGCCCTTCCCGAGGTAGCGCTTCGCGTCACCGTCGCGGAGCTCGACCGCCTCGTGTGCCCCGACCGACGCGCCCGACGGAACCGCGGCGCGCCCGGCCGAGCCGTCCTCGAGCACGACGTCCACTTCGACCGTCGGATTCCCGCGGCTGTCGAGGATCTCGCGGCCGACGACCTCGACGATCGCCGTCACGCTTCGCGTCCGGGGCGAATCACGAGCGCGGACGTTACCTTGCTCGCCGCCAAGACACGGTTCATGATCGAGCCGTGCTCCTGGTGAGCTTCCACGGAGGCAGTGAAGGGCAGGGCAACCTCGCTGCGTACGCCGACGACCAGAGCACGATCGGCATAGCGATGCTGTGCCCGCCACCGGCTGACGGGGCCGAGCTGCGCGGCCTCGAGCTTGCGCCCGACGGGAACCTCTGGGTGGCGAACGGCAGCAAGCACGAGAGCACGATCACGGCATACCGCTCTGTGGACAGCGTGTTCGAGTACGTCACCACCGTCTTCGACTACGCGACCGCAGAGGCGCTCTGGCACCCGTTCGACCTCACGTTCGGAGCCGGCGCGGCCTACGTCTTCGTCTCGAACCAGGACACGAACGTCGTCGCGCGATATGACTATCCCGGTGGGGGCGCAGATCCCTCTCCGGCTCTTCCGGCGAACGGCACCTTCCTCGCGGGCACGTTCGTGGCGTCGGAGTGCGGCGAGCTCCCCGGCGTCCGGCAGACGACGCCGGTGAAGAGCGGTGACGGCGGGCTCGGGGTGACCTGCGAGCTCGAGAAGGGCGGCTGTTGCAAGATCTCGCACTCAGTACGCGGCGTCCTGTGGACCAACGGCGCCCTGTACGTCGCCGACGAGGCGGCCGGCGCCGTGCGCGTCTACGGCGACGACGGGACGTACCTCGGCCACCAGAAGATCGACTCGCCGGTGCACCTGCTCCCGTCGAACGGGGTGCTCTTCGTCACGGCGAAGGGCGGGATCTACACGTCCAAGCTCGACCCGACCCATCCGGAGTCGCTCCACTTCGCAGCCGTGAAGGGCATGCCCGCGGATGCGTCCGGCTTGGCGTTCGACTCGTCCGGCCGCCTGTACGTTGCTGCACGCACCGAGAAGAAGATCTACCGCTTCCTCGGGCTCTCGAAGCCGGACCCGGCGTGGCCGCCGCTAGGAGTGCCCGACGATCCGGAGTTCCTGCTCTACGTGCCGGAGTCGGACTAGCGCGACTTCGCGAGCGCGGCCTTCGTGACACGCAGCGGCCGCAGCGAGCAGGAGAGCTTCGTCAGCCCGGCGGTCATGCGCCGCGGGATTCGGTACCAGACGCCGCGGTGGAACCGGCCGAGGTTCACGCCGTAGCTCAGGAACCGGTCGAGGCTCGCACCGGCCACGATGCCGGTGGCGTAGCCGTTCGGAAACCGGAGCTCGTAGGCGCGGGCGCCGAGGAGCGGCGCGTGAGCCTTCCGCGGGCTGCCGTTCGAGTAGTAGAACGGGCCGAGCGTGGCCACCACCTTCGGGTCGACGATCTTCACGCATCGCCTCGCGTTGCAGAGCCGCAGGTCGCCGGGCCGGAAGTCCTTCGCGGCGGCTCCCGGCACCAGCAGGAGCGCGGCGGCTGCGAGGAGGACGGTTCGCACCACGAGGAGACTACGCCTTACGGGTAGCTAGAGGTTCCGCGCGAGCTGCGCGGCGAGCTCTTCGAGGCTCGCCAGGTCGTGGCCGGCGGCGAACACGTCGACGTGCGGCAGGGCGGCCGCCATCCCGCGCGCGAGCGGCTCGTAGCGCGGGTCCTCGTGCAGCGGGTTCAGCCAGACGACGAGGTGCGCGAGCCGGCGAAGGCGCGCCATCTGCTCCGCGAGCAGGGCCGGGTCGCCGGTGTCGAGGCCGTCGGAGCAGACGACGACGACCGCGCCGCGCGCGAGCCCCGCGTGGCCGTAACGGTCGAGGAACGCTCGGATCGACTCGCCGATCCGCGTGCCGCCGTCCCAGTCGAGCGCGACCTCGCTCGCGCGCCGGAGCGCCTCGTCGGGATCGGTGGTCGCGAGCGCGCGCGTGAGGCGGGTGAGGCGCGTGCCGAAGCAGAACGCCTCCCAGCGCGGCGCGGCCCGGAGCGCCGCGTGGGCGAAGGTGAGGAGCGCGCGCGAGTACGCCGTCATCGAGCGCGAGACGTCGAGGAGGAGGACGACGCGGCGCGGCCGGACCTGCCGCTCGCGCCGCGCGAGGAACGCGGGGTCGCCGCCGGTGCGGAGCGCACGGCGAACCGTTCGCCGGACGTCGAGCTCTCGCGCGTGTGCAGGCCGCCGCCTCCGCGTACGCCGAGGCGGCGTCGCGAGCCGTAGCTGCGCCATCAGCGCCGCGAGCTCGCGGAGCTCGTCCGGCGTGCACGCGGCGAAGCTCTTCAGGCGGAGGCGCTCGGCGGGGCTCGCGAGGGTCGCCTCGGCGGCGGCCTCGTTGCCCGCGGCCCCGCCGGCGAGCTCGACCGCGACGGCGCGCCGCTCCACGCGCGGCGGCACCGGCAGCAGCGCCGCGGGCCGTCGCTCGGCGCCGAAGAATTCGCGGAAGACGCGGTCGTACGTCGGCAGATCCTCCTGGCGCGAGACCAGCGTCGCGCGGCCGGCGAAGTAGAGCTCCTCCACGCGCACCAGCGACGCAGCCCGGCAGAACGACTGGATCCGGCCGGTCCCGACCGGCAGTCCCTCGCGACGCAGCGCGCGCCCGAACTCGATCAGCGGCCGGACGACGCGAGCGCCTCCTCCGCGCGCTGCAGGTCCTCGCGGTTCTTCACCGCCCAGCCGAGCGTCTCGCGCGCTGCCTGTCCGTCGGCCGCATCGGCGCCAAGGACGGCGAGCGCGGCGGCCCAGTCGATCGCCTCCGCGGCGCCGGGCGGCTTGACGAGGTCGAGCTGCCGGAGCCGAGCGACCGCTTCCGCGACGGACCGAGCCAGCGCCTCCGTCACCTCGGGCGCGCGCAGCCGGATGATCGCCACCTCGCGCTCGAGGTCGGGGAACTCGATCCAGTGGTAGAGGCAGCGCCGCTTCAGCGCGTCGTGCAGCTCGCGGGTGCGGTTCGAGGTCACGACGACCGCGGGCGGCTCGTCGGCCGCGATCGTCCCGAGCTCGGGGATCGTGACGCTGAACTCGGAGAGCACCTCGAGCAGGAACGCCTCGAACTCGTCGTCGGCGCGGTCGAGCTCGTCGACGAGCAGCACGGCGGCCGCACCCGCCCGGAGCGCGCGCAGGAGCGGCCGTTCGACGAGGAACTGCGGCCCGTACAGGTCCTGCTCGCCGCCCGTCCGCGCGTGCAGGAGCTGCCGCGAGTAGTCCCACTCGTACAGCGCCTGCGCCGCATCGACGCCCTCGTAGCACTGGAGCCGCACGAGCTCGGCGTCGAGCACGCGCGCGAGGGTCTTCGCGACCTCGGTCTTGCCGACGCCCGGCTCGCCTTCGAGCAGGAGCGGCCGGCGCATCGCGAGCGCGAGGTAGATCGCCGTCGCGAGGCCGCGGTCCGGCAGGTACGACGCGCCGCGGAAGGCCCGCTCGACCTCGTCCACCGACGTGAATCGCACGCAGCCATCGTACGTTGTGCAACCATCGGCGTTCGTGAGGGACGTCCTGCCGACGCTCGAGAGATGGCACGCGGAGGGGCTCCGCGCGGCCACCGCAACCGTCGTCGCGATCGAGCGGTCGGCCCCGCGGGACCCGGGCGCGACGCTCGCCGTGGCCGAGGACGGCGAGGTCGCCGGCTCGGTCACCGGCGGCTGCGTCGAGCCGGCCGTGTACGAGGAGGCGCGCGAGGTGCTCGCCGGCGGCGCGCCCCGGCTCAAGAGCTACGGGATCGCCGACGAGGAGGCGTTCGAGGTCGGGCTCTCCTGCGGCGGGACCGTGCACATCTTCGTCTCGATGATCGACCCGTCGCTGCTCGACCCGTTCGGCGGCGCGCTCGCCTCGGATCGCGCCGTCGCCTTGACGCACGCCATCTCCGGTCCGGACGCAGGCGCGGCGCGGCTCGTCTTCGGCGACGCCGAGCCGGAGGACGACGTCGACCGCCGCGCGCAGGAGCTGCTCGCGCTGGGGGAGACGGCGCTCGTCGAGGTCGACGGCGAGGACGTCTTCGTCTCGTCGTTCGCGCCGCGGCCCGCGCTGTACGTCTTCGGCGCGGTCGACCATGCGGCGGCGCTCGCGGAGGTCGGGCGCCTGCTCGGCTACCGCGTCACCGTCTGCGACGCGCGCTCGCGGTTCGTCACGCGCGAGCGGTTCCCGCACGTGGACGAGCTGGTCGTCGATTGGCCGGACCGCTTCCTCGAGCGCGCGCCGGTCGACGAGCGCACCGCGATCTGCGTCCTCACGCACGACCACAAGTTCGACGTGCCGCTGCTCAAGGTGGCGCTGCGGACGCCGGCGGGCTACGTCGGCGCGATGGGCAGCCGCCGCACGACCGAGGACCGGAACGAACGGCTGCGAGCCGAGGGCGTCACCGACGACGAGCTGGCGCGCGTGCGGGCGCCGATCGGCCTGAGGATCGGCGCGCGAAGCCCGCACGAGGTCGCGGTCGCGATCGGCGCCGAGATCGTCCAGGCGGCGCGCGAGCGGGCGAAGGCGGCGGTCGCTCCGGTCTAGCTGGCAATCCCGGCGGCGAAGTCGTATCGTCGCGGTGACCGACGGAAGGAGACGCCCGTGGAAACCGTCGCGCTCGAGATCAACGGCGTCCGCCGCGAGGTGCAGGTCGAGCCTCGGACGCTGCTCGCCGAGCTGATCCGCGACCACCTGGGGCTCACCGGGACGAAGGTCGGCTGCGACACGTCCCAGTGCGGCGCCTGCACGATCCATCTCGACGGCAAGGCCGTGAAGTCCTGCACCGTCCTCGCCGTCCAGGCCGACGGAAGCACCGTCACCACCATCGAAGGGCTCGCCCGAAACGGCGCGCTCCACCCGCTGCAGGAGGCGTTCTGGGCCAAGCACGGCCTCCAGTGCGGCTTCTGCACGCCCGGGATGATCATGACCGCCGCCGACCTGCTCGCCTCCGGCGGCAACCCGACCGACGACGAGATCCGGCACGCGCTCGAGGGCAACCTCTGCCGCTGCACGGGCTACGAGAACATCGTGCGCGCGATCCGCGAGGCCGCGTCGCAGGGGACGGGGGTGACCGCATGACGACCGACGTCACCGAGGCCACGACCACCGACCTGATCGGCAAGCCGATCAAGCGCGTCGAGGACCCGCGCCTCGTCACCGGCTCCGCGAAGTACCTCGACGACCTGACGCTTCCGGGCATGGCCCATGTCGCGATCCTCCGCTCGCCGTACGCGCACGCGCGGATCGGCGGCATCGACACGAGCGCCGCCGCGGCCGCTCCGGGCGTCATCGGCGTCTTCACCGGCAAGGACTTCGAGCACCTGGACCCGCTGCCGTGCGCGTGGCAGGCGGCGGGGACCGAGAACTTCACGGCGACGCCGCGCGCGCTCGAGATCGACCGCGTGACCTTTACGGGCGCGGGCGTGGCCGCGGTCGTGGCCGAATCGCGAGCCGCCGCCGAGGACGCGCTCGCGCTGATCGAGGTCGACTGGGAGCCGCTTCCGGCGGTGGTCGATCCCGAGGCCGCGGTCGCCGAGGGCGCGCCGCAGATCCACGAGAACGCTGCCTCGAACATCGTCATGGACTGGTCGTGCGGCGACGCCGAGGCGACCCAGCGGGCGCTCGGCGAGGCCGACGTCGTGGTCGAGCAGCGGCTCGTCAACCAGCGGCTGATCCCGAACGCCATGGAGGCGCGCGGCGCGGCGGCCCAGCACGAGGCTGCGACCGGCGAGTACACGGTCTGGATGACCTCGCAGGCCCCGCACGTGATGCGACTCCTGATGACCGCGTTCGTGTTCGGGATCCCCGAGACGAAGATGCGCTGCATCGCGCCGCAGGTCGGCGGCGGCTTCGGCTCGAAGATCTACCTCTACCCGGAGTACGTGTTGATGGCGGCCCTGGCCGAGAAGGTCGGGCGGCCGGTGAAGTGGATCGAGACGCGGCGCGAGAACTACGTCGCGACCACGCACGGGCGCGACCACGTCACCTACCTGCGCGTCGGCGCGAAGCGCGACGGCACGATCACCGCGATCTCGGCCGACACGTACGCGAACCTCGGCGGAATCCTCTCGACGATCGCGCCCGGGATCCCGACGACGCTCTACGGGCGGATGCTCTCCGGCGCCTACCGGATCCCGGCGATTTACTGCCGCGTGCGCGGCGTCTACACGAACACCGGCATGGTCGACGCCTACCGAGGCGCCGGCCGGCCCGAGGCGACCTACGCGGTCGAGCGGGCCGTCGACCTCGTCGCGCGCGAGCTCGACCTCGATCCGGTCGAGGTGCGGCGGCGGAACTTCATCGCGCCCGAAGCGTTCCCGTACGACCCGGCCGGGATCCTGAACGGCCTGAAGTACGACACGGGCGACTACGAGAAGACGCTCGCGCGCGCGCTCGAGATCGTCGGGTACGACGACTTCCGCGCGAAGCAGGAGCAGGCGCGGCGCGACGGCCGGTACCTCGGGATCGGCCTGTCGACCTACGTCGAGATGTGCGGCGTCGCGCCGTCGGCCTGGATCGGCGTCGGCGGCGAGGGCTGGGGCGCGGGCCTCTGGGAGAGCGCGAACGTCCGCGTCCACCTGACCGGAAAGGTCGTGGTCACGGCCGGCACGCAGTCGCACGGCCAGGGGCACGAGACGACGATGGCCCAGGTGGTCGCGTCCGAGCTGGGCGTGCCGCTCGAGGACGTGACCGTCGAGCACAGCGACACGCAGGGCACGCCGTTCGGCTACGGCACCTACGGAAGCCGGAGCGCTGCGGTCGGCACCGTCGCGGTGCACCGGAGCATTCAGCGGATCAAGGAGAAGGCGCGGCGGCTCGCGGCGCACATGCTCGAGACGTCCGTCGAGGACATCGTCTACGAGGACGGGAAGGCGTACGTCAAGGGCGCGCCCGACAAGGCCAAGACGATCCAGGAGATCGCCGGAGCGGCGGCGCTCGGATACGACCTGCCTCCGGGGGACGAGCCGTTCCTCGACGACACCGCCTACTACGACCCGCCGAACTGCACGTTCCCGTTCGGCGCGCACATCGCGGTGGTGGAGGTCGACGCCGAGACCGGCGAGGTGAAGCTCGAGCGCTACGTCGCGGTCGACGACGTCGGGACGGTCATCAACCCGCTGATCGTCGACGGCCAGGTGCACGGCGGGATCGCCCAGGGCGTCGCGCAGGCGCTATGGGAAGGGGCCACATACGACGAGGACGGGCAGCTGCTCACCTCGAGCCTGATGGAGTACGCGGTCCCGAAGGCCGAGCTCTTCCCGACGCTCGAGCTCGACCGGACCGTGACCCCGACGGACGTGAACCCGCTGGGCGTGAAGGGAGCGGGCGAGACGGGGACGATCGCGTCCACTCCGGCCGTGGTCAATGCGGTCGTGGACGCGCTCGCGCCGCTCGGGATCAAGCACATCGACATGCCGCTGACCCCGGAGCGGGTCTGGCGGGCAATCGAGGAGGCGAGGGCCTGATGTATCCGGCACGTCCTGGCGAGTTCACCTACCACCGGCCGACGACCGTCGCGGAGGCGCTGTCGCTGCTCGGCGACGGGGACGCTAGGCCGCTCGCCGGCGGCCACTCGCTCCTGCCGCTGATGAAGATCCGGCTTGCGGGGCCGTCGGCGATCGTCGACCTGGGCCGGATCGAAGGCCTCGACGCGATCTCCCGCGACGGCGACGTACTCACGATCGGCGCGACCGCGACGCACGCGGCGGTCGCGTCCTCGGACGCCGTTCGGGCGGCGTGTCCCGCGCTCGCCGACGCGGCCGGGCTGATCGGCGACCGGCAGGTCCGGAACCGCGGAACGATCGGCGGGAGCATCTCGCACGCCGATCCCGGCGCCGACTACCCGACGGTCTTGACGGCGCTCGACGCGACCGTGGTCGTCACCGGGACGGGAGGCGAGCGCGAGGTTCCGATCGACGACTTCTTCCAGGGCATCTTCACGACGGCGCTCGGGCCGGGTGAGCTCGTCACCGCGGTGCGTCTTCCCGCCTGCGGATCCGGCACCGGCGCGGCGTACTTGAAGAAGAAGCACCCGGCGTCGGGCTACGCGGTCGTGGGCGTGGGCGCGCTGGTGATCGTCGACGGGGGCGGCACGTGCACCTCTGCGCGAGTCGCGATCGGCGGGGTGAACGGCGTGCCGGTGCGCGCGACCGCAGCCGAGCAGATCCTCGTCGGCGAGGTCGTCTCGCTGGACACGGCCACAAGGGCCGCGGACACGGTGGCCCAGTCGCTCGGAGGCGGCGAGATCGCGGACACGTACGCCTCGGCCGAGTACCGAGTGCACCTGGCTTCCGTGCTCGCGAAGCGCGCGATCGCGGCGGCGATCGAGAGGGCGGCCACCTAGAACGGAAGCGCAGGCCTACGACACGCGCGCCTTCGAGTAGTCGGCGACACCAAGCGCCTCCGCGATCTCGGGGAGGACGGCCGGTTCCTCGATCGTTGCGGGTGTGGTGTACTCCTCGCCGTCGGCGATGCGGCGCATCGTGCCGCGCAGGATCTTTCCCGAGCGCGTCTTCGGCAGCCGCTCAACGACGACCGCGGTCTTGAAGGACGCGACCGGTCCGATTCGGTCACGGACGAGCTGGACGACCTCCGCGACGATCTCGCCGTGGACTCGCCGTACGCCTGCCTTCAGCACGACGAAGCCGACCGGGACCTGTCCCTTCAGGGCATCGGCGACGCCGATCACGGCGCACTCGGCCACGTCCGGATGTGACGCGAGGACCTCTTCGAGGGCGCCGGTCGAAAGGCGGTGGCCAGCGACGTTGATGATGTCGTCCGTCCGGGCCATGACGAAGACGTAGCCGTCCTCGTCGAAGTAGCCGGCGTCCGCCGTCTTGTAGTAGCCGGGGAACTCGGTGAGGTACGTCTCGCGGTAGCGCTCCTCGGCGTTCCAGAGGGTCGGCGACGAGCCCGGCGGCATCGGCAGCTTCACCGCGAGCGAGCCGATCTCGCCCGGCGGCCGCTCGTCGCCGTGCTCGTCCAGTGCGCGCAGGTCCCAACCGGGCACGGGCCGTGTGGGCGAGCCGGGGACGACCGGCAGCCGCTCGATGCCGAGACAGTTCGCGGCGACCGGCCAGCCCGTCTCGGTCTGCCAGTAGTGGTCGACCACCGGGACGCCGAGCTTCTCCTCGGCCCAGCCGAGCGTCTCCGGGTCGCAGCGCTCGCCGGCGAGGAAGAGCGCGCGGAAGCCGGAGAGGTCGTAGCGGCCGATCTCCTCGCCGTCCGGGTCCTGTTGACGAATCGCGCGGAATGCGGTCGGCGCGGTGAAGAGCGTGCAGACGCCGTGCTCGGAGATCACGCGCCAGAACGCGCCGGCGTCGGGCGTCCCGACCGGCTTCCCCTCGTAGAGCACGCTCGTGCATCCGTGGAGCAACGGCCCGTACACGGTGTACGAGTGACCGACGGCCCAGCCGATGTCGGACGCGGCCCAGAACACTTCGCCCGGCTCGACGTCGTAGACGTTCCGCATCGACCAGGCGAGCGCGACCGCATGACCGCCCGTGTCGCGGACGATGCCCTTCGGCTGACCGGTCGTTCCGGACGTGTAGAGGATGTACAGCGGGTCGGTCGCCTCGACGGGGACGCACTCGGTCGGCTCGGCGCCGTCGAGGGCCTCGCGCCAGTCGACGTCGCGCGGCCCGCTCAGCTCGGCCTCGAGCACCTCGCGCTGGAGGACGATGCAGCACTCGGGCTTGGCCTCGACCATGTCGACGGCCGCGTCCAAAAGGGGCTTGTACGCGACCACCCGCGCCGGCTCGATCCCGCACGACGCCGAGACCACGACCTTCGGCTTCGCGTCCTCGATCCGGCTCGCCAGCTCGTTGGCGGCGAAGCCGCCGAAGACGACCGAGTGGACCGCTCCGATCCGCGCACAGGCGAGCATCGCGACGACGGCCTCCGGGATCATTGGCATGTAGACGATCACCCGGTCGCCGCGCTCGACGCCTCGGGTTCGGAGCGCGCCGGCGAACCGCGCCACCGCGTCCCGCAGCTCGCGGTAGGTGAACGTCTTCTTCGCGCCGGTGACGGGCGAGTCGTAGACGAGCGCCGGCTGGCCGGCCCGACCGCCGTCGACGTGGCGGTCGAGCGCGTTCCACGCCGTGTTCAGGCGGCCACCGCGGAACCAGCGGTAGAGGGGCGCGCGCGTGTCGTCGAGCACACGGTGCGGCGGCTCGACCCAGTCGATCGCCACCGCCGCCTCGCCCCAGAATCCTTCGGGATCGTCGAGCGAGCGGCGGTGCGTCTCCTCGAGCAGGCCCATCGGTGATCAGTATCGCTCGACGCGGTGCGCCGGGCGCGAGGTCGGTGCGGGCCTAGCCGTCGCGGACGAGCGCGGTCCAGCGCTCCTCGATCCTCCGCGTCTTCCAGACCGCGACCGACACGGCCCACGTGAGGACGAAGAGCGCCACGATCCCGTACCCGAGCTGGCCGAAGTCGAGCGCGGTCAGCCACGTCCAGAAGGCCGACTCGAGCTGGAGCTTCGTCGCGGCGACCTGCAGCAGCTCGACCGTCCCGATCACGAGCGCAACGGCTACGGACAGGCTCGTGACGGTGATGTTGTAGTAGACCTTCCGGACCGGGTTCGAGAACGCCCAGCCGTAGGCGTGGCTCATGAACGCGCCGTCGGCCGTGTCCATCAGGCTCATGCCTGCGGCGAAGAGGATCGGGAGGCTGAGGACGGCGAGGAAGGGGACGTGGTGCGTCGCGACGCCGGCCGCGATCGCGAGCAGCCCGACCTCCGTCGCCGTGTCGAACCCGAGCCCGAAGAGGAGGCCGAGCGGATACATGTGCCACGACTTCGAGACGAGCCGGAAGAGCTTCCCGAGGAAGAACCGGTTCATGAACCCGCGATCGTGGAGGCGCCGCTCGAGCCGCTCCTCGTCGTAGGCGCCCCGGCGCATGTCACGGAAGATGCGCAGGATGTCCAGCAGGACGAGGAGGTTCAGCACGCCGATGATCCATAGGAACGTGCCGGACACTCCAGCGCCGACATAGCCGCCCCAGGCCTGGAAGCTGGGGAGCTTCGAGTCGACGGTCTTGGCTCCCACGGCGAGGCCGGTCGCGAGTGCGAAGACGATGCTCGAGTGACCGAGGGAGAAGAAGAAGCCGACCCCGAGCGGTCGCTTCCCCTGCTGGAGGAGCTTCCGCGTCGTGTTGTCGATCGCCGCGATGTGGTCGGCGTCGAAGGCGTGGCGAAGGCCGAAGGTGTACGCGAGGACGCCGAGGCCGGCGAGGGCCGGATACGAGTGCGCGTAGTAGACGAAGAGCGCCCAGCCCGCGACGTGCAGGAAAGCGACCGCGCCGCCGAAGCCGCCAAGCCTGAGCCACTCGGCCGGGGTCAAGAACCTCGTCCAGCGCCTGAAATCCACGCCCGCCCTCCGTCTTCGCGGTTCGCTCGCAAGCAGGTTGCGAGGCCTCGTGTCGCGACTGGTTCGCCGGTGCCGCCCGAGCGGTTCGCCGCGACCTAGACGTCCGAGTGCGAACGGTGCAGCATCCTCGAACCACGATGGGAGCCGGCCTGCGCATCGGCGTCGTCGGCGTGGGGCGCATCGGTGCGTTCCACGCGCGAACGCTCCTCGGCCTCGACGACGTCGCGTCCGTCACCGTCGCGGATGCCGACCCTGGGCGGGCCGAGCGAGTCGCGGCCGAGCTCGGCCCGCAGGCGCGAGCGGCCGCGTCGCCGGAGGCCGTCTTCGCCGCTGGCGTCGACGCCGTCGTAGTCGCCGCGTCGACGCCGGCGCACGCGCCGATGCTGCGGCTCGCGGCCGCCGCCGGGATCCCCGCCTTCTGCGAGAAGCCGGTCGCACTCGACCTCGACGCTCTCGACGAGGTCCTGGAGGACGTCGAGCGCGCCGGAATCCTCGTCCAGGTCGGGTTCCAGCGGCGCTTCGACGCCGGCTACCGGGCGGCGCGCGAGGCGGTCGCGGCCGGAGATCTCGGAACGCTTCTGGTCGTGCGCGCGGCGACGCACGATCCGGCGCCGCCGACCGAGGCGTACGTGGCCGCGTCGGGCGGGATCTTCCGCGACCTCCACATCCACGACTTCGACGCGGTGCGCTACGTCACCGGCCAGGAGATCGTCGAGGTCTACGCGGACGGCGCCGTTCGCGAGACGCCGTGGTTCGAGAGCCACCACGACGTCGACACGGCCGTCGCCGTCATGCGTCTCGGCGGCGGCGCGCTCGGGATCCTGTCCGGGACGCGCCACGATCCGCTGGGCTACGACGTCAGGCTCGAGCTCTTCGGCGCCTCGGACAGCATCGCCGTCGGCTACGACGCGCGAAGCCCCATCCGCTCGGTCGAGCCGGGCGCGCCGGAGCCCGGCACCGGCTACCGCGGCTTCCTCGAGCGGTTCGAGCTCGCGTACCGAGCAGAGCTCGCAACGTTCGTCGAGGCCGTGCAAGCGCAGACGGAAAGCGCTTGCACGCTTGCCGAGGCGCGCGCCGCCCTTGCGTGCTCCCTCGCCGCCGATCGCTCGCGCGCGGAACGGCGACCCATATCGATCGAGGAGGTGGCTAGCCCTAGCGCTCGAGCCGCGACAAGTTGAGAATCGCAGGTGCCCAGTCCGAGTCCACCGACCAAAAGGAGACGGACAGACGATGGAAGACGAAGCTTTCCACGCGATCGAGGAGACGGAGACGGAGACGGAGCTGCAGGTCTCGCGTCGCGGCCTGCTCGTTCGCGGCGGTCTCGCCGCCGCGGGGCTGACGGCCCTCGGAACGCCGGCCGCCGCCTTCGGTGCCGCACAGGCCTCGAAGATCAAGGTCGCGGTCGTCACGCATGGCGACACCGGCTCGTTCTGGTCGGTGTTCAAGAAGGGCGTCGACCAGGCGGCGAAGGACCTTCGGTCGCGCGGCGTCAGCGTCACGCAGGTCTACGCGAACAACGACGTCGCGAAGCAGGTCGCGGGGATCAACGCGGCGATCGCCAACGGCGCAAAGGTGATCGCGACGTCCGTACCCGACGCCAGCGCTCTCAAGAGCCCGCTGAACCGCGCCTCGAAGAAGGGCATCGAGATCATCACGGTCAACTCGGGCCTTGGCGCGTTCGACTCGCTTCCCACCTACGAGGTGCACGTCGGCCAAACCGAGGACATCGCGGGCCAAGGCGCCGGCAAGCAGTTCAAGAAGGCGGGCGCGAAGAAGGTCCTGATCGTCATCCACGAGGCCTCGAACTCGGGCCTGACCCAGCGCGCGCAGGGCGTGAAGTCGGTGCTCGGCGGAGGCGGGGTGAAGATCCTCACGATCCCGAACGCGAAGTCGGACATCCCGGGGACGAAGGCCAAGGTGAAGGCCGCGATCTCGGCGGACAAGAAGATCGACGGCTTCCTCGGGCTCGACCCCGACGTGACGATCCCATGCCTCTCCGTACTGCGGAAAGGGATGAAGGTCGGCACGTTCGACGTCGGCGGGGCGATCAAGGAGATTCGCGCCGGCCGGATGCTCTTCGCGATCGACCAGCAGCAGTACCTCCAGGGCTATCTCCCAGTCGTGTTCGCGGTGCTCTACGTGACCAACCTGAACACGGTCGGAAATGGCAAGCCGGTGCTGACGGGGCCCGGGATCATCAACAAGGCGAACGCCGCCAAGGTCGCTGCGCTCGCCGCTAAGGGAACCCGCTAGGAACGGTCCGCCGGTGGGCGGCAACGCGCCGCCCACCGCGCGACCGAAGGGATCGCGAATTGGCTGAGACGACCGCGGCGACTCCCAGGCCGGACGAGCGCCTCGTCCGAGTCGGCCCGCTCGCGCGCCTGCTGACGCGCCCCGACATCGGCGCGCTCCTCGGTGCGATCGCCGTCTTCTTCGCGTTCGGCTACTTCGCGCGCGCCGTCAACTGGCTCGGCGACCCGGGGATCGCCGCCGGCTGGACCGACCAGGCGGCGCAGTACGGGATCGTCGCCGTCCCGGTCGCGCTGCTGATGATCGGCGGCGAGTTCGACCTCTCCGCGGGCGTGATGATCGGCAGCTCGGGCCTGCTACTCGGCTACCTGGCGACCCACGCGCACATGAACATCTGGCCCGCGATGGGGCTCGTGCTCCTGTTCGGCGTCGCCGTCGGGCTCGTGAACGGGATCGCGGTCGTGAAGACGAAGCTGCCGAGCTTCATCGTCACCCTCGCGACCTTCTTCGTGCTCCAGGGCGTGAACGCCGCCGGCACGCTGAAGCTGACCGGGCTGACGGCGATCGAGAACATCGACTCCGCGCACGGGTTCAACTCGGCGCAGAAGTACTTCGCGTCGGACCTCACGCACTACGCGTTCAAGACCAAGGTGCTGTGGTGGATCGGGCTCACGCTCGTCGGCGCCTGGCTTCTCGCGAAGACGCGCTTTGGCAATTGGATCTACAGCGCCGGCGGTGATCCAACGGCGGCGCGAAACGTGGGCGTCCCGGTCGCGCGCACGAAGATCCTCCTCTTCGTGATGACCTCGACGACCGCCGCCCTGATGGGGATCATCGAGGCGCTCGAGCTCCGGTCGATGCAGTCGAAGGAGGGGATCGGGCTCGAGTTCATCTTCATCATCTGCGCCGTCGTCGGCGGCTGCCTGCTGACGGGCGGCTACGGCTCGGTGATCGGCACGTTCTTCGGCGCCGCGATGCTCGGGATGGTCCAGCTCGGGATCATCGACGCGCAGTGGGACAGCAACTGGACGTACACCTTCCAGGGCGCGATCCTGTTCGGCGCGGTGATGCTGAACACGCTCGTTCGCAGTCGCGCGCAGAGGGCGAGGTGAGGATGGCGCACCTGCTCGAGGCCGACCACATCTCGAAGTACTACGGCAACGTCGTCGCTCTGAGCGACATCTCGGCGCACGTGAACGCGGGCGAGGTGACGTGCATCCTCGGCGACAACGGCGCGGGCAAGTCGAGCTTCATCAAGATCCTCTCGGGCGTCCACCAACCCGACGAAGGCCGCCTGCTCGTCGACGGGGAGGAGGTGCGCATCGCCTCGCCGCGCGATGCGCGGGCGCACGGGATCGCGACCGTCTACCAGGACCTCGCGATGGTGCCACTGATGTCGATCTGGCGGAACTTCTTCCTCGGCGCGGAGCCGCGGAAGGGCGTCGGCCCGCTCGGCTGGATCGACTCGCGCGCCGCGAGGAGGATCGTGCGCAAGGAGCTCGCCGACATGGGCATCGACATCCGCGACCCCGACCAGCCGGTCGGCACGCTCTCGGGCGGCGAGCGGCAGTCAGTCGCGATCTCGCGCGCCGTCCACTTCGGGGCGCGCGTCCTGATCCTCGACGAGCCGACCTCCGCGCTCGGCGTGAAGCAGGCCGGCGTCGTCCTGAAGTACGTCCTCCAGGCGCGCGACCGCGGCGTGGCGGTGATCTTCATCACGCACAACCCGCACCACGCGTACCCGGTCGGCGATCGCTTCGTGATCCTGAACCGCGGCAAGAGCCTCGGCACCTACGAGAAGTCCGAGATCGACCGGCAGGAGCTCGTGCGCCTGATGGCGGGCGGCCGCGAGCTCGCCGAGCTCGAGCACGAGCTGGAGGCGATCAGGGCTGAAGTCTGATCTCGCTTGACTCCTCCGGTTGTCCGGTGTAGACCTCGATCTCTATATCGAGGAGGGGAGGGCACGAATGAAGTTGAGACGAGTTGCGCTCGCGCTTGCACTCGCGAGCGTCGCGGCTGTCGTGATCGCGGCGGTGGCCTCGGCGAACGTCCCGCTCACGCAGGTGAGTGCGGACCCGTACACGAACGCGACGAGCCAGCATGCCACCGAGCTCGAGCCCGACACGTTCGCCCACCACGGCACCGTCGTGGCGGCGTTCCAGGTCGGTCGCTTCTTCAACGGCGGCTCGAGCGACATCGGCGTCGTCCGGTCCGGGAACGGCGGTGCGACCTGGGATCCGCCGGGCTTCCTGCACGACACGTTCAACTCCGGCGCGTCGAATCCGTTCGAGCGGGTCAGCGACCCGAGCGTCGCGTACGACGCCGCCCACGGCGTCTGGATGGTCTCGTCGATCCCGCTGACGACGACTACGTCGGTGCCGACGGTCTTCATCAACCGCTCGACCGACGACGGGGTGACGTGGGGCCCGGCGATTAGCCTTCCGCCGCCCAACACGAACTCGGTCGACCTGGACAAGAACTGGACGGCCTGCGATAACCACGCGGGCAGCCCGTTCTACGGCCACTGCTACACCGAGCTCGACAACTTCGGCGACGGCGACCTCGAGCTGATGAGCACGTCGACCGACGGCGGCCTGACGTGGAGCGTCCCGATCCGCACGGACGGGAACGACAAGGGCCTCGGCGGCCAGCCGGTCACCCAGCCGAGCGGCCGCGTGATCGTGCCGTTCGAGAGCCTGAACGGGACGATCTCGGCGTTCTCGTCCAACGACGGCGGTCTCTCGTGGCAGAAGGCGGTCACCGTCTCGCACATCCGCTTCCACGGAGTGGCTGGCAACCTTCGCACGAGCCCGCTCCCGACGGCGGAGGTCGCCGGTGACGGCACGGTGTACGTCGCGTGGGAGGACTGCCGGTTCCGCAAGGGCTGCACCGCGAACGACATCGTCTTCTCGAAGTCGAGCGACGGCGTCAGCTGGAGCGACGCGGCCCGCGTGCCGATCGACGACGTGAATAGCGGCGTCGACCACTTCATCCCGGGCCTCGCGGTCGATCCGTCCGGCTCGGGCTCGAGCACGAAGCTCGCGCTGACGTACTACTTCTACCCCGACGCCACGTGCGCGGGCGGGTGCCAGCTCGACGTCGGGTACATCTCGTCGCCCGACGGAGGCGCGCACTGGGGTGCGCCGACGCAGCTGGCGGGCCCGATGACGCTCGCCCAGATCGCCCAGACGTCGCAGGGGCCGATGGTCGGCGACTACATCTCGACCTCGTTCTCGGGCAACCGGGCGACGACCGTCTTCGCGGTCGGGAAGCCGCCCACCACGGCTGCCTTCGACGAGGCGATGTACTCGCCGGGCCGCCTGGCGATCGCCAACGCTGCTCAGGCTACGCGCGTCGCGTCGAGCGCAGGCCAGGTGAACGGCAACGGCATCGGCGAGACGCACCACGCGCTGAAGGACGACTAGGCGACAAGGAGGCGCGCCCCTGCGTTCGCGCGGGGGCGCGCCTGGGCGCTCCGATCCCCCGGGAGGGGGTTTCGCGGTGCGTCGACGGCCCTACCGTCCGAGTCAGCGGCTGCACGTCCTGCTGCGGCACCTCCTCCACGGAGCTCGGGATGCAGAAGAAGCAAGCCCTGACGCTGTTTGCGCTCAGCCTCGCGATGTACGGCATCGCACTGGCCGTCGGCGGTGGCCCCCGCGACCTGCTTTCGCTTCGTTAGGTCGCGGCGGGTGCCGCGGCGCCGCAGGCGGCATCGGCCGCCGCGTTCCAGCTCGCGTCGCAGCGATGACGGCAGTGCGGGGCGGGCGCCTCGCGCGCCGCCGGCCCCGCGACCGACCGAGATCGGCTACTGGAACGAGCCGCCGATCAGGATCTGCTGGCTGCCGGCGACGTCGGGGAGCGCGCTGTAGACGCGGATCTGGTCGCGCGAGACGCCGAAGCGACCCATGTTGTACGTCGCCATCGTCCCGGAGCCGCCGCGCAGCGTGATCGTCCCGACCGCGCCGAAGTCGAGCGTCACCCAGAGCTGCGTCCCGTCCGGCAGGTTCACGTTCTTCACCTGGACGGACAGGAGGCTGAAGCCGCCGCAGCCGCTGAACTTCGTCTCGTCCGCGGTGGCCTGGCCGCTCGGGGTCTTGCCGTTGAACGCGGATCCGCTCAGCGGCTCCCGCAAGGTGCCGCCCGTCTGGCAGCCCGGCGGGGTCGGCGGCGGGGGGTCGGTGACCGTGAGCGAGAACCTCCCGGTCGCCGTGGCGCCCGACGCGTCGGTGACGGTGACGTCGAACGTGGACGTGCCCTTGACCGTCGGGGAGCCGAGGAGCAGGCCCGACGGGCGGAGCGCCAATCCGGCCGGAACCTGGCCGGACCACGTGTACGGCGCGGTGCCGCCGTTTGCGGTGAAGGTCGTCGTGAAGAAGTTGTTCACGAACACGTTGCTGCCGGCGCCGATGTCGCACACGCTGTTCGCGCACGTGAAGAACTGCGTGTCGATCGCGAGCGCCGGGTTCGTTCCCGTCCCCGTGCCGGTGATCGGGACGGTCTGCGGGCTGTTCGCGGCGTTGTCGGTGAGGGTGAACGTCGCCGAGCGCGTCCCCGACGCCGTCGGCGAGAACGTGATCGAGACGCTGCAGCTCGTCCCGGGGGCGAGCGTCAGGCCGGAGCAGCCGTCGCTCACCTGCGTGAAGTCGAGCGCGTTCGTCCCGCGCGTCGCGGCGCTCGAGATGAAGAGCCCGGCGTTTCCGGTGTTCGTGACCGTGATCGTCTGCGGCGCGCTGGTCGTGCCGATCGCCTGTGCCGCGAAGGTCAACGACGTCGGCGTCAAGCTCACGGCAGGCGCCCCCGTAGAAGTGGGCGGCGGGGTTCCGCCGCCTCCGCCGCTGCCGTGATCCGCAGCCGCCGAGGCCGGGATCACCAGTGTCGCAAGCGCCGCCAGCATGAGCAAACCGGTTCGAACGCGTCTGACCCCACTCATCGCTTCTCCTCCTTGTCGGCTTGGACGCTTGCCTTTACGGCAGGGTGCAAAGACCGGTTTTCGGGGGAGCGAGGTGGTTCGCAGTCGCGTTACAGCCGCGTCAGGCGTGGCGTGGATCGAGTCGGCGACTCCAGGGATGCGGCGCAGCCCGCTCCGTGTTAGAGGATCGGAAGACGCGCGGCACCGGGCTAGAGTACGCCGATGGAGCGGCGGTTCGTCGCGCTCGGTCGCGCCCGCGGCGATGTCCAGAACGCGCGCGCTGCGGCGCGGACGCTATGCCTTGCGCTGCTGCTCGCGGTACTGATCCTGGCCGGGACGGCGGGCGCGCAAAGAGCGTCGACTCACATCGACTACTGGTGGTCGGGCAGTGCGTTCCAGGTCGACCTGCTCTACGCACAAACGACGCGCGGCCTCTCGCTCGCGAATCGCGACTCTAAGGAGATGGTGTGGTACGCGAGCTGCGAGCACCGCTACCCCGGCGACCCGCCCGGCGGCACGGCGCTCCACTGCACGTCGCACAACGGTTACGTCCTCGGCCGGATCGACGACGAGAACCCCGCGAACGCGGACGAGGACTGCAGCGCGACCATGTCCTACCGGCCCGGCTATCCGCTGCCGATGGGCGCGACGCGGAACAGCCGGAAGGTCATGTCGATCGCGGCGACCGCTCCGATCACCAAGGGCCTCGGGCTCGTCGTCCGGCCGAGCGGGAACCCGTTCAACGACGCGTGCGAGTCGCCGACGTTCTCGTCGCCCGATCCCGGCAAGCGCTACTTCATCAGCATCTTCACCGGGTGGGGGAGCGGCCCCCGCCGCGAGCGCTGGACGGGAACCGCGCAGCCTGGCCTCGGTCTCGCACGCACGACGGCGACCTTCGACGGCGAGCTCGACGTCGGGATATGGAGCGGCGTTCCGAACCGCTCGGTGGGCGAGCAGATCCTCCTGGCCGTGAAGGACATGCTCGCCGGCTGGTGGACGTCGCTCGCGGATGGCTTCGCCTCCTCGGTGCCGCCGAAGATCTTCTCGCCGACCGGGGGAACGCTCGACGTGACGGCGACTGCTGGAGCACGGCAGCTGGAGAGCGCGACGTCTGCAACGGTGTTCACAATCCACCAGTCGCTTCGCGCTGGCGGGTCGACGCCGCTCAGGGTCCAACTCACCGCTGCCGGCCGGGCATTGCTGCGGGACACGAGCCGTCCGCCGGTCGTAACCGTCGAGCTGAGGCTCGGCCGCGCTTCGCTCCGCGCGACCATCAGTCCAAGGCTGCTGCCGGCGATCTCCTCCGTCCAGTTCGCCGGCAAGCCGGCCGATCCGGCGATCGTCGTCCGCGGCCGCGGGCTCGCACCGCTGCCGCCGACGAATCCCTCGGGCACGCCGGCCGGCCACGACGGCTGCCCGTCCGTGAGCGGCGCCTACGGCTCGGACTACGGCTTGCTCTTCAACCTCAACGACCTCACGAAGGGCTGGTCCGCCGGCGCTGCCTTCGCGAAGCTACACAACACGTCCTGCATCGGGATCATCCCGACGAAGGTGACCACGAGCGAGGTCGACTTCCGCCTCGGCTCCTTCTACACGAAGCTCTACCCGAAGTTCTCGCTCGACGCCGGCGACCAGGTGCAGCTCGTCCTGAACGGCGCCGTGCGCAACGCGCGCGTGACGTACGGCTCGTAGCGGATCCCCCGGCCGGGAACGCCGAACCAGACAATCGCATCTCTTGAAAGACTTCGTCGGGGTGATCCGGCTCCTCCACACCGGCGACTGGCACGTCGGCAGAACGCTCGCGCGGCGGTCGCGGATCGACGAAGCGCGTCAGGCGCTCGACCGCGTCGTCGCGGCGGCGGTCGAGCACGAGGTGGACGCCGTCCTCGTGTGCGGCGACGTCTTCGAGCACCTCGCCCCTTCGCCCGAGGCCGAGCAGGTCGTCTACGAGGCGCTTACACGGTTCGAGGGTCACGACATACGGGTCGTCCTCCTCGCCGGCAACCACGACCACCCGCAGCGCTGGCGCGCGATCGAGCCGCTGCTGGGCCGGTTCGCGGTGCACGCGGTGCCCGAGGTGCGGCGCCCGGATCGCGGAGGCATCGTCGAGGTCGCGGCCAGAGACGGCTCGACCGTGGCGCAGATCGCCGCACTGCCGTGGGTGACCGAACGTCGGCTCGTGGGCGCCGCCGAGCTGATGGGCCTCCCCGAGCAGCCGTTCCAGACCTACGCCACCGAGATGGCCCGTCTGATCCAGGCGCTGTGCGCGGCGTTCGACCCGTCGAAGTGCAACGTCCTCGCCGCCCATTTCTACGTGTCCGGCGCCAAGCCCGCCGGCAGTGAGCGGCTGCTGACGATCGGCGATTTGTTCGCCGTCGCGCCACAGGCGATCCCGTCGACGCCGCAGTACGTCGCCCTCGGTCACGTTCACCGCCCGCAGCGCGTCCCGGGGGTGCGCGTGCCGGCGCACTACGCCGGGTCGCTCCTCCAGCTCGACTTCGGAGAGGTCGGCCAGGGCAAGAGCCTCGTGGTCGTCGAGCTGGAGCCGGGCAGACCTGCCCAGGTCGAGGAGCTTCCCGTCGTGGCGGGCCGGAGGCTCGTGGACGTGCGCGGCACGATCGACGAGCTCGAGCAGTATCGGGACTTGGTGGACGACGCGTACCTCCGCGTCTTCCTCGACTGCGACCGACCGCAGGCCGGCATCGGAGACCAGGTGCGCGAGCTTCTCCCGAACGCGCTGGAGGTGCGGCTGGAGTACGAGCGCGACGAGAGCGACGCCGGCCACGTGGACCTGAAGGCTCTCACCCCGCGCGAGCTCTTCGAGCGCTACTACCGCGACCGTCACGCGATCGACGCCGACAAGGAGCTCCTGGACCTCTTCGACCGGCTGCTCGACGAGGTGACCACGCCATGAGACCGCTGTCCCTGGCGATCGAGGGGCTGACGGCGTTCAGGTCCCAGCAGGAAATCGACCTGTCCGAGCTCGACCTCTTCGTCATCACCGGCCCGACCGGCGCGGGCAAGAGCAGCATCCTCGACGCGATCACGTTCGCGCTCTACGGAAACATCGCTCGCGTCAGCGGCCACGAGCTGCGCGATCTGATCTCGCACGGGTCGAGCTCCATGCGCGTCCGTCTCGACTTCCAGGTCGACGGGCAGCGCTACCGGGTGGCGCGCCGCATCTCGAGAACCGCGCACGGCGCAACGCTCGAGCGCATCGACGGCGACTCGGTCTTGCCCGAGGGCGAGCGCGGCGGCGTGCGCGAGATCAACCGGCGGCTCGAAGAGATCGTCGGGCTCGACTTCAAGGCCTTCACCAAGGCAGTGCTGCTGCCGCAGGGGGCGTTCCACGAGTTCCTCACCGGCGATGTGGCGGAGCGGCGCCGGATCCTCATGCGGCTGCTCGACCTCGAGCGCTACGAGCTGGTGGGCCAGGCGGCGCGGCGCGAGGCGACCCGGCTCGACGCGATCGTCGGCGAGCGCCGCTCGCTGATCGAGTCGAACTACCAGGATGCGACAGCCGAGCGCCTCGCCGAGCTGACGTCCGCTCTCGGCGCCGCGCGAGCGCGTTCGAGGAAGGTCGAGGTGGCGAGAGACGAGGCCAAGGCGAAGGCGGACGAGATCGCCGAGCTCCAGCGGACGCGCGACGCCCTCGCGGACAGGGCCGCGAAGCTCGACCGCGCGCTGGATTCGCTCGCGAATCTCGCGGCCGGCTGGGACGCGCTCGATGCGGCCGAGCAGACCGCGCGAGCCGCGCTGACGGCGAGCGAGAAGGCTCTTCGAGGCGCCGTGAAGGCGCGGGAGCAGGCGGACAAGGCTCTGGAGCGGATCGTCGCTCGCAACGGTGACGCCGCGGCGCTGGCGACTGCGGCTGCGGCCGAGAAGACCCGGGCCGAGTCGGTCGCGGAGCTCGAGAAGCTGACAGCTGAGCTCACGGCCGCCGAGGAGGCCGCTCGCACGCTGGCCGCCGCGCTCGAGAAGGCGCGCGTCGCGGAGACGGACGCACGGACCGCGTTCAAGCGGCACAGGTGCCGCCGCGAGGCCGCCGACGCCGCGAAGGCGAAGGCCGAGGCAGTGCGCAGATGGGCGGCTGCGTCGGCGGCGGTCGAGAGGCTCGAGGGCGAGCTCGCCGCGGCGCGCGACAGAGCGGCGGTCGCACACGCTGCACTCGACCAGGCGCGGTCGCAGGAACAGCACCTCCATCTGCACCACAGTGCGCTCGTGATCCGCGCCGGCCTCGTCCCCGGAGAGCCCTGCCCGGTGTGCGAGGCGATCGTCGACGTGCTACCCGCGCACCGGCACTCGGGCGGAGCCGAAGCGTCGCTCGAGTCCGCTGCCGCGGCAGTCGCCGAGGCGGAGACGGCCGAGCGGGCTGCGCGCAAGGCCGTCGTAGCCCTCGAGACGCAGCAGACCGCTGCGGCCGACGAGCTGAGGCGGGCACGCAAGCTGGTGCCGAAGGGCGAGACGCTCCCGGCGGCGGACGCGGCAGAGGCTGCGCTCGCCGAGGCGGTGTCCGCGCTCGCCGTCGTCGCGGCGGCGGAGACCGCTGCCGGCACGGCGCTCGAGAAGGCCGTCGCGGCCGCGGCGAAGGCCGAGACGGCGAGCAGCACCGCGACGGCGAAGGCAGAGGCCGCTGCGAAAGGTCGCGACGGTGCGCAGTCCCGCCTCGACTCGGCGCTCGCGTCGCTGAGGACGACGCTCGGCGCGAAGCTCCCCGCCGATCCCGCGGCCGAGATCGCGCGCCGGCGCGACGAACTGACCGCCGCCGAGACGGCGCGCGCGTCGGCGGCCGCGAAGGAGACGTCCGCGCGCGGCGCCCGCGACGAGGCACGCGAAGCTCACGCGGCGACGGCGGAGGACGTTGCCCGGTTCGATCGCTACCTCGCCGCGGCGCGAACCGCGGCGGGCATCGCGTGCGAGTCGGTCGCCGGGCTGCTTGCGGACGCCAAGCTGCCGGGGGCGCCCGCACTGGACCTTCCGCGCGCGGAAGCGGTCGTCGCGTGGCGGAAGAGCTGCGAGAGGCACGCAGCCGTGGCGCGCCAGTCGCACGCGCGGCTGGAGCGGCAGGTCGAGGCGGCTATTCGCGGTCTCGTAGCTTCGGTCAAGAAGAGCGGGATCGAGCCCGAAGAGCAGACCGTCCGGGCGATCGTGCAGCGATTCGACGAGGCGGTGACCGAGGCGCGCGGAGCCGTCGTCGCGGCCGAGAAGGACGTCGAGGCGACGAAGAAGAGAATCGAGGAGCGCGAGCAGATCGAGCGGGAGATCTCCTCCGACCGGCGGCTCGCCGAGCTGCACGATGCGCTCGCACACGAGCTGCGCGCCGACCGCTTCATCGCGTTCGTGCTCGAGGAGAGCATGGTCGGGCTCGCGAGCTACGCGAGCGACGAGCTGCGGGAGATCTCGAACGGGCGCTACAGCCTGCGGGCGAGCCAGGGGAGCTTCGAGGTCGTCGATCACCACAACGCCGACGAGAGCCGAAGCGTCGCGACGCTTTCGGGAGGCGAGACGTTTCTCGCGTCGCTCAGCCTCGCGCTGGCCCTGTCGGCGGGGCTGCGAGAGCTCGCCGGTGCCGCCGCAGCACGCCTGGACGCGATCTTCATCGACGAGGGCTTCGGCGCGCTCGACCCCGAGACGCTCGACGTCGTCGTCGACACCCTCGAACGCCTGCGCGAAAGCGACCGCATGGTCGGGGCGATCACGCACATGGCGGCACTGGCCGACCGGATCCCGTCCGGGCTGCTCGTCGAGAAGCAGGGCAGCTCGAGCCGCGTCCTCACGAGGTGACCGGATGCTGAGGTTCTCCCGCAAGTCGCAGCCGCAGACGCCCTCCGCGCCACGCGTCGCGCTGTCCAAATCTGCGTGCGCCGCCGTTGGCGCGTCCGAGTACCCCGGCCGGGTCGAACCAGCGCACGCGGTTTGAGCAGAAGACCGCGCGGGCTGCCCTCGCCCCAACCAGGACGTGCTTTGCTCTGTCGCCGGCGCAGCCGTCGCTTCGGCATGCGCCTATCCGCGCTGCTAGGAGCTCGCGACCGAGCGGAAGCCGTAGCGAGCGGGCGATGCCCCCGGCCGGAATCGAACCAGCGCACGCGGTTTAGGAACTCGCGTACGAGCTCGACGCGATTCGACAAAACGAGCGCGACCGTGCAGATGCATCGACGAGCAGCGCACGCTGGTGCTCCGCCCGATTCAAAACTCGGGAATCGCTGGGTGACCATCTCAGCGGGAGCGATGCGAGTCGCTCCCGCCCACGGGGTGGAGGCGGCGCCGTGACCGAGCCTCGCTCGCGGCACCTCGCGCTGGTCGGGAGCGGGCACGAAAGAGCGGACGGTGCTCCTCCGCGACCGCGACTGCGGCGGCGAGCCCGAGCGCCGAGAACGGCACCACCACGAGCTCCAGCCTGAACTCGCTGTAGTTCGGGAGCAGCAGGAGCGATACGAGCGAGCCGGCTGCAGCGCCGAAGACGAACGCGGTTCTAGTTTGCAGCACACGCCTGCACGCAAGCAGCGCCGCAAAGCCGCCCACGATTGCAACGGCATTGACGAGGTGCGTTTGCAGGTACGCGAGGTCGTGGTGGACGAGAGAGCGAATTGCAACCGGGAGGTGGGAGAAGACGAAGCTCCAGCTCGGATTGGGAGGGGGATAGAAGTCGTTCACGGTGTACGCAGCCGCCTCGCGAAGCGAGGATCCGAAGATCAGCGGAGCCGGGAGAGCGGCGGCAAGACCGGTCACGAGGACTGCCGCGGACCGGCGGTCGCGTTGGAATAAGAACGCCGTCAGCCCCCCTGCAACGACGACGAGCGTCGTGTCGCGCGTGAACGACAAGGTCAAGACCACCAGGCTCCAGAGGGCGATCCACCTTCGACCTCGCTCCAGCGCGATGAGCCCGGCGGCGAGCGCCAGGCACTCGAGCGCGAGTCCCCACATGTCCGTCATCGGTCGAGTCGACCAGAGGCGGATCAGGGGCAATACGAGGACGATCGCTGTGACGGCCGCGGCGATCTGCCAACGGAAGCGGAGCCGCAGGAGCAGGAAGAGAAACGGTCCCAGCAGGACGTACGCAATCAGCGAAGCGACGATCAGACCGTTCGCGCCGAACAGCGGGTCGAGCGCAGCTCCCACCAGCGGAACGAGCCAACGCCGCTCGTAGAACCGCGAGCTGTAGTCGACCCAGGCCGGATTGGTGATCCGGCGGTCGGCCGGCGCCTTCGAAGAGTCGTACTCGCGCTGGGTGCGCGCGATGTCACTGTGGACGGCTTCAGCGAGTGCCGCCGCCTTGCTCGTCCCTTCGATCCGCAGCACCGCGGCGCGGTAGAAAAGGCTGTCCGGATCGCTCCAGTGCCGTGGCGTCGTGTTCCACGCATGGACGGCGATCACGGAAGCGAGGATTATGAGGCCGAATACGGCAGCGACGTCCCCATGCGCGGAGCGCATCGGTTCATTGAAAAGTTGTCGCCGCAGACTCCAGCGACTCCGTCGTCGCTGCATTACCACTCATCGTCACACGATTCAGGCATTGAGGGAAGCCCGGTTTCTCTTCGTGCATCCGCTGCGCGAGCATTCCGGTTGAGGATCGGAGGGCGGGGTGCCGAAGCCACCCGCCCCCCGTCCGTTCATTAGACGCTGTCGTGTGACGCGCGGTTCCGGCGCATGTACGCCTCGGCCGCACGAAGCACGTGCGGAGACCGCACCATCGAGTCATGCTCGAACCGCGCGACCCGCTCAGCCTCAGACGGCAGCTCCGTCGTTCCGCCGATTGCCGGGTAAAGGGCATCGAGAACGGCCCGCGCTTTCGACGAAAACCTCATCCCTCCGCCCTGACTCGCCACTGCCGCCGGTGCAGCAAGACGCGCCGCCTGTGCCGCCGCCAAGCGCGCGGCTGAGGCGTCGATCGCTTCTTGGCTGAACAGGCCGTGGTACGGCTTCGACGAATCGACCACGAGCGCCTCGGCGGTGAGGTCGAGGCGACCGGCCTCTTCGAGGTAGCCGAATCCACGGGTCGGGTCTTCGCGGGTTACCAGCCGCTCGACCCACTCCAAGATGTCCCCGCGCTCGCTTGCCTTCCGAACCGCCTGCAGGAACCGATTTGGCCAGTAGCTGCGGGTCTCGCCCGCATCGGTCTGGCGCGAGACCCCGCCAAACCCTACGAAGAGGGTTTCGATGCGATGCCCCCCGGCCGGAAATCGACAGGTATCAGGGGCCGGAGTGGAGGCGACGATGCGTTTACGGTAGGTGTCGGAGAACGAACTCGATCAGCCGGATCGCGGTGTCAATCCGCGAGGCGTTGTCCAAGGCGCGTGTCATCACCCGCACGGCATTCGATC
>Ga0081539_10002097_pt1 | contig 29711 bp, 31 predicted proteins | sample TabmetS4T2R2_FD_71023 | JGI IMG/M metagenome (GOLD analysis project Ga0081539, IMG submission 71023) | Tabebuia heterophylla rhizosphere microbial communities from the University of Puerto Rico - S4T2R2 | ecosystem: Host-associated > Plants > Roots > Rhizosphere ... | reverse complement strand
GCATGACGGCGATGGCCAAGCCCGGCGTCGACAAGGTCGACTTCGAGCTGTGGTCGCTGGTGGTCTCGGCCATCAACGGCTGCGGCATGTGCCTGGAAGCGCACGAGAAGGTCTGCCGCGAGCACGGCCTTTCCGCCGAGCAGATCCAGGCCGCGGTGCGCATCGCTGCGACGGTCCATGCCGTTGCCCGCACGCTCAGTGCGGAAGAGGCGTTGGCGACGCCGCTGGCAAAGGCAGCGTAGCGTAGCCTTGTAGCGTCACGACATGCGGGCCAAACTCCGGCCGTTTTTGTAACCGGAGAACCCGCATGTCGATGACCGCCACCCAGAGCAATCCGCAGGCTCACTCAGTATCCCCCAAGGGCATGCTGATCGGCGGCCAATGGGTCGACAGCGCCTCGGGCGCTCGCCTCACCGTCGAGAATCCCGCCAAGAAGGCGGCGGTCGCCGAAGTGCCGCGCGGCAACGCTGCCGACGTCGATCGCGCCGTCGCGGCCGCCACCAAGGCCTTTGCTGACTGGCGCAAGGTGCCGCCGCGCGAGCGCGGCAAGGTGCTGCTGAAGATCGCCGAGGCGCTGCAGGCACGCACCGAAGAGATGGCGCGCACCATCGCGCTTGAGACCGGCAACGCGCTGCGTACCCAGGCGCGCGGCGAGGCCAACCTCACCGCCGACATCTTCCGCTACTTCGGTGGGCTCGGCAGCGAGCTCAAGGGCGAGACCATCCCGCTCGGCGAGCACGTGCTCTCCTACACCCGCCGCGAGCCGCTGGGGGTGGTCGGCGCCATCATCCCATGGAACGCGCCGGTCATGCTGGCCGCGCTCAAGATCGCGCCGGCGCTGTGCGCCGGCAACACCATGGTGATGAAGGCGGCCGAGGATGCGCCGGTCGGCGTGCTGCTGCTGGCCGAGATCTGCCAGCAGTTCCTGCCGCCCGGCGTGCTGAACCTACTGACCGGCTTCGGCGAAGAAGTGGGCGGCCCGCTGCTCAATCATCCCGGCATCCGCAAGCTCTCCTTCACCGGCTCGACCGAGGTCGGCAAGATCGTGATGCGCGCTGCCGCGGAGCGCATCGTGCCGGTGTCGCTGGAACTCGGCGGCAAGAGCCCGTCGATCGTCTATCCCGACGCCGACGAGGACTGGGCGGTCGATGGCATCATCGCCGCCATGCGCTTCACGCGACAGAGCCAGAGCTGCACGGCGGGCTCGCGGCTCTTCCTGCACGAGGACATCTTCGATTCCTTCCTCGGCAAGCTCGAGAAGAAGACGACGTCGCTCAAGATCGGCGACCCGCTCGACGAGAAGACCGACATCGGCACCATCATCAACAACAAGCAGTTCACCAAGGTCTGCAAGTATGTCGACGAGGGCCTGAAGCGCTCCGACGCCAAGCTGGTGTTCGGCGGCCTGCCGCCCAAGACGGGGCCGCTGAGCGAAGGCTACTACGCGGTGCCAACGGTGTTCGCCGACCGCTCCAACGACTGGCGCCTGGCGCGCGAGGAGATATTCGGGCCGGTGCTGGTGGCGATCCGCTGGAGCGACGAGGCCGAGGCGATCCGCATGGCCAACGACAGTCACTACGGCCTCGCCGCCTATGTCTGGACGCACGACATCGGCACCGGTCTCAGGACCGCGCACGCCATCGAATCGGGCTGGGTGCAGGTGAACCAAGGTCTTGGCCAGGTGCCCGGCATGTCCTACGGCGGCTACAAGCAGAGCGGCATCGGCCGCGAGTTCTCGCTCGAGGGCATGCTCGACAGCTTCACCCAGCGCAAGAACGTGACGGTGAACCTGGACGTTCGACGCTAGCTCGGCACCTTGCGGTGATGATCGGTCGCGCCCTGGTAGGCGTGACCGATCCGGTAGAGCAGGGCCTCGTCGAACGGACGGCCGATCAGTTGCAGGCCGATCGGCGCGCCGTTGCCGTCGAAGCCGCAAGGCACCGACAGTGCCGGCAGGCCGAGCGTATTGAAGGGCCGCGTCAGCCCGGTGAAGCGCGCCACCATCTCGAGCGTCGCCGGCCCGCCCGAGGCTTCGACATCGGTCTCCTCGATGGTCGGCACGGGGAAGGGGATGGCCGGCAGCAGGACGGCATCGACGCCATCCATGCCCTGCGCCAGGAACTCGCGCACGAAGTGGGCGCGCAGCCGCAGGGCATCGATGTACTGCGTGGCGGGAATGAAGTAGCCCGCGTCCGTGCGCGTTCGCACCTGGTTGGCGTAAGGCGCATTGGCTTCCATCCACGGGCGGTGCATGGCCGCCGCCTCGCACTTCACGATCACCTCGGCGGCGCGGTAAAGATCGGTGAAATCGGGCATCGTCGCCGAACTGATGATGGCGCCGAGCTTGCCCAGCGCGTCGGCTGCGGCCTGCACGGCAGCGCCGATCTCGGCATCGATGGGCACCAACGCATCGGGCAGCGCAAAGCCGATTCTGAGGCCGCGCACGCCGCCATCGAGCATCGCCTCGTAGTCGGGCACCGGCTTCTCGCTGGTCGTCGAATCGTCGGGATCGTGGCCGGCAACGATGGCCAGCATGCGGGCGTTGTCGCGTACCGTTCGCGTCAACGGTCCGACATGGTCGAGCGTCCAGGAGCGCGCCACGGCGCCGGCGCGGCTGACGCGGCCGTAGGTCGCCTTCATGCCGACGACGCCACAGGCCGAGGCGGGCAGCCGGATCGAGCCGCCGGTGTCAGAGCCCAGCGCGCCATAGACCATGCGGGCGGCGACCGAGGCGCCCGAGCCGCTGGAGCTGCCGCCGGTGACACGCTTGTCGTCCCACGGATTGCGGCAATGGCCGTGATGCACATTGTGCCCGGTCGGGCCGGCGGCGAACTCGGCCATGTTTAGAAAACCCAGCTCGACCACGCCGGCCGCATCGAGCTTCTGCAGCACGGTCGAGGTCACGGGCGCCACCCAGTTGCGGCGGATGGCGCTGCCGCCGGTCGAGATCTCGCCGGCGCGGTAGTACATGTCCTTGTGCGCCATGGGCACGCCATGCAGCGGCCCGCGCCGCTTGCCGGCGGCGAGCTCCTTGTCCATGGCGCGCGCCTGCTCCAGCGCCTTCTCCTTGTTGAGGCGCAGGAAGGCGTTGGTGCGCGGCTGCCACGCTGCGATGCGCGCCAGGCAGGCCTCGGTCGCCTGCACCGAAGTGATGCGCCCGGCGGCGATGGCGTCGGCGACCTCGCTGAGGTCGCGCAGGGCGAGATCGTCGTTGATCATTTGGCTTCCTTCGCGAGCACGCTGGCGAAGGCGGCAGGATCGTCGTCGAAGGTGAGGCGCTGGTTGGCGGCCTTGCGCACCGCCTCAGTCAGGACTTCGACTTCGGCCGCGATCTCGGCCAGCCGCTGGTCATCATAAGTGAGGCCCTGGAGCTGCTTGGCGATTCCAGCGGCAAGGCGGGTCTTGTCGTCCATGAAACCTCCCTTCAGGCGGCGAAGCGAAGCTGGCGCGCGGCGAGCCTCGTCTGATCGTCCTTGGTGAACGTCATGGTCTTGCGGATCTTCTGGTCGAGCTTCATGCCGATCGCTTCGGCGCAGGCTGCGAGTGTGCCGGTCTCGGCCTCGAACAGGAAGTGCGTGAAGGTCAGCACCCTGTCGGTGAAGGCGGCAAGGCCGCTCATCACCACCAAAAGATCGCCGGCGCGTAGCGGGCGCCGATAGCGGTTCAGCATCTCCATGACGACCGAGCCTTCCTGGCGATCCTGCATGGCGGCCCGGTCGAAGCCGAGATGATTCCACAAAAGCGGCGCGGCATCGGAGTAGCGGCCGAACTGATGATGCGGCAGGAACTCGCCCTTCTCGTCGCATTCAGCCGGCGCGACGACGCTGCGGCCGACTTCAAACCGCAGCGCGCGGCATCGCCAAGCGCAAGATCGGGCAAGTCGAGCCTGCCGACGCTGCGTGGCTTGGCGTTGTCCGGCAGCGCCACGGTCGCCTGCTCGGCACGCGCGCGAAACGCATCGGACCACGGCTGGTCGCAGACAATGCGCCGGCGCATCGTTGCCGCGACGGTGCCGTCGGACGGATTGCGAATCTCGTGATAGGCGAGCAGGTGACGCTCGCCGACCTCGACCGGAGCCGACAAAACCTCGACGGGGTCGACTTCGCGGAACTCGCGCAGGTAGCGGACATGATCGCTGGCGGCACGGACATCGAGCCCGGTGGCCCGCTGGGCGCGCGGCCCGAGACCGAGCGCAGCCAGCAGATGAGCCGACGCTTCGTGGCCGAACTCGGTATAGAACTGGACGTTCAAATGGTCGTTTTCATCGCACTGCCAGGTGTTCACGGCGGTGGTGAAAGTCGGGATCAGGCGGGGCCTCGACACGCTACTCGCTCTCTGCACTCTGTGGATGACTGCTTCAAATGGCCGAAAAAGCCCCAAAAATCGACATTTTTCGTGCATTGGGGGCTTGCGGGGGATCGATTCGTGGATAACCTTGGGCACGTCAACGCTGCCCTGGGGCGTCAGGAAGACGTTGGCGAACGAAAAACCTAAGGGACCCCTCATCATGGCTACCGCAACCAAACCGTCCGCTCCAACCGTCCCGCTGTCAAAGGTGGCGGCTGAACTCGCTGAAAAGACGGGCATGACCAAGAAGGACGCCACCGGCGCCCTCGACGACTTCGTCGGCCTGGTCGTGAAGCATCTCAAGAAAGGCAACAAGGTCCGCATCACGGGCCTCGGCATCCTTCAGGTGCGCAACCGTCCGGCACGCATGGGCCGCAACCCGGCGACCGGCGAGGCGATCAAGATCAAGGCGTCGAAGAAGGTCGCCTTCCGCGTCGCCAAGGACCTCAAGGAAGCGATCTAAGCCTCATCGATATCCTCGACGGGGAAAGATCGGGCGGGTCCCGGCGCAAGCCGGGCCCGCCCTTCTTGTTTGTGCAAGGTAACCCTTTGCTGGACGCCACCGGCCCTTGTATAGCCAGCAGCGCCCTGCATGGACTTCTTCACTCTCCTCAAATTCCTGACTCAGTTCGCCATGCCGCCGGCATCGATGGCCGCCGGATTGCTGCTGGGTGGCGTGTTGGCAATGGTGGGGTTGCGCCGGTTCGCAAAGCCGGTTGTCGTCCTGGCCATCGCCGAGACCCTGGTGATGTCCTTCCCGCCGGTGGCTGACACGCTGCTCGAGCCGCTGCAGGACAAGGCGCGCGCGGCCGCGGCAGGGGCGCCCGCCTGCTGCTATGAGGCGATCGTGGTGCTGGGTGGTGGCATGACGCCGGCAACGCCGCCCTTCCTCATGGAGCCCGACCTTTCCGACGCGGCCGATCGCGTCTGGTACGCTGCGCAGCTCTATCATCGCGGCGTCGCGCGGCGCATCATCGTGAGCGGCGGCTCGATGTCGCCGTTGAATACCGGGCCGGCGACGACCGAGGCCGAGGCGATGCGCCGGTTCCTCATCGATCTCGGCGTGCCGTCGGAAGCGATCGTCTCCGAGGGAAATTCGATGAACACGCTCGAGAACATCCGCAACGTGCGCGCGATGGTCGGCGACGCCCGCGTGGCGCTGATCACCTCGGCCTATCACATGCCGCGGGCCTTGAAGATCGCGCGCCAGGGCAACCTCAATATCGGCGCCTTCCCCACCGATTGGCGCCTGCCGGCCGAGGCGCGACCGTTGTGGGAGAACTGGGTGCCGTCGATCGCCGCAATGGCCTGGTCGAGCATCAGCTTGCGCGAGCACATCGCCTTGATGTTGGATCGTCGAGGAGACATCTGATGACCAGCGCTTCGTATCGCCTGAGCCGCCGCACTGCCCTTCGTCTCGCCGCGGGCGCGGCTGCAACTGGTCCGTTGCTGGTGCCGATCAGCCGCCGGCCGCGGGCCCAGACCTTCGACAAGCTGAGCATCCAGACCGACTGGCGCGCCCAGGCCGAGCATGGCGGCTACTATCAGGCGATTGCCACCGGCCTCTATCGCAAGGCCGGCATCGAGTGCGACGTGCGCCAGGGCGGGCCCAGCCTCAACATCAGCCAGCTCCTGATGGCCGGCCGCGTCGACATGACCATGTCGGGCAGCTTCGAGGCGTTCACCTTCGTCCGCGAGAACGCGCCCTTCCTCACCATTGCCTCGATCTTCCAGAAGGATCCGCAGGTCCTGATCGGCCATCCGGACACCGGTTTCGATTCCTTCGAGAAGCTCAAGGGCCGGCAGATCCTGATCGGCGCCGGCGGACGCGTGACCTACTGGCCCTACCTGCGCAAGAAGTACGGCCTCTCCGATTCGCAGCTCCGGCCCTACAACTACAGCCTGGCGCCCTTCCTTGCCGACAAGGAGCTGATCCAGCAGGGCTTCCTCTCGTCCGAGCCCTATCCGATCACCCAGGCGCTCGGCCGGCCGCCGTCGGTGCTGCTGATCGCCGATTCGGGCTACCAGCCCTATCAGAATACGATCGCGATCTCGCGCAAGATGGTGGAGGAGAAGAAGGATCTCGTGCAGCGCTTCGTCGACGCCACGCTCGAGGGCTGGGCGCAGTACCTCAAGGGCGGGCCTGGCATCGAAGCGGCCAACGCCCTGATCAAGCAGCACAACCCCGAACAGACCGACGACCGCATCGCCTACGCCATCAAGGTGCTGAACGAACGCGGCATCGCGACGTCGGGCGACGCATTGCAGGGCGGCATCGGCGCCATGACAGACCGGCGCTGGCAGGAGTTCTATGCCTCGATGGTGGCGGTCGGTGTGCTGCCGCCGGGGCTCGACGCGAGCCGTACCCATACGCTGGAATTCGTGAACAAGGGCATCGGCAAGCCATAGGAGAGCGGCATGTACCAGGTCAGTGAAGAACATCGGATGCTGCGCGATCTGGTGAAGAAGTTCGTACGCAACGAGCTGATGCCCCTGGAGAAGAACATCCTCGATCGCTTCGCTGCCGGTCAGCCGGCCGCGCTGTCGGACGAGGAGAACAAGAAGCTCTTCAAACAGTGCAAGGATCTCGGCCTGTGGGCGCTCGACGTGCCGGAGGAGGTGGGCGGCGCCAACCTGCCGTGGACGGCGTTGGTCGGCGTCAACGAGGAGCTGGGATACACCGCCGTCCCGTTCACCTTCCCGCCGGACTCGCCCAACCTGCACATGCTGCTGGCGACCGCCAATCCCGAGCAGCGCAAGAAGTACCTGGAACCCTACGCCGCCGGCGAGACGACGTCGGCCATCGCCATTTCCGAGCCCGGCGCCGGCGGCGATCCGGCAGGCATGAAGACCCGCGCGGTCAAGGACGGCAACGACTGGGTGATCAACGGCCGCAAGATCTGGATCAGCCGCATCGCCAAGGCCGATTTCACCATCGCCATGGCAGTGACCGATCCGGAGAAGGGCTCGCGCGGCGGCATCACCGCCTTCCTGGTCGACAAGGGCACGCCGGGCCTGGTCGTGGCGCGCGCCATCCCCATGCTGGCAGGCCAACGTACCTATGAGGTGGTGTTCGAAGACTGCCGCGTACCCGACACGCAGGTGCTGGGTCGCATCGGGCAGGGCTTTGCGCCCATGCAACTGCGCCTGACCGTGCGCCGTCTGCAGATGGGATCGTGGTGCATCGGCATGGCCCAGCGCGCGCTCGACATGTTGGTCGAGCACGCCAATCAGCGCGTGACCTTCGGCCAGAAGCTTGCCGACCGCCAAGCCATCCAGTGGTGGATCGCCGACGCCGCAACCAAGCTGCATGCCTGCCGCCTGATGGTGATGGATGCGGCGGTCAAGCAGGACGATGGCCTCGACGTGCGCATGGAAGCCTCGATGATCAAGGTCTTCGCCACCGAGATGGCGACCGAGGTGATCGACCATGCCCAGCAGGCGTTCGGCGCCATGGGTGTCACCCAGGAGCTGCCGTTGTCGTGGCTGGCGCAAAAGGTGCGCACCATGCGCGTCTACGAGGGACCGTCGGAAGTCCATCGCATGGTGATCGCGCGGCGCATCCTGGGCGGCCGTTGACAGTCAACCGCGGTCGGACCGATCATTTCGGCGTGCACGGATGGAGTATGTGATGACCTATACGCTCGATGCTTTCATCAAGGATGCCAAGACCGCCCTCGAGGACAACGAAGGTCCCGCTGGCCGCGAGAAGGTGCGCGTGCTCCTGGAGAAGCTTTTAGGCAACAAGTCGTTCGTCGACGAAGCGGTGGGACCGGCGGCGCCGATCGGCACACGCAAGCTCTACGAGGACAAGGATCTCGGCTTCGTCGTGCTGGCGCACTGCAATCCCAAGCCGCACAAGAGCCCGCCGCACGATCATGGCAGCTCATGGGCGGTCTACGGCCAAGCGATCAAGTATACCGACATGAGCGAATACAAGCGGCTCGATGGCGGCCGGGGTGAGGGCGAGGCCAAGCTCGAGAAGGTCAAGAGCTACCGGTTGGAGCCCGGCCACGCCGGCGTGTATGATGTCGGCGCCATTCATGCGATCGACTATCCCGAAGGCAGCCGCTTCGTGCGCGTCACCGGCCGCGATCTCGATTACGTGCAACGGCTGAAGTTCGACACGGCTGCGGGCAAAGCCATCACAATTGAGAGTGCGACAGCAGGCCGCGCCTAGTCGGGTTCTCACCGAACGGTCATCGCCGCTGCGTTGCCGTTCGCCCGGGGACACACGAGTTTCCGTCCATGGATTCCCGGGTTGTAGAGTATCTTTGTCGCGGCCGGTTCTATGTCGACGGTTGGCTGCGCACCGAAGCGGCGCACATCGTCGTCGCCCTGACCGAGTGCCAGCGTTCGCTCGGCGTCGCCGGCGGCATCGCCGAGATCGGCGTTCATCACGGCAAGCTCTTTATCCTGCTCTATCTTCTGGGCCAGGCGCCGGAGAAGGCGGTCGCGATCGACCTGTTCGAGGAACAGCACCTCAACATCGACCATTCGGGCAGCGGCGACCTCGCGAAGTTCCGCCGCAATCTCGAGCGTCACGCCGACAGCACGCGACTGGTGCTGCACCCGGGCAATTCGATGGATCTCACGGGCGCCATCCTGACGCGGCTTGCGGACGGTCCGCTGCGCTTCGTCAGCGTCGACGGCGGCCACACGGCCGAGATCACGGCGCATGACCTGGCCACGGCGGAAGCGGCGATTGCCGACGGCGGCATCATCGTCGTCGACGACGTGTTCAACGAGCAATGGCCGGGTGTCGGCGATGGCGTGCGCCACTACTTCGAGCGGCGACCCAACCTCGTTCCCTTCGCGATCGGCGCGAACAAGACCTATTTCTGCCGGCCGTCACACCGCGACATCTATCACGATGCCGCGGCGGCGACGGCATCGACCGTCACGGCCACCGAGTTCATGGGTCAGCCCGTCGGCTTTCTCCAGTTCTTGCGGCCAGGACTGAAGGACAGGGTGGCGGAATCGCCGGCTTGGCAGCGCTTGCGGACGACAGCGCTCGGCCTGCCCTTGCGTTGGGCTTGGCATACCGGCCGCACATTGCGGCGCGGCCTCAGCCGAAACGAGGATTTCTAGATTAGCGGTTGGCCGATTCCTCGCGCTCTTGCGCGTATTCCTCGGCGGCGACTGCGAAATTGAGGTTCTGGCCGCCGCGGAAATAGAACGTGGTGATGCCGAGCAGATGCCCGCGAGCGTCGAACAGGCCGCCGCCGGAAGAGCCTTGCGAGATCGGTGCCGAGGTCTGGACCACGCGAGTCTGGTTGTAGACGCGCTTCGATGAGACGATGCCCTCGGCGGCCGTCAACTCCAGGCCCTGCGGTGTGCCGATGGTGATGGCGCGCTCGCCGACCTTGATGTCGTCGTAGGGGCGGACCGTGACCCACTTGGTGAGCTTGGTCTCCGTGCGCAGCACGCAGCGATCGGCGTCGGGATTGCGTGAGACGACCTTGGCTGTCAGCTCGGCCTTGGCGCGCGCGATCTTGACTTCGGCGAGGTCGCCCGTGACGTGGCAGTTCGTCAACAGCTCGCTGTCACTGATGGCCACCGCCGAACCCATGCGGCGGTCGGCCTTGACGACATAGACGGCGCCCGACGCCTTGTCGAACACCTCCTCGGCGCGCAGATCCGGGCCATCCCGCGCCTCAAGCTTGAGCGCAACAGTCTTGCCCGAGTCGTCGATGCTCGTCGGCTTTGTCGGTTTGGCCTTGGCCTGCGGCCGCGTCGTCTGCTGGTCCGAGAAACCAGCGGGAGCAGGCGGCAACTCGTCGACGCGTGGCCGCGGACGGACCGTGGGATCGGGCGTGCGCGTCAGCACCAGGCTGCTGGCCATGGCCGCGAAAAGCCCGCGATGCTTCTCCAGAGTCTCGACCGGGACGGTCATTTCCGTGGTGATCGCACCGGTGTACAGACAGGTGACCTTCACGTAGCTGTTGGTCTCGCCGTGGCGGAAGAGGGCGACGAACCAGTTGTCCTTGCGGGCCCGGAATGCCGCGCCGGCGGTGGTTCTTGAATAGAGCGAGTCCATGGTCCTGCAGGTCGGAGAGCCATGATGGATGCCGACCGATTGGCTGATCGTGCCGCCGCCATTGTAGAACAGCGTGCCGCCATCGAACCGCGGCGTGCCGAAGGTCACGAACCTGGTGGGAACGCCGACGGCGAAGCCGACTGCGGGATCGTGCAGCATCGACCAGCCAACGGCCTCGCGCTCCTTCAATCCGTCCTGGATGAGCTGGCTGGTCTGCTCCTCGGTAAGCTTGTCGGTCTGCGGCTGGCCCTTCGACTTCTGCCAGGCATTCGTGGCCTTGCGCACCGCCTCGGCGAGTTCGCCCTTGAAGACGAAGTCGAGATGGCCGGTCCACATCAGCGCCTCGCGGACATCGCTCGACGTGATGGCGTCGGCTGGCGGCGTATCAACCCATCGATAGGGAAAGACGCCGGTCTGCTGCGACTGGGCGCCACCGCTCAGCAGCACGCCGAGGATCGCCGCAGCGCGAGCGAAAATACGAAGCGAGGCAAACGGGATGGGCAAAACGCGGTTCTCCCGTCGCCATCTTCATCCATGCGCGCCGGGCGGCCCACCATCGCTTTGTATCAAAAACATCACGCGGCCTCAGGCGCGACGGCGGCCCTGGCCGTTGGCCTCACCCCAGACCTCCATGGCATCGAGGATGGGTCCCAGCGTCAATCCTTTCCGCGTGAACGAATATTCGACGTGGGGAGGCACGCTGTTATGCACCGTGCGCGCCACGATGCCGTGCTGCTCCAGGGCGCGCAGCTGAAGGGTCAGCATGCGCTGGGTGATGCCGGGCACCAGGCGGCGCAACTCGTTGAAACGCCGCGGCTGGTCCTTGAGATGGAACAGGATGGTCGGCTTCCACCGCCCGCCGATCACCTCCACCGTCGCCGTCACTGCGCACCAGGGTGCCTTGGTCGCCATGCCCGTCTCCATGTTTGATACCCAGTATAAAAATTGTGCGTACTTATGCGAAGGGCACCATCGTGATAGCGGGAACGTCGTCTGCCGGAGGCTCGCTGTGATCAGCCACGCTGTCTTTGTGCTCATCTTCGCCGCCGCCGTCGGTAGCGGTCTCGTTGCGGGAATCTTCTTCGCCTTTTCTTCCTTCGTGATGGCGGCGCTGGGTCGCCTGCCATCGGATCACGGCATCGCCGCCATGAACGCGATCAATGTCACGGTGATCAATCCAGGTTTCTTCCTGGCCTTCTTCGGGACGGCGGCACTCTGCCTGGCGGCGTCGGCTGGCGTGGCGTTGCGGTGGACGGCAAGCAGCGGCACGCTCGTCCTGCTGGCGAGCGTGATCTATCTCGTCGGCTGCATCGCCGTCACGATGTTCCGCAACGTGCCGCTGAACAATGCGCTCGCCGCGGCGACGCTGGGCACGCCCGAGGCCGCCGCCTTGTGGACGCGCTATCTCAGCGAATGGACCTTCTGGAACACGGTGCGCACGGTGGCGCCGCTCGCGTCGGCGGTCCTGTTCACGATGGCGCTGCTCTGATCAGGTGAGCCGCGCCGCCGCCTCGGCATTTGCCTTGCGGCGGCTCTGGAGCAAGGGCGCCATGCGCTCGTAGATGCGCTTGACCCGTTCGGCGCCGGCCTTCTCGGGCGAGCCCGAGTCGAACGGCGGCTGCGGATCGTACTCGAGCACGAGCTGGATCGACTTCGCGACTTCCTCGCCGGCAAGCTCGGCGGCGACTGTGAGGCCAAAATCGATGCCGGCGGTGACGCCGCCGCCCGAGATACGGTTGCGGTCACGCACGACGCGTTCGGCGACGGGGGTGGCGCCGAAATCCTTCAGCATGTCGCGCCACGCCCAGTGGCAGGCCGACTTGTAGCCCTTGAGCAGGCCGGCGGCGCCCAGCACCAGGGAGCCGGTGCAGACCGAGGTGACATAACGCGCCTTGGCGGCCTGCCTGCGCAGGAAGTCGTGGGTCTCGGGGTCGACCATCAGCTCGACCTGGCCGCCGCCGCCCGGCACGCAGATCACGTCGAGTTGCGGACAGTCGGCGAAGGTCGTGGTCGGCACGATCGAGAAGCCGGCGTCGGTCGGTACCGGATCGCGCGTTTTCCAGATCATGTGCATCTTGGCGCCCGGCACCCGCGACAGGACCTGGGCCGGACCGGTGGCGTCGAGCTGGGTGACGTTGGGATAGAGCAGGATGCCGATCTGGATGGGCTCAGCCATGGGGATCTCCTTGGTTGTCCAAACCCTAGCGCGAATCGGATTGGCAGAAATGCCAAAAGAGGTCTATTTTCTGCCAATGCTCAAGCACCGGATCTTCATCCTGGCCTATGACGGCTGCCAGCTCCTCGATGTCAGCGGACCAGCGGCGGTGTTCGGCGCCGCCAATGAAGGGCGGGCGCAGCCCTTTTACGATCTCACCATCGTGTCACCCGACGGCGGCGCAGTGACGTCCAATTCGGGGGTGGCGATCCAGAGCCGCAAGATCGGCGGCCAGCCCGACACCTTGCTGGTTGCCGGCGGCTCGCGCGGCTTGAAAGCCGCGATGGCGCGCGACGACCTGCGGTGTTGGCTGCGCACGGTTGCGCCCAAGGCGAGGCGCTTCGGTTCGGTATGCACCGGTGCATTCGTCCTGGCGGCGGCCGGGCTGCTCGACGGCAAGCGCGTGGCGACGCACTGGGCAAGCTGCGATCGCCTGGCCCGCAAGTATCCGAAGCTCGAGGTCGACGCCGATTCGCTCTACGTTGTCGACGGCAAGATCTGGACGTCGGCGGGGGTCACGACCGGCATCGACATGGCGCTGGCCTTGGTCGAGGCCGATCTCGGCGCTGCTACGGCGAATTTGATCGCGCGGCATTTCGTGCTTTACGCCCGCCGGCCCGGATACCAGTCGCAGTTCAGTCCGCTGCTGCAGGCCCAGACCGCGGCCGAGGCGCCTTTCGCCGCGCTGATCGACTGGATGCAGGAGAACCTCGACCAGCCCCTGGACGTGCCGACCCTGGCGGCGCGCGCCGGCCTGACCGAGCGCAGTTTCTATCGCAAGTTCACCGAGGCGACGGGCAAGACGCCGGCGCACTTCGTCGAAGCGCTGAGGCTCGATGCGGCACGTACCCTGCTGACGCGAGGGCTGCCGATCAAGACGATCGCCGGCAAGGTCGGACTGAACTCGCCGGCGCGACTCGGACAGGCGTTCGAGCGCCGCTTCGGCATGGCGCCGTCGCTGTTCCGGGAGATGCATCGCGCGGCGTGATGCTTGCTACATGCCGCTGCCGCTGCCGCCGCTCACGCGTTGCATCATCTCGTCGTGACGGCGCTCCAGTTCGTTGACCGATGGGCCCGATGGCTTGCTCGTGGTGACGCAGGCAGAGACCTGCATCAGGAACAAAGCGGCGAGAACCGTGATCGATCGAAGCGACACCGTCGCCTCCCTCGTTTCGGGCAAAGCATCGCAGCTGGCCGCGCGGCCAACCAATCACGAGTGCGATAGCGGCGGCCGCCTATTCAGTTGGATCATCCTTATCAGGATCGGCCGACTTCCGGGTCGGCCGCAGGCCAGCACCCAGCAATCCGGCGACGATGATCGCGCAGATTGCGAACAGCCCCAGGAGCCAGTTCGGCACCAGCGTCGATGCGGCGAGGAAATTCGCGAGATCATTGAGCCAGCCGCCAAGGTCTGACCACAGGCCGAGGAAGTAGCCGACGGCCAGGACGACGATGGCGGCCGCGACGACAAGCTTGGCGGGCACCTGCCTAGTGCCTCAGTCGCAGGCTGCCGATCACCAGTGCGGCGCCGGCAAAGGCCGCACCCAGCCAGATCGCCGCGCGGGCGGCGTCGGCGGCGCCGCCGCTGGAGAAGTCGAACAGCCCGAACACGACCGCGACCAGGGCGGCACCCAGCGTCTGCCCGAACGTCCGCGCCGTGGCGATGAGGCCGCCGGCGCTGCCGCTGCGCTCGCGGGGCACGGCGTTCATCATCAGCCGGTTGTTGGGCGAGGCGAAGACGCCAAAGCCCGCGCCGCACAGCACCAGGCGCCACATGATGTCGGCGCTCGACGGATTTGCCGGGAGGAGCGCCGTCAGCACCAGGCCTGCGGTCATGCTGGTGAGGCCGATGGCGCCCAAAAGGCCGGCGTGATGGCGGTCGGCCAGGCGGCCCGCGATCGGCGCGATGGTGGCGAGCGCCAGTGGCCAAGCCGTCAGCAGCAGGCCGGTGTTCGTGGCATCGCGGCCCAGCACGGTGTGGAAGAAGAACGGCAGGCTGACGAACGCCAGGCCCTGTGCGGTGAAGGTGCAGACGGCGGCGCTGATGGAGAGCGAGAAGATCGGGCGCTTGAACACGTCGATCGGCATCATCGGATCGGCCAGGGTCTTCTGGCGCAGCACGAACAGCGTGCCCAGGGCGGCCGCGGCGATGAACTCGGAGGCCACGATAAGGCGATGATGCCCATGCGCCAACCCGTCGATGCCGAAGATCAGCAAGCCGAAGGTGGCGCCCGACAGGGCCGCCGACATCCAGTCGAACGGACGGTGGGTGTGGCTGGTGCGCGGCAGGTAGCGTTCGGCGAGCAGGAAGGAGATCAGCCCGAGCGGTGCATAGACGGCGAACAGATAGGGCCAGGGAGCGATCGACAGCACTGCGGCCCCGATGGACGGGCCGGCCGCCAGCGATGTTGCGACGACGGTGGTGTTGAAGCCAAGCCCGCGACCCAACTGGGAACGGGGATAGATGGCGCGCACCAGCGCCGGCTGGACGGACATGATGGCGGCACCTCCCAGCCCCTGGAAGGTGCGGCCGAGCAGAAGCCAGGGCAACGACGGCGCCAGCGCACAGCCGATCGAGGCCAGCGAGAACAGGACCAGGCCGAAGCGGTAGACGTGGCGATAGCCCACGATGTCGGCCAGTGCCGCCACCGGCAGCAGCGAGATGATGAGCGCGATCTGGGTGGCGTTGACGATCCAGATGGAGCTTTCGGCCGTGATGGCGAGGTCTTGGGCGATGTAGGGCAGCGCCAGGTTGGTCATCGAGTTGCTGAGGACCGACATCATCAGTCCGATGGTGATGGTCGCCACCGCAAGCCGGCGCGGCCAGCCTGCGGGCATTCCGTCGGTAGGCGGGGAGGCTACCGGTGCTGCGTCAGCCATCTCTTATTGCGGCACCGTCGGCAGGTCCCCGCCGATGGTGGTGCGCTGCATGAAGCGCTTGTACTTGACCGTGTCGTAATAGGTCGCGCGGTGCAGGACGGCGCGGTTGTCCCAGACGATGACGTCACCTTCGCGCCAGGCATGCGACAGCCGGAACTCGGGTTGGTCGGCGCGCTGAGTGAGTTCATAGAGCAGGGCCTCGCCGGTGGCCCGCGGCCAGCCAACGATGAAGCCGGCATGGGCGCCGATGTAGAGGGCGCGCCGGCCATTCACCGGGTTGTCCCGGAACAGCCGCTGCTTGACGGGCGGCAGCTCGGCGATCGCCTTGGCGCTCAAGATGCCCTTCTGCACGCGGTCGCGGGAATATTGCAGCGAATGCTCGGCGATCAGCGGATGGATGGTGGCCTGCAGGGCCGGCGGCAGCGCATTCCACGCCGCGCGCATCGACAGGAACTCGGTATTGCCACCCTCCGGCGGGCAGACGCGCGCCGTCAGGATCGAGCACAGCGACGGCACGCGCTTGAACGAGGAGTCCGAATGCCAGAAGTAGTTGGCCTTCTGGTAGATCATGCGCATATCGTCGGGCGGGATTGGCTCGCCCGTCATGATGTCGAGGTTCGACTGGCGCTGGAACTTGGTGCCGGCGGCGGGATTGGAACTGCCCGTCGTCTCCAGCGGGCCGAACAGCTCGCTGAACTGGACCTGCTTGTCGTCGTCCATCGGCTGGTCGCGGAAGAGGAGCACCGAATGCTCCTCGAATGCCGCGCGAATCGGCCCGAACTCACGCGCCGACAGGGGACGCGCGATGTCGATGCCGCTCACCTCCGCCCCGAACAGCGGATGGAGCTTGGTGACCTTGATGGGGCCGGTATTCCGCATCAGTCGACGCCCCTCAGTCGACAATCGCCTGATAGGTGAGCACGCGCAGCTCGCGACGGATCGGATAGGTCGAGGACGGCATCAGCTGCGTGAGCAGCACCACCGCCATGTCTTCCGCTGGGTCGCACCAGAAGGCGGTGGATGCGGCACCACCCCAGGCATATTCGCCGGGCGTGCCCAGGATGTGCGCCTTGGCCGGATCGATCATGACCGAGAAGCCGAGCCCGAAGCCCACGCCGTAGTAGGTCGACTCCGAGAAGCGGGGCATGCCCATATCGGCCATGTCGCCCTTGAGGTGGTTCATGGTCATGAGCTCGACCGTCTTGCGGCCGAGCAGGCGCGTGCCGTCGAGCTCGCCCTTGTTCAGCATGAAGCGGCAGAAACGCAGATAGTCCGCGGCGGTCGAGACCAGGCCGCCGCCGCCGGAATTGACCGCGCGCGGCGCGAGATACCGGCTCTTGCCGGGATCGTCGATCAGCTCGAGCTTGCCGCCGGGTCCTGCCTGGTAGTTGGCGGCGAAGCGCTCGTGCTTGTCGGCCGGCACGTGGAAGTCGGTGTCGACCATGCCGAGGGGCGCGAGGACCTTCTCCTTGAGATAGTCCTGGAAGGGTTGACCGGAGATGACCTCGACCAGATAGCCCAACACGTCGGTGGCGACGCTGTAGTTCCAGGCTTTGCCCGGCTGCGCAATCAGCGGGAAGGTGGCCAGCCGCTCGACCTGATCCTTCAGGCTGGTGGTGGCGGTCTGGAAGTCGACGCCATTGGTCTTGGAGCGATAGAGCGCGTCGACCGGGTTGCTCTCCATGAAGCCGTAGGTCAGACCCGACGTGTGGGTCAGCAGGTCGCGGAAGGTGATCTCGCGCTCGGCCGGCACGCTGTCGATCTTGCCGCGGCTGCCGCCGGCATAGACGCGCGGATTGGCAAAGCGCGGGATGAACTTCGAGATCGGGTCGTCGAGCTGAAAGCGACCCTCTTCATAGAGCATCATGATGGCCGTCGAGGTGAGCGGCTTGGTCATGGAATAGATGCGGAAGATGGTGTCGGGCCGCATCGGCTTGTTGCGCTCGAGGTCGGCCTTGCCGGCGGTCTCGGCGAAGGCGAGCTCGCCCCGGCGCATGACCACTGTCACCATGCCTGCAAGACGGCCGCTGTCCACCCAGCCCGCCATCCATTTGCGGACGCGATCGAGCCGCGCTGCGGAAAGTCCGACCTGTTCGGGGGCGACGAGCGGCAGCGTGTCCATGGCGATCCTCCTTGCGTGGGTCGCCAGACTAGCGCAGGAAATCGCCTCCAGACACGCCAGAAACGGGAGGGAGCGATGGCAAGATTGTGCGAAGGCCGCGTGGCGATCGTGACGGGTGGGGCGCGCGGCGTCGGCCGGGAGCACTGCCTGATGCTGGCCGAGCACGGCGCCAAGGTCGTGGTCAACGACCTCGGTGGCGATCGCGCCGGCAAGGGTAACGATGTCGGCCCCGCCCAGCAGGTCGTGAATGAGATCAAGGCCAAGGGCGGCGAGGCCGTGGCCAATGGCGACGACGTCTCCGACTGGAACGGCGCCAAGCGCATGATCGACCAGGCGGTCTCCGCCTTCGGCAAGCTCGACGCCGTGGTGCTGAATGCCGGCATCCTGCGCGACCGCATGCTTGTCAACATGACCGAGGACGAGTGGGACGCCGTCATCAGGGTGCATCTGAAGGGCACCTTCGCGCCGGCCCGGCATGCCGCGGCGTACTGGCGCGACCAGGCCAAGATCAAGGGCGGGCCGGTCGATGCGCGTATCATCACCACGACTTCGGTGTCGGGTATCTATGGCAATATGGGCCAGACCAACTACGGCGCGGCGAAGGCTGGCATCGCCTCGTTCACGGTCATCGCGGCGCGCGAGCTCGGCCGCTACGGCGTCACGGTGAACTCGATCTCGCCGTCGGCCTTCACGCGCATGACCGAGGACCTGCGCACCTACACCGAAGAGGACAAGGAGACGCGCAGCCCGAAATGGATCGCGCCTGTCGCCACCTGGCTGGTGAGCGAGGAGAGCCGCGAGATCACCGGCCGCGTCTTCCAGGCCGGCAACGGTCAGTTCGCGGTGGCCGAGGGCTGGCACAAGGGGCCGGAATCCAAGCCGGTCCTCGACCCGCGCGCCGCGGGCAAGATCCTGACCGAGCTCGCCAAGAAGGCGCGCAAGAATGCCGGCATGAACGGACTGGACCTGGACTAGGGAAAGCCGCTGTTGCGCGACTGACCTCACTCTGAGGAGCCGCGCGCGGAGCGCGGCGTCTCGAATGCGCGCGCTAATCCGCGCGTGGGTGGCAGCGACCTCGACTGGTCCCACCCTTCGGACGGCGCTGCGCGCCTCTTCGGGGTGAGGCGAACTGAAGAGTAGCAAGTATGAGCGAGCGCAATCGCCGCGGCGTGCTGGCGGCAAGCGCGGCCATTGCGCTGGGCGCCACCGCGCGCTCAGGCCTGGCCTAGATCTCGCAGCGCTCGACGTCAGTTGGCGGCGAAGCAGTAGAGCAGTCCGGCCCCTCCGGTAGCGACCAGGGACGCCGCATCGCACGCCCGTGACGGATGCGAGGCGTTCCACGACTTCGAGGCGTCGTCGTCGCGCAGGCCCATGCGGTCGGCGTGACCGACCATGGCATTGCCTTCGCCGCTCTTGGTCCAGTTGCCGCAGGTCATGTCCTTGTCCGGCGGGAAGGCGGTGCCGTCGGCCTGGGTGCCCGTCAGCACATCGTGCTGATTGACCGTGTAGAGGCGGCTCGGAATCAGGCGGCCGGTCTCGGCGACGATCGTGTCCGCCGCGATCTTGTTGTTGGCGGAGTGCAGATCCTCGACGCTGGTGGCGATGACCACGCCCTTGGCGTTGGTCCATGGACCCTTGCCGATACGGTCCTTGGCATTGACCGCGGTCGCGCCGCCCACGGCCTGCGTGCTGAGATAGGCGCGCCAGGTCTTGTTGCCGGCGCCCGCCTTGGCGGCCAGCGTCTGACAGTGACGATCCGCTCCCTCGAGGCCACCGTAGTTGGCTCCCTGCGGGCCGCCGACGCTGGTCACGAAGAACGTCATGTCGGGAAACTGCGGCGGCGGCTGCTGCGCCTGCGAGCCGCCGACGAATGCCAAGGCCACGGCCGTCGCGGCCAGTGCAGCTGCCTTGATGTTTCTATGCATTCCATACCTCCCATGCGTTGTTCACAGGGAGTGACAGTGGCCGAGCGCCGGCCACCGCCCAATTCACAACCGCGTGGGGTTCGGGTTCAGAGTGCCGTCAGAATCTCGACGATTCTCTGTTGCGGCCAGGTCCAGCCGCAGGAGCTCTCATAGGCTCGCATGGCGCGCAGCACGAGGTGGTCGGCGCGTGGCGGGCCGATGAGCTGGATGCCGACCGGCAGGCCGGCTTTGGTGAGACCGGCCGGCATCGATGCCGCCGGCTGGCCGGTGAGGTTGCAGGGGAGCGTGTAGGGCGCGCCCTTGGTCCACCGCGGGAAAGCGTCGGAATTGTAGAGGGTCTCGACCGGCGGTGCGGCGGTTGGCGTGACCGGCGCCAGCAGGAGGTCGTACTTGCGATGCCACAGGGCGAGATCGCGAGCGAGCTTCGACTTGGCTTCGTAGGACCGCGCATATTCGGCCAGTGTGATGGCGAGGCCCTTCTCGGCGGCGGCACGGAAGCCGGGGTCGAGCTTGCCATGCAGCTGGGTCGGAATCTGGCGCAGGCGGGTGGCGAAGCTGCCGATCCATAGGGGCTCGAAGCTCTTCTGCAGCGGCTCGATCAATGGGCCGACATCCTCGACATGCGCACCCAGCGCCTCGAAATGACGCGCCGCGTCGGCGACCAGCGCGCGCACTTCCGGGTCGGCTTCGACGTGACCGAAGTCGAGGCTCAAGCCGATCCGCCAGCCGCGCACGCCATCGTCGAGACCAACCGTGTGGTCGCGTGGGTCTGCCGGCAGCGAACGCCAGTCACGCGGATCGGGCCCGGCGGCGACGTTGAGCACCAGCGCCGTGTCGAGCACCGAACGCGCCAGCACACCCTGGCTGATCACGTCCGCGAACGGCGAATCGGCAGGATGCTGGGCGATGCGCCCGTAGCTCGGCTTCAGGCCGACGAGGCCGGTATGGGCAGCAGGAATGCGGATCGAGCCGCCGCCGTCGTTGCCGTGGTTGAACGGATTGATGCCGGCGGCCGTGAGCGCCGAGGCGCCACCCGACGAACCGCCGGGCGAGTGCCCGAGATTCCATGGACTACGAGTGGTGCCTTGCAGCGGCGAATCAGTCAGGGCCTTCCAGCCAAACTCGGGGGTTGTCGTCTTGCCGAGAAGGACGAGGCCGGCAGCCTGGAAGCGGTCGACAATTGGCGCATTCTCGGCGGCGGCAGCTTCATCGGTGGCGTGCGAGCCGTAGCGGGTCGGCGATCCCTTTACCGGCGTCGTGTCCTTGATCGTGGTCGGCACCCCGTCGAGCGCCGACAGAGGCTGGCCTTTCAGCCATCGTACCTCTGACGCTTTCGCTGCCGCCCGCGCGCCATCGGCATCCAAAAGGACAAAAGCATTGAGGGAAGGTTGCAGTTTCGCTGCACGCTCTACCATCGCCTCGACGAGGTCGACTGGGGAAAGGACCTTGCGCGCATAAAGTGTTGTGAGTTCCGATGCGGAAATCCAGGTTGAGGGGTTGTCAGACATGCGTTTTTGTCGCTTCCCGGGTTGTGCAATTGCTCCAAACTAACATCTCAAGTGTAGCGCCGACTCTGATTTCTCGCCGTCGAGAGCGTATTGGAGGAGTATCTTTTATGGAAAGCATCACCGCCATCGTTGCCGCTGGCGTCGCTTTCGCCCTCAGCTACTATGTCGGCCGGGCCCTGGCGTCGACGAACCTGGTGGCCGCCATGATGGGTGGCATCTGCGGCTTGGCCTTTGCCGTGCTGTTCTTCATCACGACGGTGGCCATCGGCACAGTGGTCCCCGACATGTTCGATGGCTGGATGCTCGGCGTCCACTTCATCGTGTTGCTGATCGTGGTGCCGCTGGGCAGCGCCGGCATTGCCCTGCTCGAGCATCGTCATCTCGAAAAGGTCGAGGCGCGGCGCTTGCCGTTCTGACCTGCGTCGGGTTGCCCACCGTCCTTCAATTGATACAACCTCGAACGTGATCGCGCGCTGAAGCGGCGTATCCTTCGATCGTCAATGATCGGAGCGTATGCGGTGGCAGCGACTCTCTACTACCTGACGATCGCGGCGGTCATCCTCATCGGCGTCCTGGCAGGCCGCAGGGCACGGTCGACGATCCAGGCCATGTTGTTCGGCCTGATGGGCAATCTGGTCATGGCCGCGACCCTGTTCTGTGCGACCATCCTGTTCGCCGTCCTGGCGCCCGGCAGCATCGATTCGGATGACATGGGCCTTCGCCTCGGTGCCCTGCTGCTGTTCGGCTCCGCCGTCGGCGTGATTGCGGCGTTTGGCAGCCGCCGTCACGCCGCCAAGATGGCGACACGGCTGTTTTAGCGGACGAAACGCCGGCCTTCCCGAAACCCATCCGCCGACGCTAAGGTCCCGGCCCGGGTGGAGGAAAGGCATGACGGAAGTGAAGCTGGGCGCCGCCACGGTGCAGCGCATCGAGGAGTCCTACGAGCCCAACTTCGACGCCAAGATGTTCTTTCCGGACTGGCAGCCCGCTGTGGTGCAGCAACATCGCGACTGGCTGCTGCCCAACCACTACGACGAGCTGTCGGGATCCCTGAAGCACAGCGTCCATAGCTGGCTTTTGACCGTTGGCGGCAAGCGCATCCTGATCGATACCTGCGTGGGCAACCACAAGTCCCGGCCGCACCGGCCGAAGTGGCACTTGATGGAGACGCCCTATCTGGCGCGGCTGAAGGCGGCCGGCGTCGAGCCCGACCAGGTCGACATGGTGATGTGCACCCATCTGCACGTCGATCATGTCGGTTGGAACACCCGGCTCGAGAACGGCAAGTGGGTGCCCACCTTCAAGAACGCGAAATACGTCTTCAGCCGTACCGACTACGACCACTATCTCGAGGTCGATACCGATCCCAAGACCGCGCCGGCCAATACCGGCTCGTTCCGCGATTCGGTGCTGCCCGTCGTCGAGGCCGGACTGTCGCAGCTGGTCGATGGCGCCGCCCAGCTCGACGAGAACCTGAAGGTCGAGCCTGCGCCCGGCCATACGCCCGGCACGATCGCCATCAAGTTCGAATCACGCGGCGAGAAGGCGCTGTTCTGCGGCGACATCCTGCATCATGCCCTGCAGGTCTATCACCCGCAGTGGAACAGCTTCGCCTGCGCCGAGGCGGTCGGCGCCCGCAAGAGCCGCCGCGAGGCGCTGGAGCACTGCGCCGGCTCGGGCGCGCGCCTGATGCCCTGCCATTTCGGCGCGCCGTTCACCTGCCACATCGACCACAAGGGAAGCGGCTTCGTGCCGCGCTTCGACGCAAGCTTCTAGAAGGGGAAGGACATGATCTACGAACTGCGTGTCTACAAGTGCGTGCCCGGCCGCCTGCCGGCACTGCAGAACCGCTTTGCCAACATCACGCTGAAGCTGTGGGAGAAGCACGGCATCAAGCAGGCCGGCTTCTGGACCACGCTGGTGGGCGAATCCAACCAGGAGCTCTACTACCTCCTGGCCTGGGACTCGCTCGCCGACCGCGACAAGAAGTGGAACGCCTTCCAGGCCGATCCCGAGTGGCTGGCCAAGCGCGCCGAAACCGAGAAGGACGGCCCCATCGTCGCCAACGTCGCCAACCAGCTGCTGACGCCGACGGCGTACTCGTCGGTCAAATAGCTACTCAGCCTTGAGGCCCGCTTCCCTGGCGAGGCGGGCCCACTTGGCGAGATCGTCGGCAACGTAGGCCGCGAACTCCGAAGGCGTGCCGAACTGCGGGTCGGCGCCAAGGTCAGTGAACTTGGCGGCGACGTCGGGCGACCGCACCGTGGCGTCGACGGCGGCATGCAGGCGCTCGACCAGAACCGGCGATGCACCGGCCGGCAGGAAGATGCCGTAGGAGATCGCGGCCTCGTAACCCGGCAGGCCGGCCTCGGCGATGGTCGGAATGTCGGGCGCTGCCGCCGAACGAGTGAGCGAGGTCTGGCCCAGCGCGCGCAGTTTGCCTGCCTTGACGTGCGGCAGGGCCGTCGACAAGCCGCCAAAGTAGATATCGACCAGGCCCGCCATCAGGTCGGCCATGGCCGGACCGCCGCCCTTGTACGGCACGTGCAGGATGTCGACCTTGCCCATCGACTTGAAAAGCTCGAGCGCAAGATGAGTGGCGCCGCCGGCGCCAGCCGATGCGCCGTTGAGTTTTCCCGGCTGGGCACGCGCCAGTGCGAGCAGCTCGGCGACATCCTTCGCCGGCAGGTCGTTGCGCACGACCAGCAGCATGGGATTGATGCCGATCGGTGCGACGGCGGCGAAATCGGTGCGGATGTCGTAGGCGAGGTTCTTGTTGAGCGCCGGCGCCACAGTGGTCGAACCGTTCGAGGCCAGCATGATGATGCTGCCGTCCGGCAGCGACTTCGCGACCGAGGCGGCGGCGATCTCGCCGTTTGCGCCGGCGCGGTTTTCGACCACCACGGAGCGCTTCAGCCGCTCGCCGATACCGGGTGCCACGATGCGGGCGAGAAGATCGTTCGGCCCGCCGGGCGGAAAGCCGACGACGAGGCGCAGCGGCCGATCGGGAAAATCTACGGCCTGCGCACGGACATTCGCAGCACCGGCCAACGGCAGAGCGGAGATGCCGGCAAGCGCGGCGCGGCGGCGAAGCTTGATCATGGGGAAACTATGCTAGGTTTGCCGCGCTTTGGGAGGAGATAAAATGAAACGCAGGACTCTACTGGCGGCGGCCAATGCCGCCGCGCTCGGCCTTGGCGGGTTGCCCGCGTGGGCGCAGGCCAAGATCAGCGGCGACGTCCGGTTCTTCTGCGGCTTTCCGCCGGGCGGCAACGCCGACCTGCTGTGCCGCATCCTGGCCGATGCGCTCAAGCCTGAGATCGGCCAGAACGTGATCGTCGAGACCAAGTCAGGGGCGTCGGGCTTCATCGCCAACGAGGCCGTGGCCAATGCGCCGCCCGACGGGCGGACGATCGGGCTGGCGGCCATGGCGGCAATGTGCGTGGCGCCGGTCATGCCGGGCCAGAAGCTGCCGATCAACGTCGACACCGACCTGACACCGATCGCCAGCATCGTCAGCGTCTACAACATGCTGGTGTTCGGCAAGCACGTGCCGTTCCGCACCGTGCCCGAGCTGATCGAGCAGGCGAAGAAGAACCCCGGCAAGATCTCCTACGCCTCGGCCGGCAACGGCACGTCGCAGCATCTCGCCGGCGAGCTGTTCAAGAAGATGGCCGGCGTCAATCTCCTGCACGTGCCCTATCGCGGCGGCGCCCCAGCCATCCAGGACATCGTTGCCGGCAATTGCGACGTGATGTTCGGCAACATGCCGGAGTTTTTAGGCCAGATCGGCGGCAAGAACCTGATACCGATCGCCTTCGGCTCGCCCCGGCAATCGCCGATGTTTCCCGACCTGCCGCTGATCTCGCAGTTCGTCCCGGGCTACTCGGTGGTGAACTGGTTCGCCGTCTTCGGCTCGCGTGGCCTGCCGGCCGACCTCACCGATGTGTGGAACAAGGCGCTGCGCGCTGCCGTCGCCAAGCCCGACGTGCAGAAGCGCTTCCTCGAAAACGGCATGGACACCATTATCGGCTCGCCGGCCGATCTCAAGGCCGCCATCGTCGCCGACCGCAAGAAGTGGGCGGAGGTCATCCAGGAAACCGGCATGCGCGCCGACTGAGATGCCATTGGCGACAACCCGGCAAGGCGACCTGCACTACGAGGTCATCGACCAGGTGGCTTCCGGCCGCGCGCCACGAGAAGCGATCCTGTTCCATCACGGCATCGGCGCCAGCGCCGGGATCTGGGCCGGATGGTTCCCGGCACTGGCCGATGCCCACCGGCTGGTCAGCTTCGATATGCGGGGCTACGGGCGCTCGCATATCCCGGCGGCGGATTTCAAATGGTCGCTCGAACAGATGGTCGAGGACCTGTTCGCCGTCGCCGATGCCGCCGGCCTGGCGCGCTTTCACCTCGTCGGCGAGTCGATCGGTGGAACGGTGGCGCTGGCCGCCGCCCTGGCCGAGCCACAGCGCATCGCAACGCTCACCGTCAGCAACGGCGCCCATCTCGGCGCCTCGATTCAGCGTGTCGAAGCCTGGCGGCGCCAGCTCGACGAAGCCGGTGTGAAGGCCTGGTCAGACGCCTTCATGCGCGATCGCTTCCACGACGATGCGCTGTCGACCGAGCAGCGCGCCTGGTTCGCAGCGCAACAGGAGAAGTGGCCGCGCGAGTCGATCCTCAATGCCTTGCGCGTGCTGATCGGCACCGACCTCTCACCACGGCTGAAGGACATTGCCCAACCGACGCTGCTGCTGCACCCCGACGGCAATCCTTTCATCCCGGTGCCGGTCATGGCCGAGCTGCATCGGCTTCTGCCCGATGCCGAGCTCAACGTGGTCGGCCATTCCCGCCATGGTTTGCCATATTCCCATGCCACCTTCTGCGCATCGTTGTTGCGGGCCTTTCTCGACCGCAGGGGCTGAAAGGAGGACCATGGAACGGCTGTTGGCCGGCATCGCTGTCGTGGCGATCGGGTTGTGCGCCACGCCTGGCCTTGCGCAGGAGAAGCTCGCGATCTGGTGGGCGAAGGGCTTCTACGCGGCCGAAGACGAGGCACTGCTTGCGGTGGTCAAGAAGTACGAAGCCAGGTCCGGGGTGAAGGTCGAGCTGACCTGGCTTGCTGCGCAGGACGTGATTCCGAAGGTGACAGCAGCGCTCGACGCCGGGACGCCGCCCGACATCGCGTATACCGACGCCTTCAATCTGCAGACGGCGGGACGCTGGGCGTTCGAAGGCACGCTCGAGGACATCTCCGACGTGATCGCGCCAATCAAGGATCGCTTCGCGCCGAACACGGCGGAGGCGGCCTCTCTCGCCAACGGCAAGACCGGCAAGCGGGCCTACTATGCCTTCCCTCTCAAGCAGCAAACGCTGCACATCCAGTACTGGAAGGACATCCTGGCCGCGGCCGGCTTCAAGGAGAACGACATCCCCTATACGTGGAAGGAGTACTGGGCCTTCTGGTGCGACAAGGTGCAGCCGGCGTTCCGAGCGTCGGCCGGCCCGGCCATGTTCGGCGTCGGCAGCCCCATGGGCATCGATGCGACGGACTCCTACAAGTTGTTCCTGGCCTGGGTCGACGCCTATGACGTCAAGCTGGTCGACGACACGGGCAAGATCCTGGTCGGCGACGCCAAGGTGCGGCAGGGACTCATAGACGCGCTCAAGGGCTATACCGATCTCTACGTGAAGGGCTGCACGCCGCCTCAGTCGACAGGCTGGAAGGATGGCGACAACGACGTCGCTTTCAATGGGCGGACCGTCGCCCTGACGCCCAACTCCTCGCTCTCGATCGTGGGCAAGTGGCTCGACGATGCCAACAACGACAAGCTCGGGCCTACGCAGCGGGCGCAGGGCCGCAAAGCATATGACGAGCTGATCGCCACGGCCGGCTTTCCCAAGAAACCGAGCGGCTCGCCCATGCTGTGGCGAGCCGACGTGAAGCTGGGCGTGATCTTCCAGGCCTCGCGCAACAAGGCGCAGGCCCGCGACTTCCTGAAGTTCCTGATGGCAGAGGAAAACCTTCGCCCCTACGTCGAGAGCGCCCTCGGCCGCTGGTTCCCGGTGACCAAGGACAGCCAGAAGAGCGTATTCTGGCAGGCCGACCGGCAGCGCAAGTCGATCTACGACCAGTTCATGGCCGGCACGGTGCTCTTCGAATTCACCTGGAACTACAGGTTCGCCGCGCTGGACAACGAGAATGTCTGGGCCAGGGCGATGCACCGCGTGGTGAACGACAAGATGCCGGTAGACAAGGCGGTCGACGAGCTGATTGCGCGGATCAAGGAAGTGGCCGGGTGACTATCGGCTGAGCCATAGCGGCCGGGCGCCGACTGCGCCGAAGATCACGCTGCGATCGGCAGTGGATACCATCCCTGTCGGCACCGTCGGCAGACCGGCCGCAACGAAGTCTCGCTCCTTTTCGACGCCTTGTGACGACACACGCACGGCGAAAAGCTCGCCAGACACGTAGGCCTCGTCACCGCGACGCAGGCTGCCGTAGTCGGGCTCCTGGGCTGTCGGTACCATTTCCGGAATGGCGACGGCGCGTTCGGCATAACCGACGATCTCGATGTCACCGGCCACCCTGCGTACGCCTCGCGCCAACGTCGAGAACGGCGAGCTATCGCTCCACAGTTGCCGCATCGCGCCATCGTTCGTCAGGACATAAGCCGCGGCATGCACCTGCGTGCTGCAGGTATCCCGCGCGTTGCCGACGACGATCCAGCCCTTGTCCGTCAGCACGGCTGCTTCGACCCTGAATCGTTCGATCCGATGGCGCCTGCGCTGATCGAGCGTGGCGGCGTCGATGACGACGATATCGGCAGCATCGCCTTCCCAGCATCGCTCGAAATCGCCGAGGCCATTCCGCCTGTAGGCGTCGGGTCCGGCCATCGCCCACCGGTCGCGATTGACCACAGCAAGGCCTTCGGCGCCGTCCAGGGCCAAGTATCCGAAATTGTATCCCTGGCCGTAGACCGCAAGCCCCAGCGACTTGCGGGCGATCTCCCGGCCGCTGCCGTCGACGCGCACCAATGAAAAGTCCGTCTCGGCCCTCTGGCGCAGAATGGGTCCCGCCAGGGCCACGGCGGACTGGCCCTGGGCAATGGCCAGGCTCATGACTGCCGAGCCCTCAGGCGCGCCGCTCAGTTTCTCGGTCCACAGGACCTTTCCGTTGGGTTGGAAGCCGCGCAGGATCGGACCGACCGCCGCCCCTTGGTGGTGGAAAAAGCCACCGGCAAAGATCGTCTGCGTGGCCACGGCGATCGGCCCGGCGCTGATCTCTTGATTCTTGACCTGCCATTTCACGGCGCCTTCGACGGTCTCGCGCCGGATCAACGATTCGAGCGCCTGTCCCGTCCAACGACCATGCGCGGATGAAACGAAATCGGTGTCCAGGGACGCCGCCGAAACGATCGACGCACGGGAGGCGGCATCGACGTCGGCAAAGGGTCCAAGCTCGCGCTTGGCCGACGGGGCGGCGTCGTTGAGGCCAATCGATCCGTCACCCAGCACGACCAGGGCCGCCCAGAAGCGCGGATGCAGCAGCGGCCTCGGCGTCGGGCCGTCGAGGTGCCGGCGCACCGCCATCGCCATGGCGTCGGCAACGGCGTTGCCGCTGCGGGCCGTGCGGAAGGTATCGACGATCAGGTTGCGGGCCAGTGCGCTCTCGACGGGCCAGAGTGCGGCGATCATCGACGGCACGCCGGCCATGGCAAAGGAGGTCGACAGACCCTGGATGCCGCTGTCGATGATGGAGGGTTCGTAGCGCGCCGAGTTGCAGGCCGACAGCACGACGAGACGCGCCCTCAAGGGCAGGGTGGCGATCTGCGACGCCGTCAGCAGCCCATCGTTCAGGATGTCGCCGCCGGGACGAGGAGTGAACACCAGGGACGGTTCGGTCAGCCCTGGCAGCTCTTCGCGGATCAGGCCGTGGGTGGCGAAGTGCATGACGTCGAATTCCGACAGCGGCTGCAGGCGGAAGTCCTCTTCGGTCGCCGACTGCCGTTGCAGCAGCCGGGTCTTGACCGTGGCGAACAGCCCTGCCACGCGCTGGACCTCTTCGGCCGTTTCCGGCAGCTCCTGCAGCGAATTCAGTCCGCCACGCAGCGCCACCACTTCCGGATTGCCCGGCGCCAGCACGGGATCGCCGACACCGAGATATTCCAGCGTCCCGCTTCTCGTTCGGGAGAGCCGCTTGGTGGCCACGAAGGCATTGATCGAGCTGGTCCTGACGAAGGCGTGGTCGCGCACCAGCCAGCGCGCTGCCCGCAGGTCGTAGCCGTTGCCCAGGACCGGCGGCATCTCGGCGAGCAGGGCGGCCGGCGGCACTTGCTCCACGGTGTCGGGTGAGGGAACCAGATAGACCCGCTTGCTTCGCCGCAGGCAGTCTTCCAGCCCGCCGAACAGCAGCTTGCCGAGGCGCACGGCCTGGGCGGCGGGAAACTGGCTGTCCGCCTCGTTCGACGCCGGATGGGCTGCGGTCAGGGCCGCCATGAGAAGGCGGGAGTCCGTGCGCGCCGTGCCGTCCATCGCCTGCATCGCGGACTGCACGCCGTCGGCGCGAATGCAGACCTTGCCGAGTCGCCCGCGGATCGCCGCATGCAGGACGAGTGCTTCGTCGGCCAGTAGCAACTGCTGCACCGTCGCGAGGCTTGCGACAGTGTCGACG
>Ga0081539_10002096_pt1 | contig 29736 bp, 27 predicted proteins | sample TabmetS4T2R2_FD_71023 | JGI IMG/M metagenome (GOLD analysis project Ga0081539, IMG submission 71023) | Tabebuia heterophylla rhizosphere microbial communities from the University of Puerto Rico - S4T2R2 | ecosystem: Host-associated > Plants > Roots > Rhizosphere ... | reverse complement strand
ACGTGGTACAATCGCACCCGGCGGCATTCAACCTTGCAGTACGTCAGTCCCGCGCAGTACGAGCAGTTGCAACTCGCTTCGTAGCATTCTTAACCCCGTGTCCACAAAACCGGGTCAAGCCCAAAGACTTTCACCAAGCAACAAGAACCGCTACGTCCACGAGTGAGCCGGCGGTTATTGAAGACACGCTATCCGGATGATCCGGATGATCCGCATCTTGGCAGTACGTGGCCCTGGCGGCTCCAAGCCCATCGTGCGTGCGCGATCGCCTACAGGTTCTCCGACCTCTCGATCACGTAGATCGGCCGCCGCTTCACCTCGGAAAACGTCCGCCCGAGGTACTCTCCCAGAATCCCGATCCCCAGACTGTTCAAGCCGATGCCGGCCAGCAGCAGCACCAGAATCGTCGTCAGTCCGGGCGGCGCCGTTCCACCCATCCAGAGCACCACGTAGATCACGCCCAGGATCATCGAGATCACCAGCACCAGAAACCCGAACAGCGTGAAGAGCCGCAACGGACGCAGCGAGAAGCTCGTGATCGCGTTGAACGCAAAGAGCAGGATGTCGGTGAGCGGCGCGCTGCTGTGTCCCGCGACCCGCGGGCGGCGGGCGTACGGCACCCCCGTCTGCCGGAACCCGAGCCACGCGATCATCCCGCGCATGTAACGGTTCGTCTCGTGGAAGCCGCGCAACGCGTCGCGGACGCGGGCGCTGATGAGCCGGAAGTCGCCCGAGTCCGCCGGGATCGGAACGTCGGAGAACCACGCGATCAGGCGATACGCGAGCCACGCGGCCGCGTTGCGCCACCTCGGATCGCCCGGGCGTTTGGTGCGCACGCCGTACACGACGTCGTAGCCCTCGCGCCACTTCGCGATGAACTGCGGGATGACGTCCGGCGGGTCCTGCAGATCGGAGTACAGGACGACGATCGCGTCTCCCCGGGCGTGTTCGTACCCGGCCGTGATCGATCCCTCGACGGAGAAGTTCCGGCTGAAGCGCATGTACCGCCACCGCTTGTCGCGCTGGCACAGCGCCACCGCCATGTCGCCCGTGGCGTCGCTGCTGGCGTTGTCGATGATGAGAAACTCGAAGTCACAGTCCGGCACGCTCGTCACGAGGCCGAGAACTTCGCGCTCGACATTGGGAAGGTTCGCCGCCTCGTTGCGAGCCGGTATGACGATCGAAATGAGCTGTTTCAAGGGTCGGGCAGTACCGGAAGGAATCGGATGCGTCGGATGAGCGTCTTAAGTACGATCAATTTCGTTGCGCGAAACCTTCTCGTCGTAATCCGACGCTCATCCGCCCGTTCCGTTCCAATCCGACAAAAGATGAAAGTTGTGATTCTGTGTGGAGGGCAGGGCACGAGACTTCGCGAGGAAACCGAGTTCAGGCCCAAGCCTCTCGTCGACGTCGGCGGGCGCCCCGTGCTCTGGCACATCATGAAGTTCTACGCGCACTACGGCATGAAGGAGTTCGTGCTCTGCCTCGGCTATCGCGGCTCCATGATCAAGGAGTACTTCCTCAACTACGAGGCGATGAACAACGACTTCACCATCTCGCTCGGCGACAAGCGCACGGTGAAATACCACGACGCGCACGGCGAGCAGAATTACATGGTGACGCTCCTCGACACCGGTCTCGACACCGCGACCGGAGGACGCGTCGCGCGCACGAAGCGCTACGTGCGCGAAAATACCTTCATGGTCACGTATGGTGACGGCCTGATCGACGTGGACCTCCGCGCCGTCATGAAATTTCACAAGCAGCACGGCAAGCTCGCGACCGTGACCACGGTGCGGCCCACGTCACGCTTCGGCGTCGTGGAGCTCGGGGGGAACGGCCGCGTCCAGCGTTTCTCCGAAAAGCCGCGCGCCGAAGGATGGGTGAACGCCGGCTACTTCATCTTCGACAAGAAGGTCTACGACTACCTCGACGGCGACGGCTCCGTGCTCGAGCGCGAGCCGCTGGAACGTCTCGCCGCCGAAGGCCAGCTGATCGCCTACCAGCACGACGGATTCTTCTTCGCGATGGACACGTATCGCGAGTATCTCCAGCTGAACGATCTCTGGAACAGCGGCGCGGCGCCCTGGAAGGTGTGGAAGTGAAACCCGGCTTCTGGACCGATCGCCCGACTTTCGTCACGGGGGGCACCGGCCTGGTGGGCAGCTGGCTCGTGAAACGCCTCGTCGAGTGTGGTGCCTCCGTCGTCGCGCTCGTGCGGGATTGGGTCCCGCAGAGCGAGTTCGTGCGTACGGGGTCCGCCGCGCGCGCGACGGTCGTGCGGGGCGACGTGCGCGATCAAGCGCTCATCGAGCGCACGCTCGGCGAATACGAGATCGACACCGTCATCCATCTCGCGGCGCAGACGATCGTCGGCATCGCGAACCGCAACCCCGTGTCGACGTTCGAGTCGAACGTCCAGGGGACCTGGTCCGTCCTCGAGGCGTGCCGGCGCAGTCCGCTGGTCAAACAGATCGTGGTGGCGTCGTCGGACAAGGCGTATGGCGATCAGGACCAGTTGCCGTACAGCGAGGCGACGCCACTCCAGGGACGCAATCCGTACGACGTCAGCAAGTCCGCGGCCGACCTCATCGCGCAGAGCTACGCGAAGACCTTCGGGCTTCCCCTCGTCGTCACGCGCTGCGGCAACTTCTACGGTGGCGGAGACCTCAACTGGAATCGCCTGGTCCCGGGCACCATTCGATCCGTGCTCCGCGGCGAGCGGCCCATCATCCGTTCCGACGGCACGTACATCAGGGACTACTTCTACGTCGAGGATGGAGCGGCCGCGTACATGCTCCTCGCCGAAAAGCTCGCGTCCGACGCCGCGCTGCGCGGCCACGCATTCAACTTCTCGAACGAGATTCAGGTGTCCGTCGCGGAGCTGGTCCGAAAGATCATTGAGCGCATGGGGGCCGGCCTCGAGCCGGACATTCGCAACGAGTCGTTGCACGAGATCCGGCATCAATACCTCGATGCGTCGAAGGCGCGCACGCAGCTTGGCTGGAAGCCCTTGTTCACGCTCGATCAAGGCCTGGACCGCACGATCAGCTGGTACCGAGAGTTTTTCGCGTGAGCGGCCCGGCCGATCTTCGCGCGCGGATACTGGCCCTCGTGGCCGAGTATCAGCAGGCGGCGTTCGCGCCGACGCCGTTCATTCCCGGTGAGACGCCGATCCCGGTATCGGGCAAGGTTCTCGACGCGAAGGACTTCCAGATGATGACCGACGCCGTCCTGGATGGATGGCTCACCACGGGTCGCTTCGCGATCGACTTCGAGCGGCGCTTCGCGCAGTTCTTCGGCATCCGCCACGCAATGCTCGTGAATTCCGGATCCTCGGCGAATCTCCTGGCGCTGTCCGCGCTCACGTCGGAGTCCCTCGGCGACGACCGGCTGCGCCCGGGCGACGAAGTGGTCACCATGGCCGCGGGATTTCCGACGACCGTCAACCCGATCGTGCAGAATCGCCTCGTTCCCGTCTTCATCGACGCCGAGCTCGCGACGTACGGCCCCGACATGACGCAGCTCGAGGAGGCGATCACGGACAGAACGCGCGCCATCATGATCGCGCACACGCTCGGTAATCCGTTCGACGTCGCGCGCGTCTCGGCGATAGCCAAGGACCACGGTCTTTGGCTCATCGAAGATTGCTGCGACGCGGTCGGAGCGAAGTTCGCCGGAAAGAACGTCGGCACCTTCGGCGATTTCGCCACCGTCAGCTTCTACCCCGCGCATCACATCACGATGGGGGAGGGGGGCGCCGTGCTCACCGACCGCCCGCCGCTCAAACGCATTGTCGAATCGTTCCGCGACTGGGGACGCGATTGCTGGTGCGAGCCGGGCGAGGACAACACGTGCGGCAAGCGCTTCGACTGGCAGATGGGCGATCTGCCGCGCGGATACGACCACAAGTACATCTACTCGCACATCGGCTACAACCTGAAGCTCACCGACATGCAGGCGGCCATCGGCGTGAGTCAGCTCGAAAAACTTCCGGGATTCATCGCCGCCCGCCGGCGCAATTTCGACGTGCTGGCGGAGGCGCTGAGTGACCTCGAGGACGTCCTGATCCTTCCGCGCGCGACCCCGGGAAGCGAGCCAAGCTGGTTCGGCTTCCCCATCGCCGTGCGCCCCGAATCTGGCCTGAGCCGCGGACGCATCGTCCGCTTCCTCGAGGACCGCAGGATCGGAACCCGCCTGCTCTTCGGCGGCAATCTCGTGCGCCAGCCCGCATACAAGGACGTCGACTGTAGGGTGGTGGGTGGGCTCGAGAATTCCGATTTCATCATGGACAACGTCTTCTGGGTTGGCGTGTACCCCGGGCTGTCCACGGAGATGCTGGCGTACGTCGCCGAGTCGATCCACGATGCCATCAAGACTTCCGCCGCCGCCGCCACTTCCTCAGCTCGCACCCCGCAGCCGGCGCGATCGGGTACGAAGTGAATCCGCACGACATCATTCGACAGGATTGCGATGAGATCGCGAAACGTCTCGGCCCGGAATGCGAGCGGTTCGCGGGCAAGACAGTGCTGATCACCGGGGCGGCGGGTATGCTCCCGGCGTACGTTGCGGACACGCTCGTGCACCTGAATGAGACAGGACGACTGGCGAGACCGGTGCAGCTGATTCTCGTGGTGCGTTCGCCGGACTCGAACGAAGGTCGGCTGCGTCACCTGCGCGCGCGCAAGGACGTGACCCTGGTGCTCGCGGACGCGGCGCAGCCCTTCGAGGTGGAGGAACGCGTCAACTTCTACGTGCACGCCGCATCGCCGGCGTCACCCGCCGCCTATCGCGCGGATCCCATCGGCACGCTCGCGGTCAACAGCGCCGGCACGAAGCACGTGCTCGATCTCGCACATCGGGATGCCGCCGAAAGCGTCCTGTACCTGAGCACCAGCGAGGTGTATGGCAGCCCGGATGCTGCGAACATCCCGACGCCGGAGACGTATGTCGGCACCACGTCATGGCTCGGAGGCCGCGCGTGCTACGTCGAAGGCAAGCGGTTCGGCGAGGCGCTCTGCATCGCCGAGTTCGAGCAGCGCCGCACGAGCGTCAAGATTGTCAGACCCTTCCACGTGCATGGGCCCGGACTGCGCCTCAGCGACGGCCGCATCGTCGCGGCGCTGATCAAGATGGGGATCGACGGCCAGCCGTTCGAGCTCAAGTCCGACGGTCGCGCCACGCGGACGTACGGCTACATCCTCGACGCCACGCACGCCTTTCTCCGCATTCTGCTGAGCGACGAAGACGGCGAGGTATTCAACGTCGGGGCGTCGAGTCCGGAAACGTCCATGCTCGAGCTGGCGCGCCTCGTCGCGCGGCTCTTCGGCCGCGACGAGGACGTGCGCGTGAACGCGGATCCCGCCGCCTCGCATCTCACGGGAGCGCCCGGTCGCGTGCGTCCGGATCTGACCAAGCTGCGCGAGCGGCTTGGCGTCGAACCGTCCGTCTCGCTGGAGGCGGGCCTCGCGCGTACGATCGCATGGCACCGGGCGCGGCGTGCGTCGCCGCTGGCGGCGGCATGAGCGACTCGGTCGTCGAGCTGCGCGAAAGCTTCGAGCGCGGCGAGCTGCCGCGTGACGAGTTCTGGCTCCGCGCGCAGCAGTTGTATCTCAAGCTGCGCGAGAAGACGCCGCTTCCACCCGATGGGGTTGTGCGCCGCATCTATCGCGTGCAGGAGGACCTCATCGTCGAGCTGCGGGACGGTCTGCGCCTCCTGTGGCAGCCGGAGGACCTGCGCACCGCGCCGAACATGCTCCTCAACCACGGCAAGTACGAGGAGCGCGAGCTCGCCGTGCTGCTGGCGTTGGCGGTGAAGTCGAAGGTGGTCCTCGACGTCGGCGCGAACATTGGCTGGTACACCCTCAACATCGGGCGCGCCATCGACGGCGTCGGCAAGGTCTACGCATTCGAGCCCATCCCGCAGACCTTCGCCACGCTGGAGCGGAACCTGACGCTGAACGGCCTGCGCAACGTCACGCTCATGAACGTCGGCCTCGGGGACACGACGGGTGAGGTCGAGTTCTTCCTGCCCAACGTCACCGGCAGCGTCGCCGCCTCACAGCAGCCGCTGTTCGGCGAGCAGCAGAACGAGCGGGTGCGCGCGCAGGTGCGCCGCCTGGATGACGTCGCGGCGGAGCTCACCCTCGAGCGGCTCGACCTGATCAAATGCGACATCGAGGGCGGCGAGCTCGCGATGCTGCGCGGCGGCCTGGAGACGATCCGCCGCTTTCGCCCCGCCATCTTCCTCGAGCTGCTGCGCAAGTGGTCGCGCGCCTACGGATATCATCCCAACGACGTCATCGCGCTGCTGGCCGCGGAAGGGTATCGCTGCCACGCAATCGGCGACACGTCGCTCGAACCGATCGCCAGCGTCACCGAAGACACGAAACCGACCAATTTCTTGTTTCTACAAGCGTGACGGCCCGCGTCGCAGTCTGCGAGTGTCGTTGCAAAACACGCGACTTATAAGCCCCGCCACGGACCCGGCATAATCGTCAAGTCGTTGAATCTCTTCGAGTTGCGCCAGCGTGCCCAAGTGGCCCCGGCATTGCCTTTTCAGTGCGCGCCGGAGCAGGACCTCGGCTGGTATTTCCTTCCTATAGCCAAACGGAGCAAGCATGAACCGCAAGGGTTTCACGCTGATCGAGCTGCTGATCGTGGTCGTTATCATCGGCATTCTCGCGGCGATCGCAATCCCGAAGTTCGCCAACACGAAGTCGAAGGCGTATATCACCGCCATGAAGTCTGACCTGCGTAACCTGGTCAGCGCGCAGGAGAGCTTCTTCTCGGACTCTGCGCGTTACACCACGAGCCTCACGAACCTCGGCTTCAAGCAGTCGACTGGTGTGACGGCGCCCACTGTCGTGACGTTCCCCGGCGCGTGGGTTGCGACCAACCAGCACACCCAGCTTGCGGGCTCGGAGTGCGGTATCGGCGTCAACACGACGAACCCGACCATCAGCACGGCGGGTGAAGGCGAGCCGGCCTGTAAGTAACCGCTCAGCGGTCTTGCAGGTGCAGGTGTAGTGGAACCGGGTCAGGCGAACGCCTGGCCCGGTTTCTTTTGCGGCGCCTTTCCAGTCATAACCGACGTGACGGCGTCCACTCCATCTCGAGAACCCGGTTTGGCGAGACCCAAACAGCTCTCGTCGCTGCGCACGGAACTGTTGCTCAACATCGCGCTCGTGGCCGCGGCGGCGCTGGTACTCGCGGTGGCGAGCGTCGTGCTGCTGTACGGTGTCTTCGAGCATGGAGCGGTTTACACGAGCGTCCTGGTCGCGCTGGACGTCTGCGTCCTCGTGGCATTCGTGGCGTACCAGGTGGAGGTGATCATCCTGCGGCCGCTGCGCGCGTCCATGGCGGCCGCCGAGGCCATCGCCGAGGGTGACCTGGAGAGGCGTCTCCCCGCCGGCGGAACGCGTGAGATGGCAAATCTTGCCACGAGCGTGAATCGGATGACGGATCGCTTGCTCGAGGAGCGCGCGCATCTGGTTCGGGCGGAGAAGATGGCGAGCGTCGGCCGTCTCGCCGCCGGCATCGCGCACGAGATCGGCAATCCCCTCGGTGCGATTAACGGCTATACGCACGTGCTTCGCACCGGCGGGGCTACGGGCGACGAAGCGGTGGTGGGGATCGAGCGCGAGGCAGGCCGCATCGATCGCATCATCCGTGGCCTGCTCGACTACGCGCGCCCGCGGCCCGTGGCGCCTGCCGTCGTCGATCTCAACGAGCTCGCGCGCGGCGTGGTCGACCTGCTCGCCACCCAGGGTGTGCTCAAGCAGATCGACATGGACCTGTCCGTGGCCGAGGAGCCGACGTACGTGAGCGGCGATCGGCACGACCTCGAGCAGGCCTTCGTGAACCTCGTTCTCAACGCCGTCGACGTGATGAACGGACGCGGGTCGATCGCGTTCATCATTCGACGCACGACGCGCGCCGACCTCCGCGCGGGCGCGCGGCGCGTGAGCGACGCCGGTGCCCATCCGCTGCGTCCTCCGAGTGCGCGCACGATGCGCTGGCTCGAGAGTGGCGCGCAGAACGACGTGGCGATGATCGCGATCGTCGATTCCGGACCCGGAATCCCTGCCGAGGACGCGGAGCGAGTCTTCGAGCCGTTTTACACGACCAAGGATCCGGGGAAGGGGACGGGCCTCGGGCTGGCGATCGTTGCGCGCGCCATCGAGAACGTCGGCGGCACGATCTGGGTGTCCGCGTCGCGCGAGGGCGGCGCCGCGTTCCGGATTCTGCTACCCGTTGCGGCTCCGCCGGCGCGTGTCGCCGCGCCGCGCAGCCTCGGGGCGACGCCGCACGCCGCGCCGCGATGAACGTCCTGATTGTCGACGACGAGCTGGGGCTGCGCCACACGCTCACGCTCATCCTCACTGCGGAGGGCCACGAGACACGATCGGCGAGCGACGCGGAGTCCGCTCTGCGCATGCTCGCCGAAGACGACGCGGACGTCGTGCTCTGCGACGTTCGCATGCCGGGGCTCGACGGCCTGGGGTTTCTCGATCGCTATCGCGAAAGCAACGGCCGGGCGCTCGTGATCATGATGAGCGCGTACGGCGACGATGAGTTCGCGCTCGACGCAATGAAACGCGGCGCCTATGACTTCATCCCCAAACCCTTCCGCGCGGATCAGGTCCTCCTCGTGCTGCGCAAGGCGATCGAGCGCGAGGGACTGCGACGTGAGGTGCAGCAGCTGCACGATGAGATCGCCGCACTGCGCGCGCCGAACGGCATCGTGGGCCACAGCGCGGCGCTCCAGCAGGCGATCACCCTGTCCCGCAAGGTCGCGCGACATCCGAGCACGGTCCTCATCACCGGCGAGAGCGGCTCGGGGAAGGAGCTGATCGCGACGCTGATCCACGAGTCGAGTCCGCGTGCCAAGGCGCCTTTCGTGGCCGTGAACTGCGGCGCGATCCCCGAACAGCTCCTCGAGAGCGAGCTGTTCGGGCACGCGCGAGGCGCGTTTACCGGTGCGGTGGACCAGCGCAGCGGTCTTTTCGAGGAGGCGAACGGCGGGACGCTCTTCCTCGACGAGATCGGCGAGCTGCCCGTGGCGCTGCAGGTCAAGCTGTTGCGGGCGCTTCAGGAGGGAGAGGTGCGCCGGATCGGCGACAATACCCCGCGCACCGTGGACGTCCGCGTGATCACCGCGACGTCGCGCGATCTCGAGACCGAGGTGAAGGCGGGGCGCTTCCGCGCCGACCTGTTCTATCGCGTGAACGTCGTGCGCATCCAGCTCCCCCCGCTCCGCGAGCGCCGCGAGGACATCCCCGATCTGGTGCGCCATTTCGTGAGCGTGTTCAACCGGCGCCTTGGCCTGAGGATCACCGGCACGACGCCGGCGGCCATGCGCCTCCTGATGGACTACCCGTGGCCGGGCAACGTGCGCGAGCTCGAGAACGTCATGGAGCGCTCCATGGTCCTCGCCGAAGGACCGAATGTGGACGTCGAGCACCTTCCGGTTTCGGTGCAGCGTGGTACGTCTGCCGCTGCGCCGGATGCATCCGATGACCTCGATCTCTCGGTGAAGCGCCGCACGGAGGCGCTGGAGCGATCGCTGATCGAGCGCGCGCTCAAACAGACGAGCGGCAATCGCACGCGCGCGGCGCGTCTGCTCGACCTCTCGCATCGCGCGTTGCTCTACAAGATCAAGGAGTACGGGCTGGAATAGCACGCCGCGCGTCGTTTTGATGATCGTTCGGCGGGCCGCTGTCGTAGCGTGACGCGTGCGCAACGGATTCACGCTCATCGAGACGCTCGTGGCGCTCGTGATCTTCGAGTTCGGCATGCTTGCCGTCGTTGCCACGAGCGCCGCGACGGCACGCGACCTCGGTATCGCGCGCCGCCGTGCGCACGCCCTCGCCCTCGCACGCGAGCGTGTCGGCAGTCTCACGGCGACCGCCTGCGCCTTTCCGGAGACGGGGAGTCGACTCGTCATCGGAACCTTCCAGGAGACGTGGCGCGTCGAGATCCATGATCGCCGGCGCGTCGTCGTCGACAGCATCGCATTTCCGGTAGCTCGTGGACGGCGCGCGGGGGTCGTCGTGCGCGCATCGGCCATCTGTCCATGACGGCGCAACGCGGATGGACGCTGCACGAGATGCTCATCAGCCTCGGCGTGATGAGTGCGATGGTGGCGCTCGCCGTGCACGTGGCTGTCGGTCAGCTGCGTTTCTTTCGCGGAACGGGAGAGATCGTCTCGGTCCGCGAGCAGCTCGGTCACGCGACCGAGATCGCCGCAAGCGTCCTGTGGGCGGTGTCGCCGTCGAGTGGCGACCTGCTCGTCGCGAGCGACTCGGCGCTGGAGGTGCGGTCGCTGATCGGTACGGCGGTGACGTGCGCCGCAGGCTCAGGACAGGTCACCGTGGCTGCGCCAACCACCGAAGACGGCAACACCCTCGCCGCATTCTTCGACGTGCCCGATGCCGACGATCAGATCAGCGCGTTTCTCGAGGACACGACAGCGGCCGATGGCACGTGGCTGACGCTGCATGTCGCCGCGGCTCCTGTCGCCGGCGGCTGCACCACGTTCGGCTCGACGTCGGGCGCCTGGATGTTTCCGCTGCGCGAGCAACTCCCGGTGCCCGCCGGTACGGCGCTGCGTTTTCTGCGACCGCTCCGCCTCAGCCTGTATCGCGCCTCGGACGGGCGATGGTACATGGGTGCGCGCGACTGGAACGGCGCGAGCCAGCGTTTCAACACCATTCAGCCGGTGGCGGGTCCGCTGCAGCCGTACAGCCCGGGCGCGGACTCCGGGCTGCGCTTCTCGTACTTCGACGCCACGGGTGGCGAGCTGGCGGCGCCGGTGGCCCAGACCACGCAGATCGCCAGCGTCCGCATTGTCGCCCGCGGACTGTCCGTCCGGCCCGTCCGCGTACCGGGCATTGGCACCGTATCCGCCGACGCCTTTGCGGACTCTGCCGCCGTGACGATCGCGCTGCGAAACGCCCAGTGACCGCCGCTACATGACGCACGACGCACCACGCACGCTGACGTACGACGCACCACGCACGGTAGGAGCCGCGCTTCCGATCATGCTCCTCCTGCTGGCGCTGACCTCCGCGCTCGCGGTGACCGGCGTCTTTGTAACCCGCCGCGTGGTCGCTTCCGCGAGCGCCACAGAGCGCGCCGTGGAAGTCGAGCCTGCCGCCGAACGCGCGCTGGTGGACGTGATCGCGCAATGGGATACGCTACAGCGCCGCCTGCAGCCAGTCGGTTTGACGCAGCTCGTTGCCTCGGCCGCGACCGCCGGTCCGACCACCTCCGTCTGGGTCACTCGCCTGAGCGCGCGCACGTACTGGGTCGTCGCGGAGTCGCGCGGCGGTACACGCGAAATGCTCCGCCACCGCCTTGGCGTGCTCGCAAAGATCACAAATGATGTCGCCGGCCCCGTTTCCGGCCGCGCCTGGACCCCTCTGCCCTGACTGGGGTAACCGGTGCCCTGCTGGGCCCCCGCCCGCAACTCCAATTGTTACCGGAAGTTGAGTCGGTCGTGTGACCCGTGAGTGACCGAGCGCGAGGTCACGCCGTCTTCTTTGCGCCAGATGCCTCGGCATCGGCTAAGTGCAGGGCAGACAGATACTAGCGCGGATGACTTAAAGCCCGGTGATAACTCACCCGAAAAATCGGGGAAAGTTGTCACCAATTCTCTTCCAGTCCACATGGCGCTTTTCGGTCGTAAAAAGACAACCGTCGGACTCGACATCGGCTCCGGCCTGATCAAGGTCGCGGTCGTCGATCACTCGAAGAAAGAGCCCGAGCTCACGCGCGTCGCCATCCAGCCGCTGATGCAGGATGCGATCGTGGAGGGAGAGGTCATGGACCCCGGGGTCGTCGCCGAGACGATTCAGTCGGCGCTCGCGGCGGCGGACGTGAAGACCAAGCAGATCGTGACCGCGGTCGGCGGTCGCGACGTGATCATCAAGAAAATCCAGATCGAGCGCGTCAAGGAACAGCAGGCCCGCGAGCTCATGCGCTGGGAAGCGGAGCAGCACGTCCCCTTCGACATGGAGTCGGTCGAGCTGGACTTCCAGATTCTCGATCCCGACGCCGATGGCCTCGAGATGAACGTCCTGCTCGTCGCCGCGAAGCGCGAGCTCATCGATTCGAAGGTGCGCGTGCTCACCGACGCCGGCCTCGAGCCCGCGGTGGTGGACGTCGACGCCTTCGCGCTGCACAACGCGTTCGAGCTCAATCATCCCGACGCGATGACTGGCATGGTCGCGTTGGTCAACATCGGCCACGACGTCACCAACATCAACATCCTCGAGGAGGGCGTGCCGGTCCTGACGCGCGACCTCACCCTCGGCACGCGGCATTTCCGCGAAGGGCTGCAACGTGAGCGGGGCCTGAGCGTCGAGGACGCGGACAAGCTCCTGCAGGGCTTCGACCGCTCGCCGCACATCGACGCGGTGCTCGAGACGCGCGGCGCGGAGATCGCCACGGGCGTCGACCGCGCGATCGCATTCCTCGCGTCCAACACTCGCGGTGGCGCGACGATCACCTCCGCTTACACGTGCGGCGGCGGCGCGCGCATTCCCGGCCTCACCGAGTCCCTCGCCGCGAACCTTCGCGTCCAGGTGCAGCAGGCCAATCCGCTCGCCGCGCTCGCCGTGCGCGACGGCGCGCTGGAGGGCCTCGCAACCGACGAGGTCTCTCCGCTGCTCATGCTGCCCATCGGGCTCGCGCTGCGGCAAGTCGCATGATCGAAATCAATCTTCTCCCGGGCGCGAAGAAGGCGAAGCGTGGTGGCGGCGGCCGCGGCATGCCGTCGATCAACTTCGCGGCCATCGGCGCGGCCATTTCCGCGAAGGTGAAGGACAAGTTCCTCGCCGCGGCCGTCATCTCAAGCGTCGTCGGCTTCGGCGCGATCGCCATCCTCTTCCTCTCGCAACGGAATCGGCAATCGAACCTCCGCGCCGCGGAAGACAAGGCGATGGAGGACTCGAGCAAGTACGCGGTCACGCTGCGGGAGCGCGCCCGGGCGCAGGCGCGCCGCGACAGCGCGCTCATCCAGCTGAACATCATCAAGGCGATCGACGAGGAGCGCTACATCTGGCCGCACGTGATGGACGAGGTGAGCCGCGCGCTGCCCATCTACACCTGGCTGCGCACGGTGAACAACACCAGCGTGCAGGGCGTCAATCCGGCGGCGGCGATGAAGACCGCGCCGGACACGGGTGCCAAAGCCAAGAAGCGCCGCGCCGAGCCGGTCATTCCGAAGGATACGATTCGCCTGCGCATCATCGGCCGCACCGTCGACATCCAGGCGTTCACGCGGTTCATGCGGAGCCTCGAGGACTCGCCCTTCCTCAGCAACATCACGCTGCAGAAGTCCGAGGTCGTCCTCGAGCAGCAGCACGAGATCACCCAGTTCACACTCGACGCGACGTACACGCGCCCCGACAGCACGCTGCTGCGGCGCCTGCCGCTCACGTTGGGGCAGAGATAGCGCGAGACGGCAATGGCACTCCTCCCCTCCAATCAGCGCGATCAGATCATGCTGGTCGTGTGCATCGCGGCTCTCGGGCTCGCGGGCGCGTACTACATGTACCTGTGGTCGCCGAAGCAGGAGCAGTTGACGACGCTCGCGGCACGCGTGGACACGCTGCAACAGTCCAACGAGACCGCGCGCCGGGAGATCGCGTCCGGCACGGCGGCCAAGCTGCGCGCCGAGGCCGATCAGTACGGACGCCTGTTGTCGATCATGCGCCAGCTCGTCCCGGTGGCGAACGAGGTGCCGACGCTCATCGATCAGATCTCCACGGCCGCGCGTCAGGCCGGTCTCGAGATCGGCGACCTCACACCCCTCGGCGTCATCAACGGCGACGTGTTCGACACCTATCGGTACACCATGAAGGTGACGGGCTCGTACCACCGCATCGGCCGCTTCCTCGCGAACGTCGGCTCGCTGACCCGCATCGTCGCGCCAATGAACCTCTCGCTGCTGCCCACGACCCGTGAAACGAAGACGATGCGGATTTACGGCAAGGAAGCGATGCTCGACGCCACCTTCGAGATCCAGACGTACGTGGCGAAGACCGCCCCCCCGCAGACGACGCCGCTGCGCGCAAGCACGGCGACGAAGGGGCCGTAAGTGCGATTCGTCGCGTTGATCGCTCTCGCGGCCTTTGCCGCCGGCGCAGGTGCCCAGGGCACAAAGACGCCGGCGACGAAGCAGCCCGCCGCGCCCGCTACCAAAGTGCCCGCGCCGCCAACGAAGACGCCCGCACCGCCTCGCACGACCCCCGCGCCCGCGACGAAGACTGTTGAAGCGCCGCCCTCGCAGCCTCAGGGCGCCGGGCCGCAGCGGCGGCCGGCGCTCACGATTGCGCCCGAGCTCGGTCCCGCGCGCCCGCCCACGATCATGCGCGAGGTGTTCGACTACGAGAGCAGCGGCCGCCGCGATCCATTCTACTCGTTGCTTCCGACGAGCGAACTGCGTCCCACCATCGCCGACCTCAAGCTTCTCGTCGTGCTTTTTGATGAGTCCGGTCGGCGTCCCGTCGCCATCATGCGGGACACCGTTACGAAGGTGCAGTACCGAGTCACGACTGGAATGTCCCTGGGACGCATGCGCGTCGCGGAGATCAAACGGAAGTCCGTGATCTTCTCGATCGAGGAGTTCGGCCTCAACCGCCTGGATTCCCTGGGCTTTGTTCCCGATACCACAAAAACGAGGGCGAGATGAAGCGAGTCTGGACGGACGTTCCCCTGCCGGGCCGGCGCATCGCGCGCGGGCTGGCCTGTGGCGCGTTTGCCGTCCTGCTGGCCGCAGCATCGGTTTCCGCAGCAACGCGAGGCGATGGTGCCGTGGTCTCGCTCAGCGTGGAACCTACCAGTGGGCGGGCCAACGTTGTCATCGGTGTCGAAGGCGGCAAGGTGACGGTACGCGACTTCGTGCTGCACGCGCCGGAGCGCATCGTCGTCGACATCACGGGCGCGACACTCGGCCTGAAGAAGGGCGGTTACGATCGCCTGAACCGCGGCGGCGTCATCGACGTGCGCTACGCGCAGAATCAGCCGAGCGTCGTCCGCGTCGTGCTCACCGTCGCGGGTCCCCGCCTCTACAAGGTGACGCAGAACGCCGGCGAGGTGCGCATCTCCGTCGACGGCAACGCGGACTTCACCGCCTGGCGCCTGGACAATGGGCCGTCGGTAGCGAGCGGCGCCAAGGCCGCCGCGAACCCGAGTGGCGCGGAAGTGACGCTGGCGGCTGTGCCGCTCGCCAAGGCGCGCGTCGTGATCGACACGCCGCCGCCGGTCGTCACGTCCAATCCCACCGCGCCGCCGCTCCCGGCGAACGCCGGCCTCCAGAATCTGCCGACGGTCATGGCGCCGAATGCGCCGCCGCCCGCTCCCGTTGCCGGTGTCGGCGGCGTGGGCGCGCTCAGCCCGCAACGCCAGTCGCAACAGCCGCGCATCACGATCGCCTGGGAAAAGGCCGACATCCGCGACGTCCTCGCGGCCTTCGCCGCATTCTCCGGCCGTACCATCATCCCGGCGAAGGGCGTCGAGGCGACGGTCACGGCGGAGATCGTGGACAAGCCGTGGGACGTGGCGATGAAGGCCATCCTCAACGCCAACGGCTTCGACGCGATCGAGGACGTGAACGGCATCATCATCGTCAACACGCTCGAGGCGCTCGCCGCGCGGCCGCGCTTCGAGCCGCTCACCACGCGCACCATCCGGCTCAACTACGTCAGCGCAACCGCCGTCGCGCAGGCCCTCCAGTCGCGTCTCTCGCGTGACTGCGGTCAGCTCTTCTCTCAGCAGCAGGCGGCGGCGGGCACGACCGCGCCGACGGCGCCGACGGCCGCGCCCGGCCAGGCGGCGCAGCCCACGATCGTCGTCGGGCCGCAGCAGGGTCCGGTGCAGTGCCCCGTGCGGGGCGCCGTCACCGCGGATCGCCTCTCGAACAGCGTGTCCATCACCGACGTCGCGACGGTCATCAACGACCTGGTGCAGTACGCGCTGTCGCTCGACATCCGCCAGCCGCAGGTCAACATCAAGGCCAAGATCATCCTCGTCGATCGTACCCAGCTCGAGGGTCTCGGCCTCAAGTACGATCTTGGCACGCGCTCGCAGCACTTCAACGACATCGTCGCCCGCTCTGACAGCTCCGGCAACGCCGAGTCGGGAACGTTGATCTTCCTCGGTGGTAACACGCTTTCCGGCATCGCCAACGCGGCCGCGGACGTGCCCAACGCCGCGCTGCGCCTCGTCTATTCGGCGGCGCTGGGCGCGTTCGACTTCACCACCTTCCTGGACGCGCTCCAGGAAGTGTCACTGCTCGACGTACAGGCGGAGCCGAGCGTGACGACACTCAACTACCGCCGTGCGGTGCTGTCGGCCGGTACGCAGGTGCCGATCCGCACCATCGAGCAGGGAACCGGAGGCAATGCAGCGGGCGCGTTCCCTCGCGTCACTGTGAGCTTCCGCCAGACAGGTGTTGTGCTTGAGGTCACGCCGGCAATCACCAACAACCGGCAAATTCAGATGCAGGTTCACGCCGAAAACTCCGACGTGCAGTTGCAGGGTGGAGACGTAGGCGCGGTGTTCCCGACCCAGAGCATCGACAACGAGCTCCTCGTCGCCGACGGTGAAACGGCGGTGATGGGTGGGCTCACGCAGACCAGCATCCGCGTCACCAAAACCGGTATCCCCCTCCTGGTCGACCTTCCGCTCATCGGCCGCCTCTTCGGCGTGACCAATCGGAGCGAGACCAAGCGGGACCTACTCATCCTGATTACGCCGCACATCGTCGACGAAGGTGACATGACGATGGAGCAGCGTCGCTCTCCCTAGGAGTTGAAGTACATGCGCTTCGCTTTCAATCGACTCATCGTCGCCGCCGCAGGCGCCCTGGTCGTTCTTGCTTGTGACAATCCCCCGATGGGAACGAAGTTCGGCAACGGGATCAGTGGCGGGCCGACGGGCACCAACCCGATCCAGCCCACCAACCCCAATTCGCCGGATACGACCAAGCCGTTCGCGATCATCGACACGCCGGCCACCGTCGGTCAGCTGTTCAACGTCGGCGACTCGATCCTCGTCGTCACGCGCATCTTCGACGATCGCGCGCTGGCGAGCCTCGAGCTGTTCGGCCTGAAATTCACCGGCGATTCGAGCCTCGGCACCCTCACCGTCACGCAGCGCTATACGGCGGTGCCGGCACCGGCGCCGGGCACCAGCTTCCCGGCCGGGAGCACGGCACTGCGCGTGCGTCGCTTCCTCTTTCCGGCGACGCCGGTCGATACGTCCGTCGACAGCCTCGTGATTCTCGCGGTCGTCAAGGATGCCGCGGGCAACATCGACTCGATCCGCAAGCGCGTGAACGTCGTCACGGGACCGAAGGTCACGATCATCTCGCCGATCCAGGGCGACAGCGTCGCGGCCAACGTCGCGATGCGCATCCAGGTCCGGGTGACGCACCAGGTCGGCGTGCTCATCGACTCCGTGCGAGTCCGCGGCGACACGGGTTTCAGGGGCGCCGCACGACTCGATACGCTCTTCGTCAAGACATATACGGGGAACCAGAGCGACGTCACTCTCGACACGACGGTGCTGATCCCGGCAAGCGCGCCGGACCGCGGCCGCATCACAGTCACCGCGAAGGCGGTCGACGTCAATCGCAATCCAGGCTCGACGAACCCGGTCACGGTTACGGTGCGGCGCAACGCGCAGATTCCGCGCGTCGTGCAGGTCGTGCCGCCGCGCTTCGAGCTGGACGACAGCCTTCGCGTCACCGCGAACGGCGACGGCATCGCCGTCATTGGCGTCACCGTGCGCGACAGCGCCGGAACCTTCCTCAAGCGCGTGACGGTGAACATGCCCACGCCGTTCACCTCGAACGCCAGCGCCAACATCGTCCTCAACCTGAGCGATACGCTGCAGGGACGTCGCATCAACGTGTCGTCCTTTGCCACCGATCAGGCGGGGATCAACGGCTACTCGATCAAACCGTCCTTCATCGGCGCGCAGACCGATTCGAATCTCGCCTTCAACGACACGTCGCTCGTTGTGTTCGGAACCACCTATGCGCTGCCCCATGCGGGCAACATCGGTGACGTCGCGGTGGACGAGTCGCGCGGCCACGTGTTCCTCTCCAACCTCGACAACAACCGCCTCGAGCTCTGGCGCGCGAACAGCAAGACGTTCTATCGGCCGGGCATTCCAGTCGGCTCCGCACCCTGGGGCCTCGCCCGTTCGGCCACGCAGACCGACTCGATTCTGCTCGTCGGCAACTCAGGCGGTACGAACATCAGCCAGGTATTCATCGGCAGCACCGACACGCTGCAGATGGCGGAGCGTCTGTCGCGACGCTTCCGGACGCGCATTCCGGCGCTCTTCGAGGTCCTCGAAGTCATCGACAACGGCGGTAAGATCTCGATCACGGTGAAAGAGCCGCTGCTCTTCTCGAACCGCCCGCAGTACGTCGGTCAGGTTAACGCGGTTGCCCCCTTGACGGAGGGCGAAATCTTTTTCTCGACGCGTACGACGACGGAACGGCCAAAGGGGATGATCTACCACTTTAATCCCAGCTTCCCCTTCCCGGATCTCTACTCGATCGTGAACTACAAGCCGGCCCCGAACGTTCCCAACTACCTCGTGCTCAACGCGGATTCGGTGTTCGTGAAACCGGCGGCGGCGGGCAGCGGCCGTCCGGATACGATCGTCATCTGCGACCACGACCAGAACACCAACGGCGCCTCGCAGTGCGCGCGTGCCCCGCAGGTCCCACCAGGGGACGTGACCTCGCTCGGCCTCGGCGCGGCGGTGGCGCACCTGGGGACGCTGCCGGTTCCGATCAACACCGACATTGAGCTGATTCCGCGCGTCGACATCAACTCCGTCGGCTACACGGATACCTCGTTCGTGGCCACGAGCGGCGACCGTTCGTGGGTCGCGTTCGGCACGGCGAACACGCAGGGCGCGGGTGTGCTGTTCATGAGCCGCGCGAATCCCAAGTTTTTCTCACCGATCTTCTCGCAGGTCGACCTGACCAACAACGCGTCGGAGCACATCTTCGGTCTGGCGCTGGACAGCGTCGGACTGGACGTCGCGGGGCACGGCTCGGAGTCGTATTTCGCCAGCGTCGACCCACCCTTCCACCTGCGCTTGCAGGGTAAGTTCGCGACCTTCCAGCACGGTGCGGGCATTGCCTTCCATCCGGGAGCGCGTGGCATAAACACGCCCGTCCAGGAACGGCTTGCCTTCGTCGCATCGGACAACAAGTCGATTCAGGTCCTGGACATCGCGCATTACATCGAGGCCGGTACGATTCCGCTGAAGCACAAGCTGTATGGACCGCTGCGCGTCACGCGTCGCTTTCCAACAGATCCGGCCGATGTCGTGCTCAAGCTCTACGGCATCTCGCTGGAGGGTGGCCTGACCATTCTGGACGTGCGGGATCGAGATCTGAAACCCACACCGTAATTCTCGCGCCTGGCCGCTGATGCTCCGCTTCACCACCGCAGGGGAATCACACGGCCAGGCGCTCGTGGTCATTCTCGAGGGCATCCCGGCAGGGATGCCCTTGCTCGCTCAGGACATCGACGAACAGCTCGCGCGGCGCCAACAGGGTTACGGGCGCGGCCGGCGCATGCAGATCGAGCGTGACGCCGTCGAGCTGCTGTCCGGCGTGCGCGCCGGTGAGACCCTCGGCGCCCCGATCGCGATGCTCGTTCGCAATCGCGACTGGAAGAACTGGCAGGAGGTCATGGACCCCGCGCCGCGTAGTGCGGACGTCGCGCCTGCCGTTGGCAGTCACCCCGAGCAAAGCGAGGGATCTGCAGTGCGGGTTCCAAGAAAGCGAGCCGTCACGCGCGTCCGTCCCGGACACGCCGACCTCACCGGCCTGCTCAAGTACGACCGTCAGGATGCCCGCGATATCCTCGAGCGCGCCTCCGCTCGCGAGACGACCGCGCGCGTCGCGGCCGCGGCGATATGCCGCCGCTTTCTGTGCGAGTTCGGCGTCCGCGTCGGCAGCCACGTCGTCCAGCTGGGCGACATTGAGGCACGCCGGCCCGACCCGATGCCCGCTGACATCAACGCCGCGGCGGACGAGTCTCAGCTGCGCACGCTGGACCCCGACGCCGAGCAGCGCATGATGCAGCGCATCGACACGATCAAGCGCGAGGGCAACACCCTGGGCGGCATCTGCGAAGTCGTCGCCACGGGCGTCTGCGTCGGGCTCGGGTCGCACACGTCATGGGACCGTAAGCTGGACGGACGTATAGGTAAGGCGATGCTGTCCATTCCGGCGGTGAAGGGCGTCGAGATCGGGATGGGATTCGCCGCCGCGCGCGTCACCGGCGCGGAGGTTCACGACGAGATGGATCCCGCCCCGCGCAGCACCCACACTGGCGGCGTCCGGCGCCGCACCAACCGCGCGGGGGGCCTCGAGGGCGGCATGACCACCGGCGAGCCGGTCGTCGTGCGCGTGGCGATGAAGCCCATCAGCACCCTCATGAAACCACTCGCGACCGTGGACGTTGCCACGGGAGCGTCCGCGCAGGCCGCCGCCGAGCGCAGCGACGTCACCGCCGTTCCCGCGATGGGGGTGATCGCCGAAGCCATGCTGGCGTTCGTGCTCGCAGAAGCCATGTTGGAGAAGTTCGGCGGCGATTCGCTGCGCGAAACCCGATACAACTATGACGGCTACCTTTCGCACCTCGCAGACCGTCTCGGCGATAGATCCGAGTAAGCCGCACGTCGTGCTCGTCGGGCTGTCCGGGTCGGGCAAAACGACCGTCGGGCCGCTCGTCGCGCAGAAGCTCGGCCGCACCTTCCTCGACTTCGACGCCGAGATCGAGCGGCGAGAGGGGATGCCGATCTCGCAGATCTTCGGCGAGCGCGGCGAGGCCGGCTTCCGCCTCCTGGAGAAGAAAATCACCGAGGAGCTCAAGGACCTCGGAAACATGATCGTCGCGCCGGGCGCCGGCTGGATCACGGACCCGGCCGTCGTCGCCCTGATCCGGCCCCCCGCCAAGCTCGTGTACCTGCGCGTGCGCCCTGAAACCGCCCTCCAGAGGCTCCGTGGCGCCGTGGGCGGCCGGCCGCTGCTGAACCGTCCCGATCCTCTTGGCGAGCTCAACAAGCAGTTCGAGGTGCGCCGGCCGCTGTACCAGGGTGCAGACTTCGAGATCGGCACGGAACTCCAGACTCCACAACAGGTTGCGGATCAGGTCATCGGCAAGATCGCAAACTTGTAGTAGCGGTGCTGGCGCTGTTCTGTCGCGTTGAAGCGCGGCCTATTGACGTCGCCACTACCTTCCAGTCCCTGTGACCTATCTAAGGTAGTGAGTGTCGTTGGTATTACCTGAGGCAAAACGGTGCGGGCAAAGGCTCGCGTCCGCGTCAGTTTTGTCATGCTGAGCGAAGCGAAGCATCTACTGTCGTTCGGGTAGATCCTTCGGCGCTTCGCGCCTCAGGATGACATTAGAAACTGACAGATGACCTTCCGAATCCTTGGACCACACGAGCGCGGCCGCTTCGCTCCGGATGCATGGGGGCAGCTTCTCGCGCTCTCGCGATCCGGTACGCTGAGCGCGGCTGAGCTCGAGCAGATCATCGAGCGGGCGCTCGTACAGATCGACGGTCGCATCGCGCTCGATGATCTGCGCGCGATGGTCGAAGGAGCGGGGATTCCGGTCCCGACGCCGGAAGGTCGAGAAACGGTACACTGAGATGGCTACACGAAAGGCGGCGGTAAAACGAAGCAGGCGACCGACGGCGACCGAGGTCGACATGGGCGCGGACGCGTCGGGAGGCTCGTCTCTCGTCATCGTCGAGTCGCCCGCCAAGGCGCGCACCATCGGCAAATACCTCGGCCGCGGCTACAAGGTGAAAGCCACCGTCGGGCACATCATGGATCTGCCCGAGAAGAAGCTTGGCATCGACGTCGACAAGGGATTCAAGGCGGACCTGGTTCCGATCCCCGGCAAGGAAAAGACGATCGCCGAGCTCAAGACGGCGGCAAAAACAGCGAAAGCCGTATTCATCGCGACCGATCCGGACCGCGAGGGAGAGGCAATCGCATATCACGTCGCGGAACAGATCCGGCCCAAGCGCGGCAAGAAGAAGGCGGAGGACGAGAACGTCGCGGCCGCCGGCGTGCCGATCCGTCGCGTCCTCTTTCATGAGATCACCAAGGACGCGGTGCAATCGGCCATCAAGCAGGCGGGATCGATCGACTCGCGGAAAGTCGAAGCCCAGCAGGCGCGCCGCGTATTGGACCGTCTCGTCGGCTACAAGGCGAGCCCCGTTCTGTGGAAGACGGTGAAGAAGGGCATCTCGGCGGGTCGCGTGCAGACCGTCGCCCTGCGTCTCATCGTCGAGCGCGAGCGCGAGATCCGCGCGTTCAAGCCGACGGAGTATTGGACGATCGAGGCGCTGCTCGAGAAGGACGGACATGAATTCACGGCCAAGCTCCACCACATCGACGGCAAAAAAGCCGAGATCCCGAGCAAGGACGCCGCTGACCGCATTCTCGACGATCTCGAGGGACGCAGAACGTTCGAGGTCACCGAGGTCAAACGCCGCGAACGCCGCAAGAATCCGTCAGCGCCGTTCACGACGTCGACGCTGCAGCAGGAAGCGGCGAAGAAGCTGGGCTTTGGGTCCAAGCGCACCATGCGGGTCGCGCAGGATCTCTATGAGGGCGTAGAACTCGGGAACGAGGGCGCGGTCGGTCTCATCACGTACATGCGCACCGACTCGACGCGCGTGGCCGAGAGCGCCGCGGGCGCCGCGCGCGATTACCTGAAGACGCTGTTCGGCGCCGAGTTCCTCGCGGATGGAATCCGCCTCTACGGCGACGGAAAGGGGAAAAACACGCAGGACGCGCACGAGTCCATCCGGCCGACGGACCCGACGCGCCGCCCCGACGAGGTCCGCAAGTTCCTCACGCCCGATCAGTTCAAGCTCTATCAGCTGGTGTGGCAGCGCTTCATGGCGTCGCAGATGGCGCCGGCGATATTCGACACCACGACGCTCGACTTCGACATCCTCGCCGGTACGCAGCCCGACATCGGACGTCGCAGTTATCTGTTTCGCGCGACGGGCAGCGTCGTGAAGTTCCAGGGCTTCCTGGCGCTCTATCGCGAGGCGCACGAAGAGGGCGAGCACAAGGCGCTGGAGGACGAGCAACCCCTCCCACTGATCGAGAAGGGCGAGTCCGTCCCGTGCAAGGGCATTACGCCCACGCAGCACTTCACCGAGCCGCCGCCGCGCTACTCCGAGGCGTCGCTCGTGAAGGAGCTCGAGCGGCTCGGCATCGGACGTCCGTCGACCTACGCATCGATCATCTCCGTGCTCGTCGACCGCCGCTACGTGGAGCTCACGAACAAGCGCTTCTTCCCGACGGAGCTCGGCGAAACCGTGGAGCGTGTCATGGTGCGCCAGTTCCCGGACGTCTTCAACGTCGGCTTCACCTCCGAGATGGAGGCGGAGCTTGACAAGATCGAAGAGGGGGACATCGACTGGGAGCAGGTGCTCAAGGACTTCTACGGTCCGTTCTCGAAGCGCCTCGACAAGGTCGATGCGCCCGCGCTCATCGCGGTGGCGTACGACCTGTCGGCGATCGACTCGCTGCGCTGCCCCGATTGCGGCGGCCGCCTCGAACCACGCGGGGGATTCTTCGGCCCGTTCCTGGCCTGCGAGAATCACCCGAAGAAGTGCAAGTACACGCGTCCGATCAAAGGCGAGAAGGCGAAGCCCGTGATGACGGACATTCCCTGTCACGTGTGCGGCGCGCCGATGGTGATCCGTCAGGGTCGCAGCGGCCAGTTCCTCGGCTGCTCGACATTCCCCAAGTGCCGCGGCACGAAGTCGATGCCGACCGGCGTGTTCTGCCCGAAGGACGGCGGCGAACTGGTGGAGCGGCGCTCACGGAAGCGCGGCACGGCGTTCTACGCCTGCTCGAACGAGACGTGCGACTTCGTGGCGTGGAACAAGCCGGTGAACGAGAAGTGTCCGGAGTGCGGCTTTGTGGGCGCGGAGATGAAGTTCACGAAGACGCGCGGGGACTATCGCAAGTGCATGAAATGCGGGAACGAGTGGGATGTTCCGAAGGTGGAGACCGCCGAGACCGAGGCGCTCGCCGGGTGACTGCGCGGGCGCGCTGAGGACTGCCGCCGGCGCGCTTCGCGCGCCGGATTAGCCGCTGCCTTCGGCAGCGGATGGGCCGCCGTTCGGCGGACGGGCCGGCCTTCGGCCGGATGCATCGCCGCTTCGCCGCGGATGCCGGCGTTTCCTGCCCTCGGGACGAATTGCGAGTAACAACGCTCGAATGCGTCGAAGCAGGGGATCGATCTGCGCCTCGAGCTCCGAGAACGTTTCGGGCGCGATGTATCCGAGGTCGAGCGACGTATAGAGGTGATGGTAGGTCTCCGCACCCTCGGTAATCGCACTCTGAAGCACACGCACAGCGTCCGTGCGCGTGGCGCGGCCGAACGACTCCACGATGGCCGTGCCGATGCCGGTGACAGATCGACGCATTTGATCGCACAGCGCAAACTGCTCGTAACGGGGAAACGTGCGTAACACGGCGTAGATGGCGACCGTCAGCCGGCGGCTCTCATACCAGACCTCGAGATTTCGGAAATCCTGCATGCCGCAACATCATCTCGCACGTCACTGAGAGCGCCATCAAAAAGCTGACGCCGAGTACAAAAGCAGTGCACCCCATGGGGCGAGAGCGGCCCGTCCGCCGAATAGCGGCCCGTCCGCCGAATGGCGGCCCATCCGCCGAACGGCGGCCCATCCGGCGAACGGCGGCCTATCCGCCGCGGAGCGGCGGCCCTTCCGCGCGCGCAGCGCGCGGCATTGTTATAGAATGGGACCATGACGGTCCACGTGATCGGCGGCGGCCTCGCCGGGTCCGAAGCGGCATTTCAGCTTGCGCAGAGAGGCCACGACGTCGTCCTCCACGAAATGCGGCCCGGTCGCGGCACGCCCGCCCACAAGACAGACCGCCTCGCGGAGCTCGTCTGCTCCAACACCTTCAAGAGCACCGAGATGACGAACGCGCATGGATTGCTCAAGGCGGAGATGCGCCTGCTCGGGTGCATGGTGCTCGAGGCCGCCGATGAGGCGCGCGTGCCCGGCGGATCGGCGCTCACCGTCGACCGCGACGTGTTTTCGCGAATCGTGCACGAGCGCGTTGCGTCCCACCCGCGCATCACGATCGTGCGCGATGAAGCGACGGACATCCCGTCCCCGTCGGTCATCGCGACAGGTCCACTGACGTCGGACGCGCTCGCTCGCGCGATCCGGGAGCGCCTCGGCGTCGAATCCCTCGCGTTCTACGACGCCATCGCGCCCATCGTGTCGGGCGATTCGATCGACCAGTCGATCGCGTTTCGAGCGTCGCGGTATGGCAAGGAAACCATGCCTGGCGCCGGTGGCGTCCCGTACGCCGAGCACCGACCCGCGCCCGAAGGGCGCGGGGCCGAGAACGCGTTCTCGAGCGGGGCCGAGAACGGGTTCTCGAGCGACACATCACCCGGCGCCTACCTCAACTGCCCCATGACGCGCGACGACTACGAAGCCTTCATCGACGCGCTCACCGCCGCCGATCAGTTCACGCCACACGACTTCGACGCCGTGCCCTACTTCGAGGGCTGCATGCCCGTCGAGGAGATGGCGCGTCGCGGCCGCGAGACGCTGCGCTTCGGCCCCCTGAAGCCCGTCGGGCTCCAGGACCCGCGCGCCGCTCGCCGTCCGTACGCCGTCGTGCAGCTACGCATGGAGGATCGCGCGGGACAGATGTGGAACCTGGTGGGCTTCCAGACGCGTCTCCGGTATCCGGAGCAGCAGCGCGTCTTTCGCATGGTGCCCGGCCTGGCGAACGCGGAGTTTTTGCGCTTCGGCTCCATCCATCGCAACTCGTACATCAATTCGCCGGGCGCGCTCACGGCGCACCTGTCGCTGCGCGACGACCCTCTCGTGCTCTTCGCCGGACAGCTCACCGGGGTCGAGGGCTATACGGAGAGCACTGCGACGGGTCTCGTCGCAGCGCTCAATCTGTCGCGGATGCTCGGCGGCCTCGAACCGATGATCCCGCCCGCGACGACGATGCTCGGCGCACTGTATCGCTATCTGCGCGAGGCCGACCCGGCACATTTCCAGCCGATGAACGCCAACTTCGGTCTCGTCGACGAGCTCCCCAATCCGCCTCGCGACAAGCACCGCAAGCGCGAGCGCATCGCCGAGCGCGCGCTCGCCGAGATGGAGCGGTGGTCGGCTGAACTTCAGGCGGCGGGCACTCTCGCCTGATGGAGCGTCCGGGACGCCGAGAACAGACGGCGTGCGTCAGCGCGCCGGCCGGGAACTCCGATGTGCGCGACTTCCTCACCCACCTCGAGAAAGAGCGCAACGTCAGCCCCAACACGCTCAAGGCGTACGCGCGCGATTGCTCGGAGTTCGTCGACTTCCTCACGCAGTACTACGGGGCGGGTGCCTGGAACTGGCAGGGCGTCGACCGACTGGCAATGCGCGGTTTCATGGGCCGGCTCGCCAAGCGCGGTCTGTCGAAGCGATCCATCGCGCGCGCGCTCGCGGCCGTCAGGGGCTTGTACAGGTACCTGGCGACGAACGAGCAGGTCGACGCCAATCCGGCGCGCGCTGTCGGAACGCCCAAGGCCGATCGCCACTTGCCGGGTTACCTCGATCGCGTCCAGATCGATCTGCTCTTCCAGGCGGCGCAGGCGCGGGCCGAAGGCGAAGCGCGTTTCACCGACTTGCGCAACCTCGCCATCCTGGAGCTCTTCTACTCGACGGGGATGCGGCTCTCCGAGCTTCAGGGCCTGAATCGTCAGGACATCGACGCCGTGAGCCAGCAGGTGAAGGTGCGCGGGAAGGGAAGGAAGGAGCGTATCATTCCCGTCGGTGACCACGCCACGCGCGCGTTGCGGAAGTACGAGCGCGCGCGCGACACGTTGACCGCGTCTCAGCCGGGGCAGGCCGATCGCAGCGCCGTGTTTCTGGCGCGCAACGGCAAGCGCATCAGCGTGCGCGCAGTGCAGAAGATCGTCGGCGCATTTCTCGACGCGATCGCCGAGGACGCCGGGCTCAGCACGCATTCGCTGCGGCACTCCTTTGCGACGCACCTGCTGGACGCGGGCGCGGACTTGCGAGCTGTGCAGGAGCTGCTTGGCCACGCGTCGGTGCAAACCACGCAGATCTATACGCATACGAGCGTCGAGCGGCTCAAGGAGGTTTATCGCAAGGCGCACCCAAGGGCATGAAAGTGGCTCTACTTGCTGTGCGATGCGGCTCGAAACCCTCCCACTCATCATCGGCGCCCTGTTCGCCCTCGTGGGCATCGGCCTCGTGGTCGACGCCTGGGCGCCGGATGACGTCGTCGCCAGCGAACGGCGCCGACGGCCGCGGCGCGAGCGCGATCGCTGGGGCGAGGCCCTCGTGGGCCTGGGCGTCGTCGCGGTCGCCGCGGCGTTCATTGGACGCGACACCTGGCGCTATTCGACGGTCACGGTGATTGCGGGAGCGGTGCTCATGTTGTGGGGCGCCAAGCGAAACGCGGGCTATATCCGCAGCATTTTCGCGCGCGGCGATCGGCCGAAGCTCGCCGAAGGCACGCGGCGCGTCCGGTAGGTCCTAGGTCCTAGGTCCTAGGTCCTAGCTGCTAGGTCGTCGCGACTCACCCACCGCAGACACCTACACCTGGCGGCCATCAGGCATCACCTTTCAGACGTCCCTACCGCATTTGCGCGCATATCACATGTTCGACAACACGCGCCTCGTGGCGCTCGTGGGAACCGCTGTCGCCCTCTCCTCGTGCGGCGGAGGCGAGGTCGAGCGCCGTGCGGACACCGTCCGCTCGGACACGCAGACCGAGGCCCCGCCCGCGGCCGCGGCCGCGCCGGCCAAACTCGGCAGGCTGCCCCTGCTCGCCGCGGCTTCACCCGCCGGCAAGTGCGATCTGCGCGACGTCCCCGCGTCCGCATCCGGCGCCTCGGGGATCGTGCAGAACATCTTCTACAACAGCGAATTCCCCACGCGCACCGTGCGACTTGCCCTGGGCGACACGTCGCGCGCCTATCGGCCGATCACCATCGACATCTCGGCGCAGCAGCCATCCGGTACGGGCTTCGATGACGTCGAGACGATATGGGTGCTCTTCAATCCGGGTGGCGACGTTCGCAGCGGCACTCGCGAGTACAAGGCGTCGGACAACTCCGCAGTGGAAAAATCCGGATTGCTCGGGCAGGACACGTCCGAGGTGAAACAGCTCATCCAGTCGCTCATCGCCACGTGCGGCCGGCCTATCCAGTAACGCGCGCGCGCTAGGCGATGTCCCTTCCAGTCATCCGCGCGACGACGATCCTCTCCGTCCGCCGCGACGGCAAGGTGGCCCTTGGCGGCGACGGCCAGGTGACCGTCGGTGAGACCGTGATGAAAGCCAATGCGCAGAAGGTGCGCATGCTGCGGGGCGGCAAGGTCATCGGCGGCTTCGCGGGCGCCGCGGCGGACGCCCTCACGCTCTTCGACAAGTTCGAGGAGAAGCTGGAGCGCTTTCCGACCAATCTGCCGCGTGCGGTTGTCGAGCTGGCGAAAGAGTGGCGTAGCGATCGCGTGCTGCGGCGGCTCGAGGCGCTGCTGGCGGTCGCGGACGCAGAGCACGGGTTCATCGTGTCGGGCACCGGCGAGGTGATCGAGCCCGACGACGGCATCCTGTCGATCGGCTCGGGCGGCCCTTACGCGCTTTCGGCAGCGCGTGCGCTCGTGAAGCACACGAGCATGTCGGCGAAGGAGATCGTACAGCACGGTCTCCAGATCGCCGGCGAGATCTGCGTCTTCACGAATACGAACATCACAGTGCTCGAGCTCTGAAAGCCAGGACTACAGTGTGCTCGAGCTCTGAACGACAAGGGCAACTACAGGCGAGAACTGGCAGTCTTTGAGTTGCGAGCGGTTGAGTTGAGTTTCCAAGGACGGGGTCGCGCGCAAGTCCGTCCCTCGTCACTCAACTCTGCAACTGTCGACTCAAAGACTGGCAACTCTCGACTGTAGTTGCCGTTGCAGTTCGTAGAAGCATGCAACGATGCCTGGTCAACCGTCCGACTCGCGCTTGACCGTAGTTCGAGCAGTTAGCTTTGCTGTGTGCCGACCAATCGCACCGCGCAGGCGCTCGCTCGTCTCGCCGATCTGACGCCCCGACAGATCGTCGCCGAGCTCGATCGGTACATCGTCGGGCAGGCGGATGCAAAGAAGGCGGTCGCGATCGCGCTGCGAAATCGGTGGCGGCGTCAGCGCGCGCCGGAGAACATCCGCGCGGAGATCGCGCCGAACAACATCATCCTCATCGGGCCGACCGGCGTGGGCAAAACGGAGATCGCGCGGCGTCTCGCGAAGCTCGCCGGCGCGCCGTTCGTGAAGGTGGAGGCGTCCAAGTTCACGGAAGTCGGCTACGTCGGCCGCGACGTCGAAGGCATGGTGCGCGACCTTGTGGACAGCGCGATCGACATGGTGCGCACGGAGCGCGAGGGCGAGATCGAGGACCTCGCCCACGAAAAGGTCGAGGAGCGCCTACTGGATCTGCTCCTTCCGCCTCCAGAGCCCGCAACCAAAAGCATCCCGTCCGCCGAGAACCGACCCGCGGCCGAAGGCCGCGGGGCCGAGGACGTTTTTTTCGTCGGGAGCAAAGGCGGAGCCCAACGGCTCGATCCGGCAGCGGAAAGCCACAAACGCACGCGCGGC
>Ga0081539_10002095_pt1 | contig 29742 bp, 23 predicted proteins | sample TabmetS4T2R2_FD_71023 | JGI IMG/M metagenome (GOLD analysis project Ga0081539, IMG submission 71023) | Tabebuia heterophylla rhizosphere microbial communities from the University of Puerto Rico - S4T2R2 | ecosystem: Host-associated > Plants > Roots > Rhizosphere ... | reverse complement strand
GCAGCAACTATCCGTTAATCGCCATCCACGGCCCGCCGGGTTAAACTTGCATCCTCATAATCTCTTCATAAGCGCCGATCACCTTATTGCGAACCTGAAGCGCTAGTTGAAAGCTCAGCTCTGCCGTCTGCATGGCGATCACCGTTTGATGCAGGTCCGGGGATTCGCCGGCAACAGCGCTCGCGATCTCCTTTTCGACCTGCTGCTGATTGCGATCGAGCGATTCGACGGCGCTGCGGATCAGCGAGCCGAAAGTCTCCCCGCCTGCTTTTTGCGGCGTGGGCGCCAACGCAATCAACGGTGTCATCCCTTCAATCTTCATCCGCCCTCACCGAGCCGCAGGCTGGCGCGCGCCAACTCTTTGGCCGTGTTGAAAGCAGTGGCGTTGGCTTCAAAGGAGCGCGCCGCTGACAGAATGTTAACAGTCTCTTCGAGCGGATCGACATTCGGCAGTGCCACGTAGCCGCCTGCGTCGGCGTCGGGATGGCTCGGTTCATAGCGTCTGATGGCTTCATTCGGATCCGCCAGTTGACTCGTGATCTGCACGCCTTCCAGATGTTCGAGGCGGTCATCAAACAGGCTCCGGCCGAAAGCTGCGCCAAAGCCCTCGCCCGGCTCTTCAATCGGGATGGCTTCAAAAATAGTGTCGCGGCGGCGGTATGGACCGCCCGCCGGAGTGCGCGTCGTATTGGAATTTGCGAGATTGGCCGACGCGGCCTCTAATCGTTCGCGTTGCGCCGTCATCCCCTGAGTAGAAATCTTGAAGACATTAAAGAGCGACATAACGGTTAACGGCCTTCCTTGATCGCGGCACGTAGAGCGCGGAACCGCGCCTGAAGCATCTGCGTGCCGGCCAAAAATTGCACGCCGGCGTCGGCCAGCGTCGACATCTCTCGCCCCGCATCCACGGTGTTGCCGTCAATGCCCGGGACCGTATTAACTTGCTCGACGACGCGCGTCAGACTATTGAGCATCCCCGTCGAACCGCCGGCAATCGGCCGGCCAACGGCGTTCTGCGCCGCCGTCTTCAGGTGATCGATAAAATCCAGTTCCTTCGCCTTGAACCCCGGAGTATCGACGTTGGCCAGGTTGCTGGCCACAATCTCGGCCCGGCGACTCTGAACACTCAGGTAATCGGTCAGCAGTGAGGTAATCCGATCTGTCTCCATCAAACGCATAAAGTCAATTCCTCCATGTCGGTCGCTCAATGACTCTGCAAAGAGCGTGCCCTGCTCTCGATCGCGAAAAATGCTTGATTTGACGGCTAATTGGCGCTTAGCTGCGGACCTTCGATGTCGGCGGCACGGCAGCCCGCCGGAGGAGTGTCGCTTTCTTGACACTACCGGAAATTTACCGGGGTCGTGAATTTGTCGGGAAAAAGAGCTGAGAGAGTGCGTTCGAGCCCCTGGTTTCGAGTTTGAGTTCGAAGGCTGAGGAAAGCAAAAAGAACTCGAAACCGGGGCTCGAATATTTAGTTCACGGCATTAGAGGTGGGAATGAGTTGAGAGAGGTAGGGATCCATGTTGTCGGGAACGAATGATCGGCCCTTTCCGCGTCCATTGGTCTCGGGCCGCAACTGTTCTTCGCCACGTTTGTCATCGATCTTGAAGCGGCCGATGATGCTCTGCAACAACTCGGCCTGGCTATAAAGCCGCTCTCCGGAGCCTTGCAGACCGCTGGCCATGCCGGCAACTTGCCGGACAACCTCGCTCAGACGCTCCATCGAACGGACGACTTCATTGGTTCCCGTCGATTGCTCTTCGGTCGCGGCGTTGATCTCCTGGGTCAGATGCGCCAGCTCTTGCATCGCCCGCGCGATCTGTTCGGCTCCGGCGGTCTGTTCATTGGTCGCGGCGACAATCTCTTGAGTGAAGGTCACAATCCGATCAACCGCCGACATAATACTCTGCAGTGAATCGTTGACCGCGGTGTCGCTCATAAAGGTGCGGACGATCTGCTTGGACTCATCCATCTGCTCGACCGCTGCGCGCGACTCCTGTTGAATGGCCTCGATCAGGGCGGCGATCTCCTTGGTCGAACGGGCGCTGCGCTCGGCGAGCTTCCGTACCTCATCCGCCACCACCGCAAACCCGAGGCCGTGCTCTCCGGCACGGGCGGCTTCGATCGCGGCGTTCAATGCAAGCAGGTTGGTCTGATCGGCGATGTCTTCAATGGTCTCGACAATCCGGCCGATACTCTCGGCGCGGGACCCGAGCGTATTGATGGTCTTGCCGGCTTGCTCCACCGTCGTGCTGATGCGTTGGATGTTCTGGCTGGAGACGGTCAGCGTCCGTTGCCCCGTCCTGGCCGCGTCGCTGGCCGACTGGGTCAGCTTGGCGAGCTGGCTGGTATTCTGGGCAATACTGTTCAGCGAAGAGAGCATCTCGGTGACTGCAGCCGAGGTCTCGGTCGCCGCCGCCGCCTGGGTCTGGGTATTGGTCGAGACCTGCCGGATCGAGGCCGCCATCTCGTGGACCGTCGCGGTAATCTGATCCGATGAGCTGGATAGTACTCCGGCCGCCCGCTTCGACTCATCGCTGGCCGCGGCAATCTGCGATGAGGCCTGGGTGACCTGTTGTGACCCGGCGCCGATCTGATTGATCATGTCATGCAAGCCTCCCACCATCTGATGGAAGTTCCGGCCCATCTCATTGAGCTGCACCGCCAGTTCATTGAACGATGTCGTCATCCGCCCAAGTTCATCTTGGGTCTGCACCGTCAATGGCTCGATCTGAACCTTGACAGTTTGTCGCAGATCGCCATCCGCAATCGCTTTGGTCGCAGCCGTCAATTGCGGCAAGTGTTCTTTGGCCATTTGATCGACCGCCGTCGCCATCGCGACCACCGGCCGCGAGATGACATTGGCCAACCACAGCCCGACGATCAAACTGAAACCCGCGACAAGGATCAGGACCCCGATCACCAGCCATCGCGTGAAGTTGAAATTCTCTGCGTTCTGGCGCACCGCGGCGTTGCCTCGATCAAATTTGAAATTGGTCAAATCGACCCCGGCTTTGAAGACTTCGTCGAAGGTCTGCAGCGAGCGCCCGCTGAAGATCGCATCCGCCTCTTTGCGCTTCCCTTCCTTGATGAGGCTGACCATTTCATCCTGCTCTTTGAGATACTGGCCGTACTTGGTCAGGTAGGACTCATACGCGGATCGTTCTTCGGGGCTGCTGATCAACGGCTCGATCTTCTTTTGAACCTCAACCAGCTCGCCCGCAATCTTCTTGACGCGCGCCTCGGCATCCGCATCGAGCTTTGCCCGATCCTGTCCTTCGGCCTGCATAAAGAAGAGCCCTTGCATGGAGCGCATCCGGTTGAATTTCGCTCGCAGCGAGCCAAGATGATAGATCGCAGGCATCCAATTGTTGCCGATTTCGGCGGAGTTCTGATTGAGGGCGCCCATCCGGTTGACGGCCAGGGCGCCCAGCGCCAGAGTAAGCAACACTCCGGACATAAAACCGGCCAGTAGCTTTCTGCGAATCGTCCAGTTCATGTATCCTCCGTGTTCGACTCGTCAGACGAGTTAGAACAGGCCTGTCTTCTTGAGAGTCTTCAAGAAATCCCAGGTAATTGCCGCATTGATATGCGTCTTGTTAAACAATATTCGATCGACCGGAACATCGAATGCCTTTGACATATAGGTCGATAAGGTGAACTCATCGCTGAGCTTGGCGCTGGCCGTGAAGTAGAAACGCTTGCCCAGCCCCATCCGGTCACCGTTGATGGCGAAACCAAAGCCGGTATAGAATGCATTCGAGAGGTTGAAATCGTAATCGATGTCATTGAAACCACCACCGATCGCGAAACGGCCGCCCAGCCGCTTCTCTCCGTTGATCGAGTAACCGAGTTTGCTGTGGCTGGTCGTCGGCCCGGTGTAAACGGGTATCCCAAAGACATTGTAGGTGTTGAACGTGTTGTCGCCGATCCGTTGATAGGCTTCAAACCGCACCCAATCGAGGACTCTCAACTCCGGCGTCTGGAGCTTCAGCCCCTCGTGCATGTAATCCACTCGCTCGTGAAAGGTGTAATCGGTCGAGAAAGCCGCCCGATCGCCCAATTTCTTGGCCACCAGAAACTGGTGATAGTTTGACTTGCCAAGATGCTGCCAGCGGCGGAAGAAGTTCGGCCGATAGACGTCATCGATAAATTCGATCTTGCCGGCGCCGTCTATTCGATATGTGTAGCCAAGATAGGCGTAGGTCACCGAGATCTCGTTGAACCAGAGCTTGTCGGGCCGCTTGATGCTGATGCGACCGCCGGCGACGTAACCGTCATCATCAAAGCTGGTGGTCTCGGTATTCTCACCGCGCAAGATCGGCAGGCTTCCATATTGGAATTCGAGCCCTTTGACCGGCTGAGCCTGGAAATAGAGCTGCCGGAACCAGAAGTTTCCGCCGTCAGAATTGGGAAAGTTGTCGATGAAGACTTGCGGCAGAGTCCCACCCAGCGCTTTATTGACCTTTACGATCGCCTCCTGGTTGCCTCCGCCCCAACCGGTGCCGGCATACGCCCAGTTGAAGAAATAACCGCTGGAACCGTGGAAATTGATCGAATACTTTCCTTTGGCGTCGAACTTGAAGCGGCCGTCAAGCAACTCGCGATGCTGAAAGTTATTGTAATTCCGGATCCCGAGCGAATCGGAGGTAGTCCGGTAACGGAAGCTCACCGTCGCGTTCTGCAGTTCCAACCAGCGGCAGAGCTTACATTCTCTTGGCGCCTGGGAATTTGATGGCGCGGCAACGTCCGGTTGAACGTTATGCTTTGCGCCCTTCCCGTCATTCTCGTCGTCACCATCGACGGACGTCGCCGATTCAACGGCTGCAGCCATGCTCAAGAGAGAAGTTGGATTGTCCTGGGCGCTCGCCGCCACACAGGTCATCAGAAACAGTAAAGAAATAACCAAATAATGGCGAAAATAATGCATTTCGATCTTCTCCTATCGGAACTATTGTTCGGACGTCTCTAGAAAATACCCGTTCGTTTGAGCGTCTTCCGGAAATCCCAGTTGATGGCAAAATTGATGTGGGTCTTGTTCCACAGGACTGGATCCAATGGGGAATTGACTGGTGGCACATCGACAGCTTTGGCCGCGAAAGCCGAGAGTGAGAACTCATCGCTCAGCTTGATGTTGGTCGTCAGATACAACCGCTTGCCGACCCCCATCCGATCACCGTTTAAAATGAAGAAGAAGCTATTGGGCGGGAGGACGTTGGGCGAGGTCGTATGGTTAAAATCGATATCATTGAAACCGCCGCCGAGCGTAAAGCGCGGTGTGATCGCCTTCTCTGCATAGAGCCCGTATCCCCAATCCGCTTTGGCACTGAATGGAGCAACAACTGGAACGCTGGTCAAGCCATGAAAGTCGTTCAGGCGTTGATAGGTCTCGAAGCGCACGAGGTCGAGCACCTTCGACTCTTTGACATTGACGCGAATGGCTTCGTGCAGGGTATGGACGCCATCGTGCCAGGTGTAGTCGCCTGAAGCGCTGAGGCGCGAGCCAATCTTCTTGGCAAGCAGGAATTGGTGATAGTTCGATTGTTTGAAGCGTTCGCCGCGGCGAAAGAGATTGGGCGTGACGATGTCGCCAAGGTAGGCATAAGTCACCGACATCTCATCGAAGAAGAATTTTTTCGGACTCTTGATGCTGACGCGCCCGCCGACAATGTAACCATCGTCGTCGTAGGTGGTGATCTCTGAATTCTCGCCGCGGAGGATCGGCAGGCCGCCGTACTGGATCTCGAGACCATTCACCGGTCTGGCTTGAAAGTAGAGCTGGCGGAACCAGAAATTCGAGCCTTCGGCCTTCAAGCCTAGATTGTCGAAGAAAGCCCGCGGAATGTGGTTTTTGTCCGCATACTTATAAAGAGCCTCCTGAGAAGTCCCACCGACATATGTCCCGGCGTAAGCCCAGTTGAAATAGTAACCGGAAGAACCGTGGGCATTGATCGTATACCGGCCCGCCGGATCAAACTTAAAGGCGATGTCCAGCAATTCGCGATGCTGGAGTTGATTATATGTGCGCGTGTCTTGACCGTCGGTGATCGTCCGGTAACGGAAACTAATGCTGGCCGTCTTCAGATCAATCCACCGGCAGAGCTTGCACTCGGGCGGGGCCTGTGACGTAGTCGGAGAATTAGCCGATTTGTCATTGATAGTATTCTTGTCGTCATTCGCCGGGACAGCCTCGGGTGTTTCTTCCTGGGCCTGACACACTTGCGCTGAACCAAGCATGAGCAGCGAGACGAAGATGAGGGTTAAGATCCGATTCATAGGTAAATTGCTCCTTATATTGTTCAATCCGGCACGCGATTAAAAAGAGCGCACCTCTCTCGCAACGAGCCGTTGAGTAGCTCGCACGAGCGTGCCCTTCCTTTTTTTCATCCCAGCAGGCGCGATTGAGGCACTAAGGGGGGGTCTCTGCGGACGCCTTGAAATATTCATATCGACCGGAGACGGCGAGAACTTGAGAGAAAGGTAGAGAAAAGTGAAGGATGAAGGATGAAGGATGAGGGATGAGGCAAGTATCTTTCACTTCTCATCAACCAAAACGCGGGTTGAAAACCCGCGCCACATATCCCACTGTGGCGCGGATTTTCAATCCGCGCCGAGTAGCAAATGAGGGTACAGGTTGAAAACCCGCGCGCTGAAGCCTGTCAACGACGGTCGCGTCAAATACCCCTTCTCCCTCCTTTCCCCTTTTTCATCGCTCAAGTAATTGCGGCGACTTGCCGAAAAGCAGCCAAGCCCGAAATCCGAAGCCCATTGGCAAGAAAATTGGCCAATCGGGACCACGGGGTAGCTCGGGCATCGTCCTAATCGGACCAGTTTGAGTTGACAGAGGAAATCAATGAACAGTATTCCCGCCATCGAAATTAATCGCCTTCTTGCTCGCTCGGAAGAGTTGATCACCGGCACCAGCGAAGGTTGCAGCAATGCGCAAGCCGACTTGCGCGAGCTGTTCCGCCGCACCAAAGAGCTGGCGGTCGAGTTGATGCGCGATAATGAGCAACTCCGCGTACAGAATTTACTGCTCGAACGCCAAAAGCTGGAGGCTGAACAACGCTACGAGGGTAGCCGCCTCGGCATCGAAAACGAACAGTTGAAAGCGGAATTGTCTCTTCTCACATCGCAACTCACCGATCTTGAAAAGAAATCCAACAAGTTCCGCCGGCGTTATGAAGACATCGAGAAGTACAACATGGCTCTCTCGAACGTCTATATCGCCGCCAACCAACTCCATTCCACGCTCGATTTCTCCGAGGTGGTCAAAACCGCCGGTGAGATTCTCTGGAACCTGGTTGCGGCGCCGGTCTTCGCCATCTTCCTGCACAATGAAAAGTCCGGGGCTTTGGCATTGATCGGAGGCGCCGGAATCGAGGGCCGCTTCCCGGGTGACTGCCTCATTGAGCCGGCCGGTATCGTCGCCGATGCTCTGTCGGAAGGAGTCTCGCTCTTCCTCGATGGGGAGGTCATTGGAGATCCATTGGCGGCTGTCCCGCTCAAAATCGAGGGGCGCGGTGTCATCGGCCTCATCACGATCTATGAGATTGAGGCGCACAAAGGTGGGCTGAGCGACCTCGATAAAGAACTCTTTGATCTGCTCGCCAGCCAAACGGCCACCGCCTTGACCAGCTCGCAGGTCTACAGCGAGACCGTCAAGAAAGTGAAATCGATGGAGAGCTTCATCAAGTTGATCAAACCAGAATAGAGCATGGTCTGTTTGCAGCTTGAATTTGAATTCTAATTTTTAAATGAGGACATCATTATGGGTGTGAATAAATCTTTTTTGGTCGTTGACGACTCGAATACCATGCGTCAGCTCATCATCATGACGCTCAAGAAGCTCGGCTGTAACTCGATCATTGACGCTCCGAACGGCGCAGTGGCCCTGGAAAAACTGGCGGCTAATACGGTGGATGTTGTCTTCACCGACATCGATATGCCCGAGATGAACGGCCTGGAGTTCATTGAACGGGCGCGTCCGATGTATGCCAACCTTCCGATTGTTATTCTCTCGACTCACGGTAACGACGCGATGCGTGACAAGGGACTCGCGCTCGGCGCCAACTACTACCTAACCAAACCGCTTTCGGGTTCTCAGGTCACCGACGTCTTGGAGAAAATCTTCCCCGACATCGACTTCTAAACCGCCTGTTTCAACCCTTCCCAGTTCCAGAGACCGCGAGAGAACCAGTTATGCTTTTAGCAGAACGAGCAATTATTCAGTCGCTGACACAAGTTCGCCATGAGTTGGAGACAGCCGGTCCAACGGACCGAGCAGCCCTCGACCGGATGGGCGAGACCTTGAAATCGCTTATTTCACAACTCATCACCGCGCCGCCCGAGATCATGCAATTGCTCAACCTCACGATGAAGGGGGTTCGAGCGATGGCGGAACAACGCGTCACAGCGCCAACTTTGCCCGCCGCACTCGTTGAAGCATTGATTATGGCGGAACAGTTCCTGTTGGCCGGAACTCCATCTGAGTGCGAAGACCTCGCCAACCACTCGATTCAAACGTTGCAACAAATTCTCGACCAGGAGACGGCCGCCGATCACGACCCAACGCCGGCCGCGCCGCCACCGGAAATCCCCTCTGAATCCACCCATGGATCTGAGGAATCCCAGATCGAAGCCGACTCTCTCGAGGCGCTCGTCAAAGAATTTCTGGTCGAGAGCTATGAGAATCTGGACCAGCTCGACCGCGACCTGGTGACGTTAGAACAGGATCCATCATCACAGACTACGCTGGCCAGCATCTTCCGCACGATTCACACGATCAAAGGGACCTGCGGTTTCTTTGGTTTCGCGAAGCTCGAATCGGTCACGCACGTCGGAGAAAGTTTGCTCAGCCGGCTGCGCGAGGGGAAACTCCATCTGACATCAGAGATCGCCACCGTCTTGTTGGTCCTGGTTGACGCCGTCCGGCAGATGCTCAACAGCATCGAGACGGAAGGAAATGAAGGCACGGCCAACTATTCCGAGTTGATCGAAGACCTGACGCGACTCCAACGCCCGCCGGCCAATCCGGACGAGCAAATTCTCTTCGCATCCACGAACGCTCCCGGTGTGCCGCTGCCAAACAACGACAACCATTCCGTTAAAAGCAACGGCCTGGCTCAGGTCGAGACGATCGCTGCGGAGAGCGCTGTCGAAGAAGTAATGGTGGTCGCGCTTGATCGAGACGAAATTCATTTTGAACAAGTCAAGCCGCAATTGCAGGATGCGGCTGAGATCACGCGCCTCCCGGAAGAGACGCGGACATTGAGCGCGCCGAGCGTGGCAGATAACAGTATCCGGGTTGATGTCGGCCTGCTCGACATTTTAATGAACCTCGTCGGAGAACTCGTTCTCGCTCGCAACCAGATTCTCCAATACACATCGACTCAAACGGATTCGAGTTTTGCCGCGACCTCGCAACGGCTGAATATGATCACGACCGAGTTGCAAGAGGGCGTCATGAAGACTCGGATGCAGCCGATCGGCAACATCTGGAGCAAATTCCCCCGCGTCGTGCGCGACCTGGCCATCACTTGCGGCAAAAAGATCCGCATCGAGATGGAGGGCAAAGAGACCGAGATGGACAAGACCATCATCGAGGCGATCAAAGATCCGCTGACTCATCTGGTGCGCAACTCGGCCGATCACGGCATTGAAAAATCCGACGTGCGGATCGCCCGCGGCAAACCGGCGGAAGGACGCATTTTCCTCCGAGCATTTCATGAAGGCGGTCAGGTCAATATCGAAATCTCCGATGATGGCGGAGGAATCGATCCGGAGAAGATCAAACAGAAGGCTTTGCACCGCGGCCTGATCACCGCTGATCAGGCTGCCCGCATGAGCGACCGCGAGGCCGTCAATCTGATCTTCCTCCCCGGTTTTTCGACGGCGGAAAAGGTGACCAACATCTCGGGCCGCGGAGTCGGGATGGATGTCGTCAAGACCAACATCGAAAAGATCGGCGGAACACTCGATGTCCAGAGCAAACCGGCGCAAGGGACGACGATCAAAATCAAGATTCCGCTGACACTCGCGATCATCCCCGCTCTGGTGATCACGAGCGGCGGCGACCGCTACGCCATCCCCCAGGTCAGCTTGTTGGAGCTGGTGCGCCTGGAAGGCGAACAGGCGCGCACCGCCATCGAACTGATCTATGGCGCGCCGGTCTATCGGCTGCGCGGCAATCTGTTGCCGCTGGTCGATCTCAATCGCGAACTGCGTGTTGAGCGCCCGGCCACTGGGGACGGAACACGGGACGTGATCAATATCGTCGTGCTGCGCGCCGATGATCGCCAGTTTGGGTTGATCGTCGATGAAATCAACGACACCGAAGAGATCGTCGTCAAGCCGCTCGGCAAACAATTGAAAGGAATCACCTCTTTTGCCGGAGCGACGATTATGGGCGATGGCAAAGTAGCCTTGATTCTGGATGTGCTCGGACTGGCGCAGAATGCCAATGTGGTCTCGGAGGTGCGTGACCGAACGCTGACCAATACGACGGCCAATGCTCAGGAACGTCTCGAGGGGCAACAGACGCTGATGCTCTTCCGCATTGGTGAACATGGACGCATGGCGATCCCGCTCTCGCTGGTCGCGCGCCTCGAAGAGTTTCCGGTCTCCGCCATCGAACAGGCCGGCCATCAAGAGGTGGTTCAATATCGCGGCCAAATCATGCCTCTCGTGCGGCTGGCGCGCGCCCTCAGTTACGAAAACTATTATCAAGCCGAGACTGGATCCGATCTCATGCAGGTCGTGGTCTATACCTACCAGGAACGCAGCGTCGGTCTGGTCGTGGATCAGATCCTCGACATCGTCGAAGAGGCAGTGGTCTTGCAACACTGCTCAAGGCGCGAAGGAGTTTTCGGTTCGGCCGTCATCCAGCAGCGTGTCACCGACCTGCTCGATGTGCAGGGCATCATTCAAACAATCGACCCGACCTTTTTTGAGCAGTCCATGGCTGCTTGAACGGAGAAAGTTCCGTTTTCAATTTTCAGTTGACGAATACTGGAAAACTGAAGACCACAACCCGCAAATTGGAAATGGCAGAAGTAAATCAATTTTGCACCTTTTATCTTGACGGACTGATCTTCGGCGTTGACGTCCTCACCGTTCAAGAAGTCATCCGTTACCAGGAGATGACGCGGGTTCCGCTCGCCTCCTCGGTCGTCCGCGGATTGATCAATTTGAGAGGTCAGATCGTGACCGCGATCGATCTTCGCCGCCAATTGGAGCTGCGCGAGCGCCCGGCCGATCAGGTTCCGATGAACGTCGTCGTCCATACCGACGAGGGCGCCGTCAGCCTGCTGGTCGATGAGATCGGCGACGTCCTGGAGGTGAGCGAGGAGAGTTTTGAGCGGCCGCCGGAGACGATTCCCGGCGCGGCGCGCAATCTGATCCGCGGCGTCTACAAATTGAAAGATTGTCTGTTGCTGATCCTCGATACAGAGAAAGCCCTCCTCACAGGCGCGGCCCACGAGCCACTCGTTGAAAGGACGAGCTGACAATCCGGCGCCCCATCTCAAGAGGGGCGCCGTAAATCCGCTGCCGGTATCCGCGGCAGACAGCACCCAGAACTTGCTCGGACAGAAGGTGTTCGTTGGAATGACCTGCTGTTCCCGGCGCCCGTTGAACTACATCACGAGCTTTTTGCTCCAAGGAAAATCGGAAGAACCATCATGCCAAGAAAATCAAATGCCGCTCTACGAATGATTTCACATCAGGGCCAGAAGACCCACACCTCAACCAAGGGAAAGGAACTCAAAATGACGAACGGACGCCTCAAGAACGGTGTCGCCACTGCGACTAAACCAGCGACGATTGGGAGCGAACTGTTTAAAGCCACCGAAGGGTTGCGCGCCAGCCTCAATCGAGTCCAGACCAACCTCTTGATCGCCGACAAGAACCTGACCATCGTCTACGCCAACGACAAGGCGATCGCCACGCTCAATCGGATCGGGGACGAAGTAGAAAATGCTCTTGGCGTCGCGGCGGATGAGATCGTCGGCAGTTCGATTGACCAACTCTATCAGGACAGCCGGCGCATCGAGAAAATTCTGCATAATCCGGCGGCGCTCCCGTACGAGGTCCAGTTCTCTTTCGGCCCGGTCACATTGAAGGCCAATCTCAACAGCGTCACCAATCTGACCGGCCAGGTGATCGGCTATGTCGCCAATTGGGAAGACGTGACCGAGAAGGTCAAGGCCGAGATCGAAACGGCTCGCATCAGATCAATGATGGAGCATTCGCCCATCAACATTATGTGTGCCGACCCGGACCTGAAGATCCAATACATCAATCCGGCTTCCGCGCGAACCCTCAAGTCACTGGAGCAATACTTGCCGGTCAAAGTCGAGCAGATGATCGGCCACTCGATCGATGTCTTCCATCAATCACCTGAGCACCAGTGGCGGCTTCTCGCCGATCCGAAGAACCTGCCGCATCGCGCACAGATTCAGGTGGGACCCGAAACGCTCGATCTGCTGGTGACCGCCATCTACGATCAAAATCACAACTATCTCGGCCCGATGGTCACCTGGGATGTGGTTACCAAGAGACTGGAGATTGAAAAGCAGAACCAGGAGACAGCCGTCAACAGCACGGCCGTCAATCGTGTCAGCGAAGCGGTCTCGAGCTCCAAAACGCCGGAAACGGCCATCAAGGCGGCTCTCGACACCGTGAAAGATGCCTTCGGCTGGGCTTATGCGTCCTATTGGAAAGTCGATCCGCGCGACAATGTGCTCCGGTTTGCGAGCGAATCAGGGTCGGTCAACGATGAGTTCCGCCGCGTCACCATCGAGGCCAGTTTTCGCGAAGGCGAGGGATTGAGCGGCCGGGCGTGGAGGAATCGCGACATCTTCTTCACCGATGATATCGGCCAGATGACCGATTGCTGCCGCGCTCCGGTAGCGCAGCGGGCCGGCGTCAAGTCAGGCATCTGCTTCCCGATCTTGGTCGAAGGCAAAGTAGCCGGGACCATGGACTTCTTCGCGCTGGAGAAGCTGACGCTCTCAACCTCTCGGATGGATGCGTTGCGTAATGTCGGGCGCTCGGTCTCCGCCGCGATCGAGAAGATCACCCTGGCCGAGCGTGAACGGCAAGGAGCCGAAGAGTTAAAGACCAAGGTAGACAGTATCCTCAGTGTCGTGAGTGCCGCGGCCAAAGGCGACCTCACACACGAGATCACCGTCAGCGGCTCCGATGCCATCGGTCAGATGGGCGAAGGTCTATCCAAATTCTTCCAGGATCTGCGATCGAGCATTTCGGCCATCGCGCAAAACGCTCAGTCCCTGGCCAGTTCCTCGCAAGAATTGACATCGGTCAGTCAGACGATGAGCGCCAATGCCGAAGAGACCGCGACCCAAGCCAATGTCGTCTCAGCAGCTTCCGAACAGGTCAGCAGCAATGTCCAGACCGTGGCGGCCAGCACTGAGGAGATGAACGCCAGTATCAAGGAGATCGCGCAGAACGCTAACGAAGCGGCGCGTGTAGCGACCTCTGCCGTCAAAGTCGCCGAAAGGACCAACGTCACGGTAGCCAAACTCGGCGAGAGCAGCGCGGAGATCGGCAAGGTGATCAAGGTGATCACCTCAATCGCCCAGCAGACCAATCTGCTGGCGCTCAACGCGACGATCGAAGCGGCCCGCGCAGGCGAAGCCGGCAAGGGATTCGCGGTCGTCGCCAATGAGGTCAAGGAACTGGCGAAGGAGACCGCCAAGGCAACAGAGGATATCAGCCAGAAGATCGAGGCGATTCAGAACGACACGCGCGGCGCCGTCGAAGCGATCGGTCAGATCACAGCCATCATCAACCAGATCAATGATATTCAGAACACCATTGCGAGCGCCGTCGAAGAACAGACGGCGACAACCAATGAGATCGGCCGCAACGTCTCTGAAGCGGCGAAGGGTAGCGCGGAGATCGTGCAAAACATCATCGGAGTGGCCGAGGGAGCAAACAACACGACCATTGGCGCCAACGATACAATGAAAGCGGCCGAGACCCTGGCTCAGATGGCGGATGAACTGCGCGGCCTGGTCTGCCAGTTCGTCTATTGATCGATCGATCGGAGATCCTGAATTTGCAGAGCACGCGGAAGACGCGCCTGAGCAAAAGATCGATGGGGCTTCAAATCAAGACTTTCCTGATTTTCGCTCATTTGGCGTCTGCCGCGCGCTCTCTTCGATTCGAATCACAACGATCGAACCTAACTTATCCGGCGAAAGGAGACTGGTCGGAGGTGAGAGTGACGATCGATGCGCTCTTGCCGGCGGTTGTGTTCCGGCCGGCTGTTGTTTTATGCGGAAAATACGAATACTTATTGTCGATGACGCGGTAGTGGTACGTCGGATCGTATCCGATGTGCTCTCTGAGGACCCCATGCTCGAAGTGGCCGGCACGGCCGCTAACGGGACCATCGCCCTCGCCAAGATCGAGCAACTCAAACCGGATATCATCACCCTCGATATCGAAATGCCGGAGATGGACGGCCTTCAGACTCTGAAGGCAATTCGAAAGAATCACCCGCGATTGCCCGTCATTATGTTCAGCACCCTGACCGAACGCGGAGGAGTCGCAACCCTGGAAGCCTTGTCCCTCGGGGCAAGCGATTACGTGACCAAACCGGCGAACATTGGCAGCGTGCCGCAGGCCATCAAACGCGTCCAGGAGGAGCTGATCCCAAAGATCAAAGCGCTCTGCAGCCATCTCCTTCCAACAACTGCACTGTCACCGGCTCCTCAGAACGCCAACGGCGAGGCTAAACCATCCAGAGTGGCTCCGGTCGAATATCAAACGACTGTTGGCGCCGGAAGCCGGGCGTCACTCATCGAGATTCTGGCGATTGGAGTCTCGACCGGCGGCCCCAACGCGCTGGCTGAACTATTCTCTGCCCTGCCTTCGGATTTTCCGGTCCCGATCGTCATCGTTCAGCATATGCCTCCGATCTTCACCAAACTGCTCGCGGAACGCCTCGAATCGAAGTCCGCCCTCAAAGTGGCCGAGTGTGTCGCGGGCGAACCGTTGCAGCCGGGACGGGTCTGGATTGCGCCGGGTGGATATCACATGACGGTGGAGCGGGAAGCCGGAAGAGTGAGATTGAGAACCAATCAAGACCCGCCGGAGAATTCCTGCCGGCCTGCGGTCGATGTGCTCTTTCGCTCCGTCGCCAAGGCCTATGGCGCGGGAACGTTGGCTGTCATCTTGACCGGAATGGGTCAGGATGGTTTGCGCGGGTGTGAGGCGATTCGCAATGCTCGGGGACAGATCCTGGTTCAGGATAAAACGACGAGCGTGGTCTGGGGAATGCCGGGCATCGTCGCTCAAATCGGCCTGGCCAACAAGGTGCTGCCTCTGGATCAGATAGCGCCGGAGATTGTGCGGCGTGTTCGGACCGGCCGTTCAACTGTTCCGGTCAGTGTCCCTAAGTAAAACCTGTGAGGAAGTGAAGTATGGCGGTGAAAAATGCTGATTTTGAGTATCTGCGAAAACTGATCCGTGATCGATCGGCAATCGTGCTCGAACCCGGCAAAGAATATTTGATCGAATCACGATTGGCTCCTCTCGCCCGCCGCGAGGGTTACGACTCACTCGAGGAGATGGTCGCAAGCATGCGCTCAAGCCATTTCAACGAGCTTCACCGGAAAGTGATCGAGGCGATGACGACCAATGAGACGACCTTCTTTCGCGATCTGCAGCCTTTCGAAATGCTCAAGAAGAACCTGATCCCTGACCTCATTGAAAAACGAAAGACTGAAAGAAAGCTGAACGTCTGGTCCGCAGCCTGTTCAAGCGGTCAGGAACCTTACAGCATCGCCATGTTGATCCGCGAGCATTTTCCGATGCTCACCTCCTGGGACGTTCACCTGCTGGCCACCGACATCTCTCAGGAGATGGTCGATCGCACTCGCGAGGGCCGTTACAACCAGATCGAGATCAGTCGCGGGCTGCCGACACCGCTCTTGACCAAATACTTCAATAAGCATGGGCCACAATGGCAAATCGCCAACGAACTACGCCGCATGATCGAGGTCCGCGAGTTGAATCTGGCCCATGATTGGGGACACATGCGGCCCATGGATATTATCTTCATGCGCAATGTCATGATCTATTTCGACACCGAGATGAAAAGAGTCATCCTGCGCAAGCTGCGAGAGTTACTCAAGCCGGGCGGATTTCTCATCCTGGGAGCCGCCGAAACAACGATGAATCTCGACCAATCATTCGCACGCGTTCAATTCGATACCTCTTTTTGTTATCAACTGCCCAAACAACTGGAGAAAGCAAAAACGCCAAGCAAATGACCGCATCGATCACTCGTGAAAATAACGAAACTCGCGAAGTACCTCGGTGTATTTCGCGAGTTCTGCTATCCAGAGAAACTCAAGATCACGTGAAATACCAAAAAAACAACGTTAAATCGCACATCAAACTCAAGTTTAGTCGTACCGGGCCGATAAGTGTAATACACCGCGTTGAAAAGCGGTGGCTTCGGTGAAACGAAACTTGAGTCCTCGCGTTCCAGCGAAGCGCAACGCCCCCGTTTGATAAATACGCGCGGGACTAGATTTGAACGACTATTGGGTTGGCAGCACTGTAGGCGGTCGCCTAATCTCGTGCGTATTTATCGGACAGGGCATCGACTCTCTTCCCCCACTTCCCTTCTCTACTCTGATCCCTCCTACTGACTGTTATCAGTTGAGTGATCAGCTACCTGGCGATACTCGGATCCCTGCCCCCCTGATCCTTGATATTTTAACAATCTCAGGAACCAGCATGCGGTGTGCAGTGTTCAATCAATCACCAACAACGATCTCTTGGAACTTCTCGGGGTTCAATTGCTCGTCCCATTCCCAGAAAGTGTGGATTTGAAGGCCGGGGTTCTCTCTGACGAACTCTTCGAACTCCCAAAACTTCATGGCCTCGACACTCTCCGGATGTAATTCTCGAATGAAAGATCTGAACTGCTCAAACTGCTCGTTAAATGCGGCGTAAGCCTCGTAGCGCGTTCTTTTGAGTTTTCTCAACTCCTTCGCCAGATACTCGAAGAACTCTTCCTTGTACCGCTCCTTATGCCGCGTCCGTGCCTCTTCAACGGTCTTCCTGGCGCGTGACTTCTGCTTGACCGCATCTTTCGCTCTCTCTTTGAAATATCCAACAGGAGGCTCGTAGTTCTCCTTAATTGCCCTGCTGAGCCATGCCGAAAGGTCGCGAATGCCGGATCGATCGCGATACGGAAGCGCATCGAGCTGGAGTTTGACCGAATCACGATACTCCCCCACCAGCTCGCGGGCCTGCTCCTCTGAGACGTGAAGCTCCTTGAGGCTGGCGATCAGAGCTTGCCCTTCTCGATCGGAATGTTGAGCGGCCTTCTTCTTCGCCCGATCTTTCTTCGGTTCAGCAGCCGGTGCGGCCGGCAGGGCAGTTTCAGGCGCCGGCAACAAAGGAGGCTGAGCGCCGCGCCTGGTGAAAGCCTGATGCTCTGCCATCGCTTTTGGCCCCGGTGTGTAAAGCACGAGCCAGTCGGGCTGCCCTTCGTCGTCGGTCGTCTCTTTGAACTCCGTCTTGATGATATATCCCGCCTCTCGATGCGGCGCATGAAGCTTATACATCTGCTTCTTGACCTGCTCGTAATCGTAGTAACGAGTCTGCGGCGCGTAGGTGCAATAGTCCGAGTAGAGATATTTCGCGCGCGGCCTCCCGTTTTCGAGCGCCGCGAAGATCTGATAGCTCAGCAACTCATAGAATCTTTGCGCCGCCGGTGGAAGATACTTGAGGTAATCGTAATCGAGCGGTCGCACAGGAGCCGCGTTGAGAAGTTCCCGATAGATGTCGTGGAGAACAATGTAGACCGCATCCGCTCTCGTCCCATCCGGCAATTTTTCACCGGTGAAGACGACGTTGTAACGCGTGCCGCCGAATTCGAACTTTCGTTCCTTGTTGTCCTTGCTGGCGTAGATGAGCTTTGCGGTGATGTAAGTGCTCGCGTTCTGATGGAGCGCTCTCTTGATCGTGTCAGTGTCCCGCGTCTCGGCTTTCCCAAGTTGACTGGAAATATCTTTGAGACTTCCCAGGCAGATGAGCTTCGGCACCGGCCTTCCCGCCTCCTCGATCCGCCGGTTGATGACCAGCGTATCGACCTTGTATGCAAGCGGCCCTGATTGGCCGTATTTGCTGTTGTACGAGATCTCCCATCGAAACGTGATCTCGCCTTTCTCATTGCTCTTGCGGATCTCGATCTCCCGCGCTCCCTTCTTCGAGAGCCGGTGGATCGGGTAACGGGACATCACTGTTTCGCTGCGAATGATGTTGAGCGGAGTTAGCTTGTCACTGCTTCTTTCGTTTTTGCTCATACCAACCTTGCAACAACAACAACAACTCTTCTCGGTGATCTTCCTTGCTTCCGCTAGTTGTTGTTGTCTAATTAATAAGTCTATACATGTCTAACATGTCTATGAAAAAATAGCTTTGCTGTAACTGACGAATCTTCAATGCTTTACCTCTTGTCGCGGAGCTTCTTTTGTCTCCTCAAATAGTGAATGTTGTCTCCCCAAGTAGTGAATGTTGTCTCCTCAAATAGTGAACCTCGTCTCCCCAAATAGTGAATCTCGTCTCCCCAAATAGTGATGTTGTCTCCTCAAGTAGTGAATGCCGTCTCCTCAAATAGTGAATCTCGTCTCCCCAAATAGTGATGGGCTGTAAATCCGGCAAATTGGTCTGATCTAGATGGCACTTCCCATCGCAGAGGGCCTCGCGTCTCCCCAAATAGTGAAGATGTCCTAGACCGAATTTTTGGCCTAATAACTCGACGCGCTCCCGCGTCCGCGACAGACTACTTCCCTTCCCTGCCGAGACAGCAGCATCTTTCGAAAGAAATAATTCCGGCGAAAGAAATAATTCCGGCGAAAGAAATAATTCCGGCGAAAAAAGAGATTCTGGAAATGGCACACTTCCCTGCCCCGCCCCGGCCGCCTCAAATCGTTTTGAGAACGAGATTTGAGCGGTCCTTGACAGGTTGCGGATCGAGTTGCCAGAATGGGATCGTCGGGTGAACACAAAAACACCCAGCTCGCTCACGAGCGAGTATCAGAATTGACCTGGAGCAATTGTCGCGAAAACATGTGTGCTTCAGGTCAATTTGTTTGATGCGCCTTGTCAAAAGCGCACCGCTTCTCCGGTCCGACCGGCGTCACAATTTGCCGGTCTGACTACTTCCCTGCTGAAAATTTTTCCTGTCGGCGTCTCTTCTCCTTGATGCTCGGCGTCTCTTCAAGAGCCTTGATGAAGTTCTTCAAATCGGTCATCCAGAGAGGCTTGGTGCCGGATTCAATTGCCGCTTTGAGTGCATCCGAGAGGATCTTCTTCGATCGCTCCATCGTGTGAATTTCAAGCATCGCTTTCGCCATCTCCAACTCTTTGGCGGTCACGCGCCTTTGCGCCTTGCCGTATCTGATCATCTGGAAATAGGCGACGATCTCTTCGCTGGGGGATTGACTGCGCGGCAAGAGAGAGGGCTGTGGGTTGGCCGCCGCGTTCGAGGAATCTTTGTTTGCGCTAAACTGAATATATTCATCCCTGGCGCGCGGTCCGGGGATATACCAGATATTCCAGTCCGACTTCCCTTCCCCGTCGGCCGTCTTTTCAAATTCAACCTTCGCCAGATAGCCGCTCTCCAGATGAGGTTTGTGGAGTTTATACATCTGCTTGCTCACTTCAGTTCCCGTCATCAGGCGCCTTTGTCCGGTCGCTTCACAATACTCCGAATAGGTCATTGAAACCTTTGGCCATCCATACTTCAGAGCTGCATAGATCCGGAAACTGACAACCTCGTAGAACCTGCAGGCCGAAGGAGGAAGCTGCCGCAAATAGCTGAAGTCCAGAGGGCGCAATGGGACGTGATTTAAAAATCCCTGATAGATGTCGTTCATGACGACATAGACACCATCTGCCTCTGTCCCATTAGGCAAGGTGTCACCGGTAAAGACCACCGAATATCTGCTGAATACTGCCTCTAACTTGCGTTGATTCCCTTCCCGATCGCGATAGAACAACCTGGCCTTGATCGCGGCGCCGGCATTTTGAGAAAGGGCCTGCTTGATGTCATTGAAATTATGGCCGCTCTCGGTCAAACCGAGTTCGCGGCAGATCGATCTCAAACTCCCCAGACGAATAAATTTGGGCGTCGGCGGACCGGCCTCGTCGATCCGTTTGTTGATGACCAGCGTATCCAGCCGATAAGCCAAATGCCGTGGCTCCCCAAATTGCTGAGACGGCGACACTTGCCAAAAGAGCGAGACTTCCCCATTGTCGTCTCGTTTTTCAATCCGAACTTGCATCTGCCCTTGTGTCGATAAGGTGTGCAAAGGCAATTTCGCCATGACACTCTCCACCCAGATAGCGGATATCTCCGCAGGCAGCACCTCCGGATTGAGCATCTCGGTTTGCGCAATCTGATCCGGCATCAGGGTTAGAACTTAGTGCCAATCAACTTTTGCTGTCTATACTGTTTTTTCGCGGCCCCTCGTTCGCGCCTGATAAACAGCAGTAAATAAAGGTGATAAATTGATAATTTAAGGGGCGAATATTTAACCGGTTCTCTCGAAACTCCTCATGTGCGGCTTAAATTCACCTGAAATCTTCTCTCGAAACTCCTCATGTGACAATCTGTGGATCCTCATCATCTTCTCTCGAAACTCCGCACCCTGTCCAAGCTTCTCTTTTTCGTTGCAACCGGTTCAGAATAGGGTGTTTAGCTTCTAATGGTGCAATTTTGTACTTCCCGCTTAAATCGGAACTTTCAAAGATCTTCAAACCTTTATCTCTCGCTCTTTTCTCCAGCAGTCCGGAATGAGACTGAAATGCTACCGACGGCATGAGGCAATTCCCTCAATCTTCTCTCAAAACTCCGCACCTCGCTCTGATAATCAATTGAAAATAACAGATAAAGCGAGATATACTCAATTACCCGAAATCTGATTATAGCGAGTTATCCCAAATAGATCGAAACATCCAATTACGAAGGAAAAGTACATGGGAAGCGTGATCGTAATTACTAATGAGAAGGGTGGAGTGGGAAAGACGACGACCGCCGGGAATCTGGCGGCCGCCTACGCCATGATGGGAAAACGAGTCTTAGCCATAGATATGGATCCACAGCGAAATTTGACCGATTTGATGGGAGTGAGCCAGGAGACGGCTCGACTTCATTCGGTTGCGGATGCCATCCTCGAAAGGAAAGAGGCTGATTCTTCTATCGTCCAGACCAGGACCGAGGGTGTCGATCTTTTGCCCGCGACACCCAAATTGAGGGAAGTGGAGCGGCAATTCGGCGCCTCATTCGAACAGGATAAATTGCTCAAATCCCTGTTGGATTCGGCCAAACTGGATGAGTATGACATCGTTGTGATCGATACCCACGGCGCGCAGAATTGCCTGCTCACCTCCTCGCTCGCCGTCTCGCACTACTATCTGATTCCGCTCTTTCCTGAACCGGACGCTGCGCGGGGCGTGTTCGACGTGATTGAATACGCTGAGAGAGTGAGAAATGCCACCAACCGCACCCTCACGCTGCTCGGGTTGATGATTACCGGCTATGACCGGCGCGTCTCCGTCCACCCCCGTGTGACGCAATCATTGCGGGATTACGGTCAGAAATGGAACATCCGGGTCTTCAACACCATCATCCCCTTCTCTTCGCGTGTGAAGACTGCCGCTGAGCAACAACTTCTATTGGCCAGTTTGCGAGAGGACGCCCCTGTCACCATGGCCTATCAAACTCTGGCCGGAGAGATCCTGCCGCTCCTCAAGGGGCGGCGGGTCGGACGAGTCTCTCAGCCGAGGCTGGATGAGATAGCCAGTTCAATTGAAGCATTCGAAGCGATGGACGAGGTCATTGGATAGAGTAATTAATTACCTTTTAAATCTTCATTAAAGTGGTTCTATTCGCATTCTTTTCTCAACCAATCGACCTCTTCACAATCAGATGACCATCTCAGTCGAGGTAATTAATTACCTTGAAAGGGTGAAGATGAATAAACAAAAAAGGACAGTCGATTTGGATCGGCTCGCCGCGGAGGCGAAAGCCAGTTCGCAAGATGTCGTTCAGACGTCCGCCGTGCTCCAGGACGACAGATTGCAGCGGCTCTTAAAAAACATCGGCAAGACCGTCATTTTGCCCACCAACCTCCTGGTCATTCAGGACAACATTCGCCAGATCTTGGATCTGACCTCCCCGGAGTTCAGACAGCTCGTGGAATCGATCAGAAAATACGGAGTCAAACAGAACCTAATCGGCGATCTAAGGGTCGGCGATGACGGGCAATGGCGAATCGTCTGCGTGGCGGGTCAACGGCGATTGTTTGCGGCGCGCGAGGTGGGGTTGGATGCCGTGCCGGTCCGCCTCGAACAATACGCCGATGAGACGGCGCTGCTCGTCGATTCCTTGAGCGAGAACATCCTCCGGCAAAACCTCCATTGCCTGGACGCCGCGCTCGGATACTTGCGGCTCTTCAACCAGGGTTGGACCTCGGACGATATCGCCGCCGCTTTTGAGCGAAAAAGGGATACCGTCATGAAGATGTTGCGATTGGCCCGCTATCCCAAGTCCGCCCAGGATCTCATCAGGCTCTATCCGGAGAAATTTACCAGCACCGTTCTGCTCACCAAATTTGTCGCCAAATCGTGGCCCGATGATCAGGCGCTTGTCGGAGCCCTCGAGAATTTTGCGGTCCAGGATCGCAAAGCCCGTCTCCGTCAGACCATCACCGATCACGAGATCAAGGAGCTGGAGTCGAAGGTCTCTGATCGTGGTATCAAAGCCAAGTCTAAAGGATCGATGATCAACGGCCATATCACGCTCTTCTGGAATAGCCAGGAGGAGTTCTATGAGGTGAGCCGAATCCTCCTGCTTCCTCAAGGTAATTAATTACCTTTCCTCGAAGCGGTGCCCAGGTGAAGTGGAGGTTGCGGAATTTCGGCCGGCGTTTAGGTTCAGATCTTAATATCCGGCCAGGAGCGATACCCGGTAGTCATTGGAAGACCGGACTCATAAATTGGAGCGGGAGGCGAAATTTGAACTGTCAATCTAGGCCCTCACTATCGATTTTCAGACAAAGTCACGATTGCATCAGAGGAGGGCTTCGCTTTGAGCCCCCGGCACTTTCAAACTGCTACCTCAGATGGAAATTTAGACGATAATTATCACGCTTTGATCAGCAAAGTACGTCATGCTTACATCATGCTTACATCATGAGGGCGGGGGACTAACGGTTTAGCGAAGCTCCTCAGGAACTCGACCGACTGAGCACGAAAAAAAGATTCAGACCTGACAAGGAGGGCAGGGAAGTGAGAGATATTTTTACCGGCCCGAACGTTAAATAAAGCTGCAGGAGGCTGGATAATCTTGATTTCATGCTTTAAGTGTGGTTATTCACGAATTGTAAATTCCCGTGAGTGAACATCCGTTCGAATTATCTCGTAAAAATTCGGAATTGCTGGAACTGGCACGCAACCTCGAACCTGGAAAATCCGATGTTCTTAATTTTCCGGTTCCACTTATTACGTTTCCTCAAATCTGTCGAAACCTTCAGGCTTCGGGAAAGATTGCAACAATCAAGGGCAAGTTCGATCTGACCTTCTCGGTGTCGGAAGTAGAATATGAGGACGGTACTGGATGGATAGCGCAGTAAAAGAGTAGAGGTTACATTTTCTTGCTCAGCAGGGCAGGGAAGGGAATTCGGTGAGTGTGCCGATCCGTTTCGCCTGGACTCCGAACTTAGCTGCGAAGGCAAGCTCGATCATGATCTATCAAGCGGCTTCAAAGCGAAGTGCGAACGAGAGGGCAGAGAAGGGAACTGACAATCCTTTCTCACGATGTAATCTCTGACGCGAGGTTTCCTGAGACGAATTCAAATGACAAACTTCTGATTCTTCTTCTCTTTGATGAGATCTTGCCTGCGCTTGAGCCGGATTTTATTGATCACCCCCATCAATTGGTCGGAGGCCTCAAGAATCTCTTCGAGGACCCGATCGTCGATCTCTTCCGGTTTGATCTCCCGCATCGCGAAGAAGAACTCTTTCATCTGTTCATAGAAGAGGTGACGCCGATCGTTCTCTTCCACCGTGAGCAGGTCGTCAACCTGATGGACGGTGGCGGCCAGGTTCTCGCTCGTCATCAGCTTCTCATCGCCCAGCAACTCAGCCACGCGCCGGCGCAGGTCGGTCTGCGATCCTTGAAGCTTGAGATGATTCGACAAGGCATCCTGGCGGATCGCGCGGGCCTTCTTCGGGGTGACTGCAAGTTTCTCCGGCAAGAGCCGCGCGAGTTGTGATGCCTCCAGCCGGTTGATCTCACCCTTCTCAAATGCCTCGGCGACATCGGGCGGATAACTCAGAATCGGAAGGCAGAAACCGATAAATGTGCTAAGTGAGATTCGGTTCCGGCTCTTTTTGGCGAGGATTGCTTTCAGATGACGCGAGACCTCCAGCAGTTTCTCGCGGGGAAAGTGGCCGGGTCTTCCGCTCTTTGCCATGCCGGTCGGATAACGTTCGATGTGCCGGACGGCATTCATCAACCGGAAGAGTCCTCTCTCTGAGGCGGGGATCAACTCAGGGCACTGACTCCGAAGTTCCTCAAGCACATTTTGAATTGCTGAGACTGAAGCCAGAGGGTCAGATTCTCTCACACGTCGTCGCATCGCCATTTTAGGACTTTCGATTAGTACAGTTTTTCTCTTTGCGGATAAAAATTTTAAGATCAAAATCCGTTTCGTCCACGGAGCTTCAATCCGTTGTTCCACGGATTTCCACAGTTCAAATATCTGAGCAAGTTAGATCATCATAAGTTACTGTGGAACACCATCGAAGCGCAATATTATAGTCTTCTGAAAGGTAAAATCCACTGATAATAACAGAAGAGCCAACACAAATATAACATTTGTGGAGGCTGATCGGATGGGGTCACTATTCAGATCTCCAGGCAAGAATCTGCCAATCAGGCGTTTATTGAGGGCAGGGAAGTCATACGATAAGGCCATAGAGCAGACAGGCTTCATGACGCAGAAAGCGCCGCACCGCTTGATTGAAAACTCAATTATATGCCGGTGATTAGTCCTCTACTGATCACGGCCTGTAGCCATTGGATGAGGTTCAAGATGATGTTCACAAAACGCCTTCGCATGGGAATCCGGCTCGGGAGAATCACGTGCAGCATTCGCATCTGGAAGAGTCCTCGTGTCAAGGTCGGTGGTCGTTACCAGATGGACGAGGGCCACATTGTCGTGGATTCGATGACACAGATTACCATCGCCGACATCACGGACGATCTGGCCCGTGAATCGGGGTTCGCCTCCGTCGCTGATTTGCTGCGAATCGCAAGACACGGCAGCGGCGACAACGTGTACTTGATTCGGTTCCACTATTTGCCCTACGGCGTCTGGGAGATACCAATGTGAGATCATCAGCCATTGCCTCACATCTGTTGGCGTTTACTGGGGATTGGCCGACACAATGCCCAAAGCGAGACCGTTATCACTGGAGCTGATGTTGCTGCGGTGTCCGCGCTATTACTCGCGCAGCGCCTTGAGCGGATCGATCTTGGCCGCTCTGCGCGCCGGCTCAGCTCCAGGTACGCATTGAGCGTTCGCACATTGAAGATGGCCAGGTCCGGATCGATGGAGGCCATCTCGCGCCGAATGCCGCTCAGTGCATCCGTTCCCGCGTCCATTCTTGCGATTGGCCGCACCATCATGGTCATGCCATTGGCCGGTGGCCGCGCAAAATTGCGCCGTGTCAGTGGTATGTAAATGACGGATCGGCTGATCCCGAGCTCCTTCCTCAAGTCGCGGACCACGCCGACTACTTCATAGGACTGCTTGTCGTCCCGAAAGCGCTCCCCGATCGCATTCCCATTTCCGAAAAATCCACGCGCGGCGCTCTCGTTCAGGATGGCGGGTAATGCCTTCGATCCGTCCGCCTGGGTCCGTTGATCGAGATCGACGAACTCTCGGCCGGCCAGTATTGGCTCGCTCAGCGCAGCAAAATATCCCGCGCCCACTGTTTCCTCGATCGCCGAGATCTGAACCCGCGAGTTTTCCGCAATCAGTCGGATGGCGTCGTCTTCGTTTGCGCTCGAAAAGGGCGCCTGCGCCGCCAGGGCAACGCTGCTCGCCACGCCTGCGGTCTTGAGCCGTTCGGGAAGTTTCTCGAATAGAACTTGAGCTTTTTCGGGCGTGTAGCCGTCACGCACAGGATCGATGGATAGGAGGTACATCGTGCGCGGATCGAATCTGGTTTGGACGCTGCTTGTCCGGCTAATTCCAATCACCAGGAAACCTGTGATCAGCAGTAGCATGAGTGATCCCGCGACCTGAGTCACCATCAGCAGGTTGCGCAGACCAAATCGCCCGTAACCGGTTAACCGGAGTGCCGAGCCTTCTTTGAGCGCCGGTGTCAGATCGGTTTTCGTCGCTCGCAGGGCGGGTGCCAGGCTGAATCCGATGCCGCACAGGACCGCGAGGGCGAACGCGAAAACGGCCGCGTGCCAATCCGGAATGAAATTGGATTCCTCCGGAATCGCCGTGGGCGGAGTGAATTTGGACCTCAATACAGCAAGCTCGAATGCGAGCACGAATCCTGCGACGCCGCCCAGTAGCGAGAGCAAAATGCCCTCGCTCATCATCTGCCGGACAAGCCGAAAACGGCTGGCCCCGACCGCCAGGCGAATCGCCAACTCCTTTCGGCGATTCGCCTGGCGCGCGAGCAAGATGTTGGTCAGATTCAGGCAGACAATGGTCATAATCAGTCCCATCAGCACGATAAAGAATCCGCCGATCGCCGGCCTTACATTCCTGGGAATCGGCGTCATGCCGCCTGCCGAAAGTAAGGTCACGCGTCTGTCTTGATCAACGCGCAATGGTCTCAAAGGATCCTGGGCGTCCAGACGACGTGTGATCGCGTCGAGAGCGGCTTCCGCGGATTCAATGGTAACGCCGGGCGCCAGGCAGATCATGGCGAGGAACTCCTTGGCATGGCGTCGATGCAGGACGTCGTTCGCGAGTTCCGGAGCAATCGCGGCCGGCGCTGTGATTGGGACGAACAGCTCAGCCGGATACCTGGAAAGGGCGCCATTGAAATTCTTTGGGGTAATTCCCACGATGGTCGCGGGCTGCCCGTTCACGCGCAGCGTCTGTCCCACCGCTGCGGGCGATGAGTTAAGGCGGTCACGCCAGAACCGATCGCTGATCACAACGACGGGCGCGTCACCGGGCTTGTCGAGTTCGGCGCTGAGCGCCCGTCCGCGCTGTGGTTGGACGCCGAGCACGGAAAAATAATCGGGTGACACCAGTTGTCCGAAGACGCGCTTCGGTTTAGCGTTCACTTCACCTGGGAAACTGATATTGAATGGGATGCCGATCTGAAATGCGGCGATCCCAGTGAACAGGCTCTTTTGCTCCCGATATTGCTCGATGTAGTAGTACGAGACCGGCCTCTCAGGCATCACCAAGCGCTTGGCGTTCGCCGCCGCCGGCAGCTCACGAAATATCAACTGCCATTTCGAGTTGTAGACCATGGTCGTCAGCCCCATGCCGATTCCCATCGAAATGATGCCGACCGACGCGAAGCCAGGCGACTTGATCAGCACTCGCAACGCATATCGCAGATCGTGGCGCATTTCGCTCAGGTATTCGAGCGGGATGCGCATCGCGATGTCCGCGACCAGACGGATCAGGCCCGTCACCCCATGCCTCTTGGCAATGTCTTCCACGACATCCTCCCCGAGTTGCGTGACCTCTGCGCCATAGGACAATTTGAATTCGTGCGGAAAGGCTTGCGCCAACCACCGGTAGATGCGAACTGCGAAATTCATTCAGTCACCATTCCTCGTTTCACTCGAATTGCGCGAACCAATTCCTGCAGGCGCTCACACTCCGCGTCGAGGACACGTTTGCCGAGGGCCGTCAGCCGGTAATAGCGGCGCCGCGCGTCGTCCAACTCCGGCGCGGGCCGCACGTTAGATTCCTCGATCAGCTCCGCCTCGATCAGCCGTTTGATCGATCCATACAACGACGCCGGCCACAACCGCACCTTTCCGTCGGTGCGGTCCAAGACATCCTGCATGATTCCGTAGCCATGCTGCTCACCACCGGCAAGCGAGAGCATGATGTGAAACCACTGAGTTTTGAGCGGAAGGAATTTTTGAACATCGATCTTAGACATAATTAGTATATATATCAAATGATATATAGTCGTCAATAACACTGCCGTGGGGAGGGCAGCGCACTACCTTTCAGACATCATTGCCCGACATCATTGCCCGACGGAGACACGAAAAATCCAGCAAAATTAGAATCAGGCGATGGAGATCAAAAAGTAGGAGAAGTGGGAAAAAATCCGATAGAATCGCCGCCGGCCTGCCCCCTTGAGTGCGACCGATTGACTCACCCGAGCGAAAATTTTTGAATCGGACGGTGAACTGATTGACTCTCAGCGGGCGACTACGCAGAATCTCGCCACTTCGAAATTTTGTTGCCCTTCTTGTCGGTTTTTGGCTCAGTTATGACGTTGGACTCGAGCGGAGAATATTGTGATCATCGTCCTGCTCCAATGTTGGGCGCCGCGGTTCGCCGATGGCGCGGCCGCGGGGCGGTCTGTCTCTGGCGCCTGCTCGCTGTTTGCTGTTTGGTATCCAGCGCGTTCGCTCAATATCGATTCGATTCATGGACGGCGGATACTGGCCTGCCGCAAAATATCATTCGAGCAATTCATCAAACCCCCGATGGGTATCTCTGGATTGCCACGCTGGACGGATTGGCTCGCTTCGACGGCGTGCGCTTTACGGTCTTCAACAGGAGCAATTCTCCGGGGATTAAGGGCAATCGCTTCACTACACTCTATGAAGATCTGCTGCAGATCGCAACGCTGCAGTGGTATGCCGCGAATACGACCACCAGCTTCTATATCGGCAACCCCACTGCAAGCGCAATAATCTTCGATGGGGCGAACATGTGGGTGGCAGATGTTAATTCCAACGTCAGGAAGCTTCGCACGAACGACGGCTTGATCATCGACAAGTTCGGCACCGATCCTAGCGTCCAGAAGATGGCCTTTGATGGAGCCAACATCTGGACGGTGTCGATTACAGACAACTCTGTCAGGAAGATTCGCGCCAGCGACGGCGAGACACTGGGTACTTTCGATGTCGGTCTCAGCTCTCCCATTGGAATTACCTTCGACGGGGCCAACATTTGGGTCACGAACTCCGGGACCAACAGTGTGACAAAGCTCCGTGCGTCCGACGGATCGAACCCTGAGAACTTCTCCGTCGGCAACAACCCATCTGGAATCGCTTTCGACGGAGCCAACATCTGGATAGTAAATCAGGGCGACAACACCGTGACGAAGCTTCGCGCGAGCGACGGCGCAAATCTCGGCACATTTCGCACAGGCGATGGCCCGACAGGAATCGCCTTCGACGGCGCGCATATCTGGGTGGTGGCTTTTAACGGCACTGTTTCAAAGTTCTAGCGGCGACCGGTGAGATGACGTGACGGCCCGGCCGGCGATCTCTTCCGCCGGGTCGTCGCCGATCCGCGGAAAAAGCTGCATCAAGTGGCAAAGTATCTTGGGAAATACTAATTGCTGCTCAACACTAAGCCATTGACTCCATTGAAGGGTGAAGCTCCCTGATCTATCATTGTCAGGCCCCTTTAATCGGATCAACTGGAGCAATGGTAAGAAACCAGT
>Ga0081539_10002094_pt1 | contig 29760 bp, 18 predicted proteins | sample TabmetS4T2R2_FD_71023 | JGI IMG/M metagenome (GOLD analysis project Ga0081539, IMG submission 71023) | Tabebuia heterophylla rhizosphere microbial communities from the University of Puerto Rico - S4T2R2 | ecosystem: Host-associated > Plants > Roots > Rhizosphere ... | reverse complement strand
CGGACCTGCGCGTGGTCGCGCTGGTCGTGGCGCTGACGCTGGTCATGCTCGCGATCTCCACGATCTGCGGCTACCTCATGACCCGGCGGTTGTTCACGGTCAGCGAGACCGCGCTCGCGGCGTTGCGGGCGCGCACGTTCCGGCACGTGCACGACCTGTCGATGCTGCACCAGCAGGCCGAGCGGCGCGGCTCGATGGTGTCCCGGGTGACCAGCGACGTCGACCAGATCTCCCAGTTCCTGCAGACCGGCGGGGTGCTGCTGCTGCTCTCGTCCGGCCAGCTGATCGTCTCGACCGTGGTCATGGTCGTGTACTCCTGGCAGCTCACGCTCGTCGTGCTGGCCGCGTTCGGCCCGGCGGTGCTGGTGATCCGGCTGTTCCAGCAGCGGCTGGCCCGGGTGTACCGCAGCGTGCGCGAGCGCACCGGGGTGATGCTGGGCGCGGTCGCGGAGAGCGTCGTCGGCGCCACGGTGATCCGCGCGTACGGCGTGGCCGGCCGGACCGAACGCCGCCTGGACACTGCGATCGAGGATCTGCGGGTCGCCCAGCAGCGTGCCTTGCGTACCAGCGTCACCAGCTTCTCCAGCGGCGAGCTGGGCGCGGGACTCGCCCTGGCCGCGGTGGTCGTGGTCGGCGTGCTGCTCGGCGTGGACGGCGGGCTCACCGTCGGCAAGCTCACCGCGTTCCTGTTCCTGGTGACGCTGTTCATCCAGCCGGTGCAGATCGCCACCGACGTGCTCAACGAGGCGCAGAACGCGGTGGCCGGCTGGCGCCGCGTCCTGGACGTGCTGACCATCGACCCGGATGTCGCGGACCCGGACGAGGAGGGCGTCGCCCTGCCGCCCGGCCCGCTGTCGGTGCGCTTCGACGACGTCTCGTTCCGCTACCCGGGCGGCCCGATCGTGCTGGCCGGCGTGGATCTGACGATACCGGCGCGGACGAAGGTCGCCGTGGTGGGCGAGACCGGCAGCGGCAAGACCACGTTCGCCAAGCTGCTCACCCGGCTGATGGACCCGGAACAGGGCCAGGTACGGCTGTCGGACACGCCGCTCTCCGCGGTCCGGTTCGCGTCCCTGCGGGCGCGGGTGGTGATGGTGCCGCAGGACGGCTTCCTCTTCGACGCGACCGTGGCGGAGAACATCCGGTTCGCCCGCCCCGAGCTGACCGACGACGAGCTCGGCCGGGCGTTCGCCGAGCTGGGCCTGGCCGACTGGGTGGCCGGGCTGCCGGACGGGGTGGACACCCCGGTGGGCGAGCGCGGCGAGGCGCTCAGCGTGGGGGAGCGGCAGCTCGTGGCGCTGGTGCGGGCGTACGTCGCGGACCCCGACCTGCTGGTGCTGGACGAGGCGACCAGCGCCGTCGACCCCGCCACCGAGGTACGCCTGCAGCGCGCCCTCGACACCGTGACCCGCGGCCGCACCACGGTCGCGATCGCGCACCGGCTCTCCACGGCCCAGGCCGCCGACGAGGTGATCGTCGTGGACGCGGGCCGCGTCGTGCAACGCGGCCCGCACGCCACGCTCGTGGCTTCGGAAGGCTCGATCTACGCGAAGCTGTACGCCTCCTGGCTCGAGCAGACGCGATAATTCTGGCTCCGCTTCGCTCCGCGGGCAGTTACCGGTTTCGCCGAGTTAGCGCGCGTAGAACTCCACCACGAGCTGCTCGTCGCACAGCACCGGGATCTCCTTGCGCTCCGGGGCGCGCAGCACGGTGGTGCGCAGCTCCTCCAGCGCGGTGGAGAGGTAGGGCGCGGTCGGGCCGTCGAGGTGGGCGCCGGCCGCGGCGACCTGGAACGGCGGCTTCTGCCGGCTCGACTCCCGCACCTGCACGACCTGCCCCGGCTTGAGGCGGAAACCGGGCCGGTCCACCTTCTTGCCGTCCACCGTGAAGTGGCCGTGCACGACGAGCTGGCGTGCCTGGTAGATGGTCCGGGCCAGCCCGGCCCGGTGCACCACCGCGTCCAGCCGGCGCTCCAGCAGGCTCACCATGGCCTCGCCGGTCTTGCCCTCGGCGCGGTGCGCGTCCTCGTACGCCCGGCGCATCTGGGCCTCGCTGATGTTGTACTGGTGCCGCAGCCGCTGCTTCTCCAGCAGCCGCACCTGGTAGTCCGAGGCCTTGCGCCGGCTGCGCCCGTGCACGCCCGGCGGGAACGGCCGCTTCTCGAAGTACTTCACGCACTTCGGGGTCAGCGGGATGCCGAGGGCACGGGACAGCTTGGCCTTGGGCCGGGAATTGTTCATGAAGTCTGCCTTGCGTTCGCACCTGTTATGGTTAGCCTTACCTTACTAAGGCAAGACTAACCGGTCCGCGGAGGTACGACACATGCAGCCCACCCACGCCGAGGTCGCCCGCACGCTCGCCGCCGGCCACCTCCCCGCGGTCGCGCACGTCGCCTGCCGCCAGGGCCCCCTCCCGGTCCGGCACGTGACCGACGCGAACGGCCGGGTGCTGCTGCTCTCGCCCGCCGACGGCGCCTTCACCGCGGCGGTCACGCCCCAGCCCGGCACCACCGATACCGCGATGGTGCTCGACATCACCGACGTGCCACCGGTCGCCGGCTCGCCCGCGCTGGGCCGGGTCTGGGTCTCCGGCTGGGCCACCCGTCTCGACGGCGACGAGGCCAAGCGGGCCGCGCTCGACTACGCCGAGGTCGACGCCTCCGGCGACCTGCTCGACGTGGGCGACTCCCAGGCGCTGCACCGGATGGAGGTCGCCGGCCGGACTGGCCAGTCCTTCGATCGTCGTGACGCGCTTGTTGCGGACCGTATGTGTCAGCACCGAGCAGGAGTAGTGCGGCACGTCGTCGATGAGCACCGTGCAGGCGCCGCACTCCGCGCGATCGCAGCCAAGCTTGGTACCCGTCAGGCCCAGCTTGTAGCGCAGCGTCATGGCGAGCGTTTCCTGCTTCATGACGTCGACGCGCCGGGCCTGCCCGTTCACGGTCAGCGTGATCAGGCGCTCCGCGGATCCTGATGTGGAGGACTGACCCGAGAGCGTTCCCGCGCGAAACAGATAGGCGCCGGACGAGGCGACCGCGCCACCTGCAATCACGCCCTTGATGAAATTGCGTCGTGAGACAGACATAGGCAGTCTTTCGATGGAATTCGCGCCAGAGTGTAGCACCGGGCCGCCTAAAGGCGGCTCCTGGATCGCCGGACCGGTGCGTGTCGCCCACGCGGGCACGTGGGGGCCCCTTTTTCGGTGGCCCGAACGTAAGGCGATCATCCGGCGAGGGTGATTTCGTGGTGGTCGACCCGGTCGTCCCAGTCGATGAGCGCCTGCTTCGCTTCGTCGGCCACGACGGCCACGGTCACGTCCGCACCTGCGAAACGACGGATGGCATCCATGGATTCCCATCGCGTGATGACCGTGATTTCCACGTGGCCGTCAGCCCGGCGCTCCAGGACCGTCGCGCCGTTGAAGCCGCTCACTTGCCGCAGCGTCGACAGTACCTCGCTCGAGAAGTGCTGACGGTACACGACCGCGCCGTCCGGTGTGGCCCGCGCGTGCCAGATGCGCGCCGTCATGTTCAGGTCGGCTCCCTCGCTGCGAGCACGCGCTCGATTCGCCGGTCGGGGACGAGCCAGACCAGCGCCACCGCCAGATACAGCGCCCAGGCAACCGCAGGACTGACGAACAGCGACGTGGGTATTGCAACCGCGTAGGCGAGCGAGGAGAGCCGCCCTTTTCGATCCGGCCCGATCGCGAGAGCCAGCGTCGAGTTCGGCCCCTCACTGCGAACGATGGTTCGCTGCAGCACCAGATACGCGATCGCCGCCGCCAGCAGCACGCCGCCATATACCGCCGTCGGCACGGCAGCGAACCGTGTTTCCCCCATCCAGGCGGTCGTGAACGGCACAAGCGACAGCCAGAAGAGCAGATGCAGGTTCGCCCACAGGATGCCGCCGGTGGCACCGCGCGTCACGTGCAGCATGTGATGGTGGTTGTTCCAGTAGATACCGACGTAGACGAAGCTGAGCACGTAGCTGAGGACCACCGGCCAGAGTGGCACGAGCGCGTGCAGATCGGGTTCTTCCGGTGCCCGCAGCTCGAGCACCATGATGGTGATGATGATGGCGAGCACGCCATCGCTGAAGGCTTCGAGTCGTGAGGTCGGCATCCCGGCCTCACATCCTAACGTGTGACTCGGGGTAAGGGTTATCTGATGACGAACGGCGCTCGATGTACCGTCGGATCGTCAGCGACGACGAATTCGAGCGCCCACGTCCCCGGGGTCAGTCCTTTCATCGCCACCGTGTAGGCGTAGCCGGCGATCGCCGCGTCGTATTTGAAATCGCCCTTGGGAGTCAGCGCTCCGTCGCCAGACGTCTTCTTCAGCCCGGTGATGTGAGGCACGATCCGCGGACTGGAGACGTTGACGTTTGCAGCGTCGCACAGTCGCAACTTGATTGGCACAGTAGACGTCGGACTGATCGGCTTGTCTTGGGCGTAGAGCAGACAGACGTTGTAGGCGACGACGTACGACGCGGATGCGCTCGTGGTGTTTCCAGCATTATCGGTGGCCGTGCAGGTCACTGACTGCGTTCCAACCGAAGTGGCGATGATCGCGCCACAACTCTGCGAGGCGAGACCCGAGAGCGCATCCGCCGCACCCGAAGTCGCGGTCGCTGCACCGTTGAGCAGAACGGGGTTGGGGCCGACGGCCGGATTCAGGGTCGGTGGCGTCTTGTCGATCTTGACGACGACGACGTTGCTGGGCTCGCTGATGTTGCCCGCGGCGTCGGTCACGGTCTGCGCAACCGACGCGACGGCTGCACCCTCCGCGCTGAGCGTCTGATCCGCCGGGCACGCGTCCGCCGGGATCGGCGAGCTCGTCCCCACGCACGTGAAGCGGATCGTCACATTCGTGTTGTACCAGCCGGCCGCGTTGGGCGCGCTCGTGGCGGCGGCGGTGATCGTCGGCGCCAGCAGGGCCACCGACGTCGAGGTGTCGAACGCGGCGTGGGCGGTCTCTTTGTTCCCGGCGTAGTCTCGCGCGGTGACGGAGAAGGCGTACTGATGGCCCCGTTGGCCCTCGAATGTGGCACTCGTCTGCGCGGTATTCACCATCCAGTCGGTGAATGGCCCGTCGTCGGTCGACACGCGCACCGTGAAGTCGCGGATGCCGCTGCCGGAGTCCTCGCCGCTCCAGGTAACGAGGAAGCTCGGCGCATCCTGCACCGCGGCGAGCGGCATGACCGCGCTCGTCGGCCTGGAGTTGTCGATGGTGTTGATCCAGGCATTGGTGTCAATCGGATCGTTCAGGTCGAAGACGATGCGCGCGTCATTGGTGATCGTCGCGCCGGCCGGCAGGCCCGCCCTGGGCTGCACGAAGAACATGACGCTTCCCGCACCTTCGGGCGAGTTCACGTCAGGTGGCAGGAAGCCGGCCAGCGTGTCGGTTGTCGGCACGCCGGTCGCCGGATCGAGCGACTGGAATTCCCAGGTGATCAGGCCGGTCGCGTCCAGCGTGGCGTGGATGCGGACGATCAGGTTCTTCGCCGGCCGCAGGTCGATGTCCTTGACGACGTCGGTCTGACCGGCCGGCATCGCCACGGTCGTCTCGCCAAACACGATCGCGCCGAAACTGAAGGTCGCCAGATCGACCAGGTTCGGGTCGAGCCGATCGGTGATGACGACGCTCTGTGCCGCTGCGGTGGCTTCCGGTGTGTTTTCGAAAAACACCATGTAGCGGAGCGGCTCCAGGTTGGTGAGGAACCGTTGCGGACCAGCACCCGTCGGGCCCACCTTTTCGTTAGGATCGTTTGAACGGACGATCGCGATCCGCTTCGCGAGCGACAGGTCGATCGGAATGTCGAGGCAATTCTTTGCGATGTCGAACGCCCCGCTCACCAGCGAGTAGAACTGCATGGCGGCGTTGAGGCTGGTCAGGCTATTTTCGAAGCAACTCGCCGCTGCCCCGACGACCGTGGCGATGACGGATTGAAGCGTATCGGTGCTGGAGTATTTATCGCTGGTGTCCGAAGTGGCGTTGGCGGTGCACACCCCGATGCCGAACTGAAAAGCACTCGAAACGATGCCCCGCAGGCATCCCACTGCCGGGTGGATACTCAAGACATTCAGGAACTCGTTCGTGATCGAGAGCACACACGCCGCCGCCTGCGGTTTCGGACCCAAACGGCTGCACGGGTTGAGCGAGAAGTCGCTCGGCTCGGCGGCGCTCGGTCCGGACACGATCGCTGCGGTGCGGAACAACGTCGCCAACTGTTGATCGGCCGCAGCGGCAACCTCCGCCGCGCCCGTTGCCGCTTCAATCATTCCTGGGAACGCTTTCGATTCGACGGTGAAGAACGAATCGGTCGTGGTGCGAGGTATGGCAAAAGAGAAGTGATACACCAGCCGTGCGCCGGCGCGGATGACCGGGATGTAGAGCGGGAACGTCGCCATCGGCTCTCCCGCCGCGCTGGTCGTGAGCGTGGTGCGTGGGAGCGCCGCAGGATCGTACGGCAGGGATCCCGGTGGCGGAGGGTTCGACGGCGCGGGGAACCCAGGCAGGATGCTCGCCATCGCGGCGGGAACCGAGAGATTGATCGGCACGCCGAAGGCGTCGCCATTGCCGCGGTTGCCGACCACGAAATCGACGGTGATGCTTTGACCGGGCCTGACGGAGTCGCGGCTGAGCACGTCCAGGTAGATGTCGGGGAGCCGCCCTTCTTCGATGGTGAACGCCTCCGGCAACGTCGTCGATCCGACGCCGGGATTGGTGAGCACGAAGTCCCAGCGGCCGCGTGGCTGTCCACGCAAATCGAACAGCGCCGTGAGTCCAAGTCCACCCGGATCGACGTAGGTGAGCGATCCAGTCAGGGTGGGCGCGCCAGCGCGCGCCAGTTCCACCGTCATGCCCGGTACGAATCCGGAACCGAATGCGCCCATGAACACGAAACCGGTATCGCCGCCCCGTGCCGGCGCAATGCGTTGCAGGTCGAGCGTGGGCGAGCGCTGCGAGATCAACGAGCTGGATGCGCCGTTGTTCGACGCGTCGAGATCCGGCTCAATCGCGCTCGCAATCGCCGCGAACGTCAGGTCGCCAATCGACCTGGCCTGCGTGACGACTGTGAGGGTAACGCTGGCTCCGACCGGTAGGAGGGGGATGCTGAAGATGACGCGCCGGTCCGGTTGCGTGAATGTACCGTTCGTTGTCGTCGCGGTCACGAACCGGATATCGGTGGGCAAGGTGACCAGTACGTTGACGCCGTGCGCGTCCGACGGTCCGAGATTCTGCACGACGACGGTGTAGGTCACGTCCTGACCGGCGATGGCCGAATCCGGCGTGGCGGTCGCCGTCAACGACAGGTCGGCGGCAACGGTCGTGGACGACAGGACTTCGAATGCGCCGGCATCGCACTGGGGACCTTGCGGCCGCGGCACGCCGCGGGCGTCGAGAAAGTCGCACGAGTCGCCGCCGGTGCCCGGCAGCGACGGGCTGCCGGCGTCAATGGCCGGACTCCCGGGCAGCAGTGCGCGCGTGAAAACCGGGCCGGCGTTGTTCTGCAACGGCCCGAGCAGCGGGTCGAGAGGCGCCGCCGCGGTTCCGCCCTGATCGCCGGCGCCCGGAATGAACGGACCGCCAGCCGCATTGCCGATGACGTTGTAGCCGTCGGAATGAAACGCGTTTCCGTCACCGGCCAGGTCGTCGGCCGATCCGCCGCCGCCCGCCGTGTTGAGCGCGATGATCGAGTTCCGCAGGCGAACGTCGGCGCCACCAAGGCCGTACCACAGGCCGCCGCCGGCGGTGCTCGCCGTGTTCGCGGCAACTGTGACGTTGTTCAGGCGAAGCGGCAAGGATCCCTGGTAGAACACACCGCCGCCGTGCGACGCGGCGTTGTTGGTGATGGTGACGTTCGTCAGCGTTCCGGCGATGTCGCGCATCACCATCGCACCGCCGAAGCGGCTGGCGACATTGCCGTCGAACGTACTGCCGGTGATGACGAGCGTGCCCGAACCCGAGTAGAGCGCCGCGCCGTCCACCGCCCGATTGCGCGAAAACACGCTGTCGGCAATCGTGCCGGCCGCGGAGTCGATTGCGCCGCCGGAAAAACTGGCGCTGTTGTCGAGGAAGCGGCTGCGCGTAATTCGCAGCAGTGCGTTGGTGCCCGCAATGGCCCCGCCGGCCGCTCCGCTGCCTCCGGGCTGATCGATGGAGTTGCCGCTCAGCACGCTGTCGGTCACGGTGACGACCCCGGTCGCGCCGCCGCACGACCCCGCCCAAATGGCGCCGCCGGCCTGCGAGGCGGTGTTGCCAGTCAGCGTGCTGTGATCGAGCACGGCGATGCGCCCGCAGCCATGGTAGACGCCGCCTTGGACTCCGGCGTGATTCCCTGAGAACGAACTGCCGGTCGCTTCGAGGTTGCCAGCGGCGATGACGCCGCCAACTTGACCGGCGGCGTTGTTCAGGAATCGGCTGTTGCGGGCAACCAGGCGGCCGCCGATGCCCCCCAGGCAGCACACGTCGGACAGGACGCCGCCTTTGCCGTTCGCCACGTTGTTGTCGAACACCACATGATCGGCCACGACCGTGCCGCCGAGAATCGCGCCGCCGTCGACCCCGATCTCTGCGAATCCGGTGCCGCCCGAAGCGGTCGCCCGGCCGCCTCGTATCGTCATCTGGCTCAGCGTCAGCACGCCGCTGAGCGGGGCGGGTCCGCTGATCTGGAAGAAGCGCATGTCGGGCGCGTTGGCGTCGCGCTCGAGGAAGGTCCGATCTTCACCGGCGCCGCGAATTTCCATCTCGCTCGAAATCAGCGGCAGCGCGTTGGGACCGTTCGTGTACAACCGGCCGCCGCAGCACGGTGTCTGATCCTGTGAGCCGACTCGCGTCATCAGATACGTGCCGGCCGGCAGCAGAATCAAGTCGCGGCCACCGCCCGCCGCGCACCCGTCGACCGCGCGGTCGGTGTTGGCCGCTTCGATCGCTTCGCCCAGCGTGCAGTCGCCACTTCCCCCGGGACTCTGCAGCGTCGTGTTCACGACGATGGGCTGGTGGACACTGACGTCGCTCGACGCAGCAAGGCCTTCGGGCGGAGCGCCCCCCTGCGCAGCCGAGGTCACGAGCGTGGAATTGCGGATGACGCCGGCCGCCTGAACGATCGCGGTCACGGCGACCGTCGCCGTCATGCCGGGTGCGATCGCGCCGATCGGACACGCAACGAGGTGCGCGCTGACCGTGCACGAGCCCTGACTGGCCGTCGCACTCGACGCCGTCAGCTCCGCCGGCAGCGTATCGGTCACGACGACATCAGGCGCGATTGCACCGCCGTTGTTGACCGCCGAGATGATGTACACGATCGGCTCGCCGACATACGCAATCGACGTCGAGGCACTCTTCCCCACGGCCAGTTCCGGGCCGGCGGCGACATCGCGCTCATAAGCGCCGATGTCGCACAGTGCACCACCCGTCCCGGTGCCTGGACGAGTGTGTCCCCGCTGATCCGTCAACTCGCACGCCGCCGGATCGCTGCCGGCCATCGCGGGATTGCCGCCGTCGATGGCGGGGCTGCCGGGCATCAGCGCGTGCGTGGCGGTCGGGCCGCCATTGGCGGCGAGCGGAGCGAGCAGCGGCTGGATTGGCGACGTCGGCGTCCCGATGCGATCGCCGGCAGCGGCCGGGAAGGTGATCCCTTGCGCGTTGCCAATCAGGTTGAAGCCGTCTGACTGGAAGGGCTCCGGCGTCTCGCCGCCGACATCGGGCCGGTCGCCGGTGGCCGTCGCATTCGACGCGATCAGAGAGTTGCGGAGGCGTATCGGACCGGCGAAGAAGTACGCGAAGACGCCGCCGCCTCCCGCGGCCGCGCGGTTGCCGGCGATCGTCACGTTGCTCAGCGTCAAGGGAAACGTCGACCGATCGTAGGTCAGCCCGCCGCCGTAGCCGTCCGTGCGGTTGTTGCTGACGGTGACGTTCGCCAGCGTCGCCTGCACGCCCGCCAGCGACAGTGCGCCGCCGCGCAGGCCGGCGTGATTGCCGTCGAAGGTGCTCGAGCGCACGACCAGTGGCGCACCATTCACGTTGGTGAAGATCGCGCCGCCTTGCCGCGACTCGTTCCCGCTGAACGTGCTGTCGCTGATCGTGCCGTTGGCGCCGCTGAGTGCGCCGCCGGAGTCGACGCTGGTGTTGTCCAGAAAGCGCGTGCGGACGATCGACAGCGCGCTCGTGCCCGCGATCGCGCCGCCGGATCCACCCGGTGACCCCAATCCTGCCGCGTTGCCGACGAAGACGCTGTCGGTAATCGTCACGGCGCTGGCGGTGCCGCCGCAGCCCGACTGGGCGTTGAGTGCGCCGCCGTCGTTGCCGGCGCTGTTTCCGGTGAGCGCGCTGTCGGTGAGCACGACGTTCAAGGCGCAGCCGGAATAGACACCGCCGTCCGTGCCGGCGCGATTCGCGGTGAAGGTGCTCCGCCGCGCGTCGAGCATGACGCGAGACAATACCCCGCCGGCCTGTCCGGCCGAGTTGTGCTGGAAGCCGCTGCTCTCGGCCAGCAGGACGACCCCGAACATGACGCCGCCCTCCGTGATGGCGACGTTGTCCTCGAACACGACGCCATTGGTCGTGACGACGTGGCTCAACGGGAAGACGCTGCCTGCAACCGCGCCGCCGTCGTCGGCACGGCCGCCCTTCACCGTCAGGTCGCGCAGCGTCAGTCGGGCGGACACGGCCAATTGAAAGAACCGCATCGCCGGCGCGCCCGGATCGCGCACCAAGACGGTCCGGCCGGCGCCTTCGCCCGCGATATCCACGGTCGTCGTGACGATCGGCAGCGCATTCGGCCCGTGGCCGAATGCATCCTGCGAGCCGACCGACGTCATCGTGTAAGTACCGGCCGGGACGACGATCAGATCGTCGCCGTCGCCCTTCTCACACCCGCCGATCGCGCGGTCCTGATTGGCGGACTCAATCGCCGATGCCAGCGTGCATCGCCCGCTGGACTGATCGAAGGACTGGACGACGATCGCCGGGTCGAGGATCGTCACGATCGCGAGCGGCCCCATCGTGGTTGCGTCGGGCTGTTGCATGACGATGAAGAAGCTCTCGTTCGGGTCGTACACGCGATCGCGGAGGATCGGGATGCTGAAGGTCGCCCGCTGAATGCCGCCGCCGACCCGCACCGTTCCCTGCACGGCCACGTAATCCAATCCGGCCGTCGCTGTCCCATCCACGGTTGCGTATCCGACGTCGACTGGCGGACCAAGCGGGTCGCTCGCGTCGACGCTGACGGTGAGCCCACCGGCGTTCTCGAGGACTTGAAAGCGCGGACAGGACGGACAGGTCAACCCGATCCCGGTGCTCCCGCCGCCCAGAATGGTGAGCGTCGCCGGATTGGCGGCGGATGGGTCGAGGCCCGCGTTGCGTGGATTGGACAGGAGCAGCAGAACGGTCTCGTCCGGCTCGGCGAGGCTGTCCTGGAGAATGGGCACGTCGAAGCTCGCGCTCGTCGAACCGGGCGGTACGTGCAGCGTCCCCGACACCGGCACGTAGTCCTGATTCGGCGTGGCCGTCCCGCCGGCGATTGTCGCGTAGTCGACCGTCACATCGACATTCGACGGCCCGGAGAGGTTGACGGTGACGGTGCGAGCGCCGCCGACTTCCGCGGCGAGATATTGCGCGGTGCTGAAGCGCAGCGTCGGGTTGTCGCTGATGACGAGCGTCGCCGGATTGGGCGCGCCAAGAACCGCATTGGACGCGTTGCGCAGCGCGAGGACGACGGTCTCGTCCCCTTCGACCAGCGCGTCGTTCACGATCGAGACGGGGAATGTCTGCAGCGTCTCGCCCGGCTGAAATGTCAGGGTGGCGGAGGTGGGGACGAAGTCCGCGCCGGCGGCAGCGGTCCCGGCGCTCGCCTCATACTCGACGGTGACCACCGACTGCTGGGGGGCGCCCAGCCGTACTGCAATCGTCGCGTCGCCGGCGAGCTCGGTCGTCGAAAACGTCGCCTTCGTGAAACTGACGGCGAACCGCGGATCGGGCCCTGTCACCGCGGCCACCCCGTAATCGCCGTTCACGGTTCCGGCAACCAGAACGCGCGGTCCGTCCACTACCATCCCAGCGGCGACCGCAGGCTGGCCGAACTCGATCGTCACGCCGGCGGTGGAGAACGACGAGTCGAACGATCCATCCGGGTTGTGTGCGGCCACCTGCATCTTGTTGCCGGCGTTGACCGTCTGCCCGGCAACGACGATCTTGCCGTTCGGCAGCAGCGCAAGGGCGCTCACGGCGTCGACCGTGTCGTGCGTGCAGCCGATGCTGCCGTCGGGCAGCTGCGTCTGCTGATTCAGGATGCGAAGCGAATAGTCGATCGAGCCGTCGGCGTGGTATCGCTGGACATATCCGCACGTCGCCAGGTTTCCGCCGTTGTTTCCGCCCAGCACGATCCGGCCGTCGGATTGGAGGGCGACGGCCCGCGGCTCGCCGTAACTGTAATTGCCGACAAGACCGCCGGCGCCGAACGCTGTGTCGAGCGTTCCATCCTGGGTGTAACGGGCCATGAACGTGCGGTCCGGGGCGCCGCCGACCGCCAGGATCCGGCCGCCGGGCAGCAGGGCCAGGCGCGTGATCCCTTCGAACGCCCCGGCTCCGAAATCGGTCGTCACCATCCCCGAAGCGGCGCTGCCGAAGGTCGGATCGAGAGCGCCGTCCGTGGTGTAACGGACCAGGCCGAACGCGGACTGATCCGCGAAGGGTGAGGAAGGTGGGACCACCGTGCCGCCGACGAGGATCCGGCCGTCGCCCTGGATCGCGACAGCGTTGCCGATATTGATGGCGTTGCCGAACGTTCCGAGTCGGATGCCGCCGGACGCGAACGAAGCATCCGGCGTTCCGTCGCGGAGGAAACGCGCGGTGAAGAACCGCGACGTTGTCCCGTTACCCCACGTGCCGACGACCACGAGCCTGCCGTCGGCCTGGAGGGCCGCGTCGCCCACGCTGGTGACCGATGCGAATAGCGTGACCCGCCCCTCGGCCCCGAAACCTGCATCGAGCGACCCGTCCCGGTTGTAGCTCGCGATCGAAAGGTGACTCCCGGCGCCGGGATCTGTCACCCCGGCGACGTAGAAGCCGCTGCCATCGGGACGAAGGACGATCGCCGCGGCACGATCGACCTGGCCGCCGAAATCGGTGACGACCATTCCGCCGTTGCCGAACCCGGTGTCGACCTGTCCGGCAGCCCGCATCGTGGCTACGGACACGACCGATGCTATTGCGGTCAACACAGCGGTTGCTGAGATGCGGATGACGCGGTTCGCCATAGTGGCCGTCCTCGTTTCAGTCGGTTTGCTGCGGCTCGGAGTGATCACACGTCACACACGTCACAGTCGCGACGCGTCACCCCGGCGTCAGGTCCGACGCTTCGGCGTGCGCGTGAACGGCGGCTCCAACACGCGACGCCGTCCTCGTCGCAGGCGGAGCACAGCTGCCGCGAGCAAGCGCCGACGCGCGATTCAGTTGTTCCGGTGACTTTCGCCGCCGCCCTTATTACTCACGAGGGCGGAACAAAGCGTGACGGGCGCATGAACGGTCCATGACCGCATCCGTCAACCGGCGCTACCGCTTCTGTTTGATAAGGAGGCGTTAAAGTCCGGTTTTGCTCACCGGAGGCCGATACAATTCCCGCGGTGGCGGACAAGGATGCGCGGCTCGAGGAATTGATTCGCCGCTATGGCGCGCTGATTCGCGGGATCGTCGCGCGCGTCGGCGGGCGCGCGGTTGCCGCCAGTCGCGACGACATCGAACAAACCGTAATCGTCAATCTGTGGCGGCAGGTCGAGCGCGAGCAAACGATCGACCATCCGGCCTCTTATATCTACAGGGCTGCCGTGCGCGAGACAGTGCGCGCGGTCCGTCAGGAGCTTGCGCGCGAGCAGCCCGTCGGTGATGCAAACGACGTGATCGGTCACGCCCTCGACAGCGATACCCCGGAGACGCGGCTGCAGCGCGCGGAACAGGCCGCGCATCTCGCGCGGATCATCGCGGCGTTGGCGCCCGATCGCGGCCGAGCCGTCCGCGCGCACCTGGCGGGCTACGATGTGACCGAGATCATGCGCCTGTTCGGCTGGTCGTATCAGCGCGCACGAAACCTCGTGGCAAGAGGCATGGCAGACGTGAGACGCGGCTTGCAAGCGGGGGGAATCGATGGCTGACGATTCCACGCTGCGTCGCGACTACGGCGCCGCGATGGAGTCGTCTGGATCGGCGCACCTGTCGGACGAGGCGTGGGAGCGCCTTGCGACCGGATCGCTGTCGGGCGTCGAGCGTCAGGCGGCGATCGACCACATCGTCGGCTGCGCGTCGTGCACGACGATCTATCGTGCGCTTGGCGAGCTCGAAGCAGGCGCCCGGCAGTTCGATCCGGATGTGAAGTCAACTGTCGCGCCGTGGTACTCGACGCGCGCGATCTACGCGATCGCGGCCAGTCTTGCACTGGTCACGGTGGGCGCGATCGCGTATCAGATGCTCAGAGCGTCGCGCGATACCCCTCGGCAGGTGGCGACGGCTCCACCACAGCCCGTCATCTCCTTGCAGCGCATCCCGTTCGAGAAGCCGGACGTGCGCCTGTCGGCGTCGCGTGCCCTGACGACGCGGAGCAATGCCGACACCACCGCGTTTCTGGCCGACTTCGCCGGCGCCATCCAGCCGTACCGTGACGGTCGCTATGCGGAGGCTACGCGCGCGCTGGCGACGGTCGCAGCCGCCTACCCCGAGGCGTACGAACCGGCATTTTATCAGGGCGTTTCCCTGATTCTGAGCGGCGCCGGAGCCGAGGCCGTCGATCCACTCGCACGTGCAGAACGTCTTGCCGATGATGCCTCCCGTGACGAGATTCGGTGGTATCGTGCTGCCGCGCTTCAGCTCGCAGGCCGCGCCGACCAAGCCCACGCCCTGGTGATGATGCTGTGCCAGAGCGGTGGCGTGTGGCGCGATCGGGCCTGCCCCCTGCTGGACGCGCCGGCGCCGTGACAGGACTCCTCCTCAGTCTTCTTCTCCTCGGCGCTCCGATTGACACACCTGCCACAGGTGTCGACGCGGCACGTGCACGCCTGGCCGCGGGCGATCGCGCCGGCGCCCATGCGCTCTTCGAAGAAGCGGCAGCTGCGTGCGAGATGAGTGGCGACGCCCTCTGCGCCGCCCGCGCCTACGACGCGCTTGGGACGATGGCGCGCCAGGATGCGGCGTGGAGGGACGTCAGCGCCTGGTTTGGTAAAGCGGCCGTCGCCTATGAGCGGGCCGGACGCGTGCGGGAGCAGGCGCTCGCGGTTCGCGCGATGGCGTACGACGCCTCGATGCCGGTCGACGATCGGCTGGCGGCGGTGGCGCGCGCGGCTCGCATTGCCGAAGGGCTCGACGATCCGGAGGTCGACGGTCTGATTCGGCATCTGCGCGGCGACATGGAATTCGTTGCCGGCCGATTCATGGAGTCTCAGCGCGACCTCGAAGCCGCGCTCGCGCTGCTCGAACGAGCGGACAACCAAGCGGCGATCGCACGGGTCCTCACGAGCCTCGGTCGCGCATTCCGGCTGCATGGGCGTCCCGACCGCGCTCTCGAGCAGTACAAACGAGCATTCGTGATCCAGCAGCGCCTCGGCGATCTCGAGGGGCAGTCGCAATCGATGAATGCGATTGCGATTGCCCACCGCAGCCTCGGCGATCTCGCCCGCGCCGTGCCCGCCAGCGAGCGGGCCCTGGCGATCGCCCGGCGATCGGGTGCGCCCGGTGTCGTGCTGATTCGGACCGGCGATCTGGCCGCGACCTACAGTGTCGCGCGACGCTACGCACAGGCACGAGTGCTGCTGCAGGACACCATCCGACGCCGGCTCCAGGCGGGCGCGGGAGAGGCGATCGACGATCTGTATCTGGCTCTGGCAGACGTCAATCTGGGCCTGGGGCGGAACACTGAGGCGCTCGATGCCGCCACCACGGGTATCGAGCTGGCACAGAAGCGCGGCCAGCCGGAGTTCCTCGTCTGGGGTCATGACGTCCGTGCGCGCTCTCTCGAACGACTGGGTCGCATCGACGAAGCGCTCGCCGACGCGGAACGTGCCGTGCAGGGGCTCGAATCGCTGCGGTCGACGCTGGTGCCCGAGGACGCCCTCAAGGTTGGATTCGGCGAGACCAACCATGCCATCTACGCCACGCTTATCCGCCTGCTGTCCAAGGACGATCGTCCGGCCGAGGCGTTGGTCGTCGCCGAGCGGGGCCGGGCGCGGGCGTTTCTCGATCTGCTTGCCACCCGGTCGCTGCCTGCGGATTCGACGCGTGGCGACGCGTTGATTGCACGGTTCCGCGATCCCAAGGAGCCTTCACTGCGCAGCTTCGTCGCCGCCGATCCGCCGACCTTCGTCACGCTGACGGAAACCGCGCGCCGTCTTGGCTCGCACGTGGTCTCGTATTGGGTCGACGAAGACGCGATCACGATCTGGGTGCTCGCGCCAGATGGAAGGGTGAACAGTCGGCGTGTCGCCATGCGGACGGCACGATTGCAGCACCTCGTGAGCGAGACGACGCGGCTCGATGGCGCTGCGGGGGCCGTTCGCGGCGACGCGGGTGTCGGGCATATCGACGTCTCCGGCAACAGCCGTGACGCGTTCCGGGCGCTGTACGACGTACTCGTCGCGCCCGTTCGGCAATGGCTGCCTGCGCGCGGCGACGCGCGGCTCACCATCGTGCCGCACGGTCCGCTGTTCAGACTGTCGTATGCGGCGCTGACCAACCCGCGCGGCCAATACCTCATCGAGGGATACAGCCTGCACTACGCGCCGTCGGTCGCAGTCATGCAGATGACCGAACGGCAGACACATTCGACCGGCGCTCGCGATTACGTGCTCATCGCGGATCCCGGGTCGACACCCCGAGTCGACGGTCACTCGCTGGCGCCGCTACCCGCCGCTCGGCGCGAGGTCGCGCGCGTGGCGGCGATTGTCGGGAGTGCAGAGGTCGTTCAGCTCACTGGCGGCGCTGCCAGCGAGGAAATGGTCCGCGCCGCCGTGTCGTCGCGCGCCGTCGTGCACCTCGCAACGCATGGCATCGTCCACGACGACCGGCCCTTCGACGCGTTTCTCGCGCTCGGCGCCACCGGTAAACAACCGGCGGCCGACGGTTTGCTGACGACGCGCGAGATCTACGACCTGTCGCTGAAAGCACAGCTCGTCGTGTTGAGCGGCTGCGGCACTGGCCGTGGAAAAGTCACCGGCGACGGTGTGCTCGGCCTGACGCGCGCGTTTCTCTACGCCGGTACGCCATCACTCGTGGCGACGCTCTGGGATGTGTACGACGACGCCGGCGCGCAGATCTTGCCGCCGTTCTATCGTGCGTGGCTCGACACCGGCGACAAGGCCGCCGCGATGCGTCGCAGCCAGATTGCGGCGATCCGCGATCTCCGCGCCGGACGCGTTCGTGTCGCGACATCGGCCGGCGAGTTCGTCGTCGCCGAGCATCCGGCCTTCTGGGCAGGCTTCGTGCTGGTCGGTGAACCGTAGGAATGGCGTCGCCGCGCGCACGTGGCGTTCGACTCGAGCTCAGGTTCCTCGGAGGCTTCGACGCGCGCCTCTCCGCGGGAGAGCGCATCTCGCTTCCAACCGCGAAGTCGCGCGCGCTGCTCGCGTATCTGGCATCTCCTCCAGACCGGCTGCATCTGCGCGAGAAGCTGGCCACGCTCTTGTGGGGTGAGGTCTCCGACGAGCGGGCCCGTGACAGCCTGCGCCATGCATTGGCTGGCCTTCGCAACGCGCTGAGAGGCATCCCAGAGATCCTGACGATCGAATCGTCCAACATCGGTGTGACCGCTGACGGTGTGTCGGTGGACGTCGTCGACTTCGAGCGCGCCGTCGCGCGCGGGACACCAGCCGACCTCGAAGCGGCAGCCGCGCTGTATAGCGGCGACTTCCTCGAGGGTCTTGGCGTCGGCGCACCGCTCTTCGACGAGTGGATGATGGAGCAGCGCGAACGGCTGCGTTCGCTGGCGATCGACGCGCTGCAGGCATTCGCCGCGCATCTGGAACGGAACGATGCCGTCGAACCGGCGATCGCCGCCGTCCGTCGTGCCTTGTCCCTGGACCCACTCGCCGAGACCGCCCATCGTCGCCTCATGACGATCTATGCGCGGCGGGGCAGACGCGCCGAGATGCTGCGTCAGTACGAGGTGTGCGCCGACGTCCTGCGACGCGAGCTGGGGACGACACCCGCCGACGAGACGACGAGACTGAGGGACGAGCTGCTTCGTTCGACGAGCGCACCCGCTCCCGCCACGACCAGAGCGGCCGCATCAACCGCTATCAATTACGCTCCGGAGCCGTTGGTCGGTCGCGAGACCGAGCTCGCGCACCTGCGGCAGGTGCTCGACGAGGTTCTTCACGGGTGTTCGGCTGCCGTCGCGATTCGCGGAGAAGCGGGCATCGGGAAGAGCAGGGTTGTCGCCGAGCTCGCGCGCGAGAGCGTGCGTCGCGGCGCGCGGGTGGCCATCGGACGCTGTTCCGAGAGCGAGCACATCCTGCCGCTCGCACCATGGGCGACCGCATTGCGTTCGCTGCCGATCGACGCCGGCGTGACCGCAAGGCTTGGAGCGGTGTGGATCGCCGAGCTCGCGCGGCTGCTGCCGGAATTGACGCCGGCGAGCCCGATCGCGCCGATGGCTGGTGAAACATCCCTGCGTCTGTTCGACGCCGTGTGGCATGCACTCGCGGCGATCGCCGAGGATACGCCGGTGGTGCTCGTGCTCGAGGACGCGCACTGGTCGGACGAGATGAGCCTGCGCTTGTTCTCCTACATCTCGCGAAGGCTTGGGCGCAGTCGCGTGCTGCTCGTGCTCACGACGAGAGAACCGCACGATGCACCGGCGGTGACGCGCGTGCTGCAGGAGAGCGAGGCGCGATCGGTGGTGCTCGGGCCGCTGTCACGCGACCAGATCGACCGGCTGGTTGGAGCGCGGCTCCGAGTGCATGCGGATCGACGCGCGCTGGCGCAGATCGCCGAGTCGGTGTGGGCGACCAGCGAAGGCAATCCGTTCGTCGCCATCGAGTGCATCCGGGCGGTCAATACCGAGGGCGACGCCGGTCGGACCGTGCTGCCGTTGAAAGTCCGAGAGCTGATTCATCAGCGACTCGCCCCGCTCGATGCGACCTCGCGGCTGTTGCTCGACATCGCGGCGATCGCCGGCGACCTCGATTTCGACGTGCTGCAACGGGCGTCCGGCATCGACCGCGCGGTTGCGGCGATGTCGCTCGAGCGCCTCGTGGCGCAGCAACTGCTGCTGACATCGGGCGACAGCTTCATGTTTACGCACGACCGCGTGCGCGTGGCCGTGCACGACGCGATCCTTCCGGTCAGGCGCCGGCTCCTGCACGGCGCCGTCGGCGATGCGCTCGAAGCCTGTCACACCGATCGGCTCGCGGAGGTGTCCGATCGACTGATTCACCATTTCGTCGAGAGCGATCGCCACGACAAAGCGGTCACGTATCTTGCTCGAGCCGCCGAGACCGCCGCGTTGCGCCACGCACATCAGGATGCCGTCGCGTCGCTGGACAGTGCGCTCGAGCACGCGCGTCGCCTGCCGGCGCCGGATCAGAGAGCGGCAACGGTCTCGTTGTTGCCGGCGTTCGCCCGCTCGTTTTTCGCGCTCGGCCGAATCGGAGATGCGCTGACGATGCTGCGCACGCACGAGGCAACCGTGCACGAGGCAGCCGTCCCGCTCGTGCGTTGTGCGGTGTTGTTCTGGAGGGGATACTTCGAGAACATCGCCGGCAATCACGCGCAGGCGGTCGCGTTCCTGCAGGAGGCCCGCGCCGAGGCACTCCGTGCGGACGACTCGACAACCGGCGGACTTGCCGAGTACGAGCTGGCGCGTGGCAGCTTCTGGAGCGGCCGCCCGGGAGACGGCGTGCGTCATGGGCGCGAAGCCATCCGCCTCCTCGAGGCGACCGGCGAGCAATGGTGGCTCGGGCTCGCGTACTGGGTCGTCGGGATCAATTACGGCGTCCTCGGTGAGTTTTCCGAGGCGCTGACCGCGGAGTCTCGCGCGCTCGAGCTCGCCGATATCGTCGGCGATGCCCTCTTGCGTTCGTATGCACTGTTCACGAGCGGCTGGGTCCACGCCATGCGCGGCGATGTCGCAACGGCGATCTCACTCTGTGAGGAGGCGCTGACGATTGCGCCCGATCCGTTGACCCGTGCGCAAGCGCTCGCCATGCTCGGCTTCGCGCACTTGGAAGCGGGCAACCCACACGCCGCTGTCGAGCGTCTTCGTGCCGCCATCGAGCCGGTGCGCCCGTTTCGGCCGGGTCATGCATGGTTCACCGTGATGCTCGCCGACGCCCACATGCTGCAGCAGGACTGGGGCGTGGCGCGTGCGCTGTTCGAGACCGCGTTACAGCTGTCGCGCGAATCGCAGTTCGCCCTCGGCGCGGCCCTGGCGATGCGCGGGTTCGGCCGGATCGCCGTCCGCGAGCGGGCGCCCGTCGAGGCTCGGCGCTGGCTGACGCTCGCGATCGAGGCGATGGCGGCGATCGAGGCGCGCGTCGAGGCCGAACGAACGCGACGCGAGCTTGGCGATCTTCTCAATGCCGAAGGTTCATCCCCTTGATAACATCCGCCCCGAGGACCACGCCATGAGCTGCTGGGTCAGACATGCGATGACCGTGACGATTGGGGTGTGGGTGCTGCTGGCCGCCACGGTGGCGGCTTCCGCATCACAGCGTCGCGCGGTGCAATCGGATCAAGATGTGCTCGTCGATCTCGAGCAGCGATGGAACATGGCCTTCTACACGAAGGACCTCGCGTTCATCGAGACGCTCCTGGCCGATGATTTCGTGGCGACATACGACGATGGGACTCGTGGCGACAAGGCGAAGGAGCTGGCGCTCGCCAAGGCGTTCGACCAGCAGGTGGAGTCAGCGGTGCCCGAGGAATTCACCGTCAAGGTGTATCGTGACGCCGCCGTCGTCTGGTTTACGCTGCGGCTCGTCGGCGTACGGCAAGGCCAACGCGCGGAAATGGCGCTCCGCTATACCGACGTGTGGATCGTGCGCGACGGTCGGTGGCAATGCGTGTCGAGTCAGAGTACGAGAGTCAGCACGCAGTGACATTTCAACTCTCGAGAAGCGGCGCGGACCTGCATGGTCCGTGGAGGTGAGGGCATGACGAACTCCATGCATGTGCGGATGACCGTGCTGCTGGTGCTGGCGATTGCGATCCGGGTTGGCGCGTCGCGCCTGACCGCGCAACAGGGTGGTCCTCCGGATCATCCGTCGGTCACCGTGTCCGGCAAGACCTACACGCCCGCCTCGATCCTCGCGCGCAACATGGGCACCCCCGAGGATCAGGCGACGGCGTTCACGCCGCATCGGGTCATCGCGAATATCTATTACGTCGGCACACGCACGCTCAGCTCGTTCCTGATTGTCACGCCGCAGGGCAACATCCTGATCGACACGACCTACGAGCGGAACGTGCCGACGATCCAGAAATCGATCGAGCAGATCGGGTTCAAGTTCGCCGACACCAGGATCGTGCTCGGCAACCACGCGCATGGGGACCATCAGGAGGGCGACGCGCTTGCCAAGCAGCTCACCGGAGCACAGGTGGTCGCCATGGCCGAGGACGTTCCCGCGCTGCAGGCCATGAAGCCCGGCGGCAAGGAGCACCCGATCGATCGCATCGTCCACGACGGCGAGATGGTGACGCTGGGCGGGACGACGCTCGTGGCCCATCTGACGGCGGGGCACACGCGCGGCGCGACGGCCTGGACGACGCGCGTGCAGGACGGTGGGCGCAACTACGACGTCGTGTTCTTTTCGAGCCTGCGTGCACCGAACGTGATCACGCCGGACGTGCAGAAGGAATTCGATCGCACATTCCCCGCCGTGCGCGCGCTGCCGTGCGACGTGCCGCTTGGGGATCACCCTGCGCAATACGGCATGGACGAGAAGTTCGCGCGGCTGAAATCGGGCGCACCCAATCCGTTCATCGACAAGGCGAATTGCCTGCGCGAGGCGACGATCCAGGAAGCGATGTATCGCGCCGTGCTCGACGAGCAGCGACAGAAATCCACGCCGAACTAACTGGACGCCAGGGTGAACTGAATCCGATAGCGGACGGCTCGGTTCCGTCGCGCGTCGGCACGGGGAAGACCGACGCGTACCACGTAATCTCCCGTGCGGGCGACGGGCCCCGACCATCGGTCGTCGCACGCTTCCACGCACACTGCGCGCTTGTCCGAATCGTAAACGGCCATCGTCAGCGGCCGCGTCGTCGACGTGAGGCGAACGGTCATGTGCTGCCGCGCCTCGGCATGCAGCACGTAATCGACCACCTCGTAGCCACGCAGGCGGCCGGCCAAAGAGACGCTCGAGCTCGATCGCGGGATGCGGACGGTGACGCGCCTCGCATCCTTGACTTCCGGTTGCGGCGCTCCGGCGGCGGCCACCGACGACGCCGGCTCAGCACCGTCTGCTGCTCTCGCAGTCAGCGGCGCATACAGGGCCGCGAGCGCGAGCACCATCAACACGATTCGGGTCACAGCTTTTCGGAATAGAACTGCGCACGGGCGATGACGTCGGACCCGTAGTCGTTTCCCGTCGTGCCCTGATCCAGCCCGAGCTTGGTCTGCACGTTCGAAACCCCCGAGTTGTAGGCCACCACGGCGCCCTTGAGGACGAAAGGGTCCTCCCAATCGGGGTGCTTGGCTTGTACTTGTTTGCGGAACTCAACGAGTATGCCCGCCGCCTGTTCGACGTGCTCGCGAGAGCCAGGACCCTTGTCCACGCCGAGCAGCGTATGAAAGCGCTTGTCGATCTGCAGAATGCCGAAAGCATGGCCTTGATCGCCGAAGCCTTTTGCGTCGAGCACGTTACCGCAGCGCGATTCGCGGCTGGAGAGGGCCGCGATGAGCGCCGGCGGCACATCCACGGCGGCACCGACTTCGCGAAACACGTCGGCGAGCTTGAGTACGCGTTTCAGATCGGCGTCTGCCATCGCGCGCGACGCCTGGATCCCTGGCGCAAGGCTGGCCTGTTTTGCCGTCGCCGCTGAAGCGCCGGTGGTCGGTGCCTTGGCGAGAGCGACGCTCCAGCGGGTCGGGTCAGGCACGGCGTTCCTCCATTCAGGTGTGTGACTTCCAAGAGCGGCGTCGGGTCAGCCGCGACGCGTGGCGCCGTCGGCGACCGCGCGTTGTTGCAGGCGCTGAAACGTGTCGAGCAGCGCCTGGTGGTCGATCCCTTCCGTCCGCAGCGCCACGATTGCCTCTTCGATCCGGGTGATGCCCGCCGCGAGCTCGATCGGCGCCGCGGTGGCATCGAAGGTGGGAAGGCCGGCGTCGATGGCCACGAGGAATTCGAACGCACAGCCGTTGCTGTACTCCCACGCGTCGTTGAAGTAGACCGCCTTGATGCGCGTTCGGATGAGTGTTTCCCAAAAACCGAGGTATTCGGTCTGGTTCCATCCCGGACACGCGAACGGAGCGGGAGTGACCACGAGCTGATTGCCGCCCAGCGAGTGATGCAGGCGCCGCGCGAACGCCATTGCCGCTTCGACATTGGGATTCCAGATCCGATCCGCGTATGCCTGCTCGCCGAGGTGTCGCCGCAAATCGGAGGACTTGCTGCCGCCGAACTCGCGCAGCGCCGCCTGGACCCGACGTCCGGTTGTCAGTTCGGTGCTGGCATAGACGGCCTTTTCACCGTTGAGCACACAATCGATCGCTGACAGCGCAACGGCGCTCTCCTCGAGATAGGGGCGCGAGAACGTGCGCGTGAGCTGGTCGGTATCGATGAATCGCATTCGCTCCATGTCGGACATCAATTCGGACTACCCCGCTTAGATCTGACCCTTCGCCTTCAAGTCGTTGAAGACGTCCTCGTTGAAGTGCTGCAGCAAAGATTCTATGACGTCGATGCTTTGTCGCAGTAACCGTTGGAGGTCGACAGGTGTTTCGTCGAGGAGCTGGTTGGCTCGTGAGTACGGGCTTGCGTCTACGGTGCATGGCCAGATGGCGTGCAGCGCACCCTCGTTCTTGAAGGAAATGTGTAAGGCTGCGCGACGGCGGTCGTCGTGGGCGCGCCACGGAATCGGAATGACGATGAACGACCCGTAGTTGCCTTTCCGAGGCTGGTAGAACTGCGGAAGGAACAACGGCAGCTTCGGCAATTCTGCGACCGATTGCAGTGTGTTATCGAACAGCAATATTGGCGGACTGGCCGACGAGTAGGAACGTTTCCACCAAAGCGGGATTCGCGCGGCAACCGAGACGAACGCGACGGACGTCTGCGGAAAGCTGTTCGATGAGCTCCCTTTCTGCCACGCGACGTAATACACGCTTTGCTTGTCGTTGGCGAGCACGCTGACGGCGACACGGACATCGGGCGCATGCGTTGCGACATTACCCTGGCAGGGTGGCGAGAAGACCTCATCGTCGACGAAGTTATGCTCCGGACTCTTCAGGTAGTCCGTGAACGCATTGCTCAGAGAGTCGCAGATCGCCCCGATCGCGCGAATCGTGTCCTTCTGCGCCGCACTGATTTCGTTCACCCAAAGCATCGACTTGAGCTCGTTGCGCCCTTGAATCAGATTGAAGAACGAGTCAATAGTGGTCAGGAGGAACCAACGCGTCCGCTTCCACCTTGTCTGGGCCGAGATCTTGTTCGAGGACGGATCGCCGACGTACGTGATGACACGCCACCCCTCGGCAAGGCTCTTGACGAAACTCGATCCCAGCAGCAGCACAAAAAACCAGACGCTGAACCACACCGTGTAGAACTGCTGGCTTTGCGCCTTGCCCTCGTTGCTGTCGAACGTCTCTAACAGCACGGTTGCGGCTGCGAGCCCGCCGAGGCCGGACAAAACAGTCCTGGCGAAGTTCTGCTCGAGCAACGACGTTCGTGCAATCGTGACTGTGGTCGGCGTTCCCGTTGACGATAACGTGGGCGTCACGCCGACCGCCGACGCGGGCGGAATTTGCCATACGGCGACGGAAGTCAGGAAGGCTGCGAGCATCGCAATGAAGAAGATTGCCGCCTTCGCGAGGTCGCTGTTGATCGCTCGCCCGAGGCGCCACAACCACACCACAGGCCCGACGACCGTCGTCGCCCAGAACGGACGCTGGCGTGTATCGGCGCCGTCCAGACGCACGTTGCCATCGAAGCGCGAAACGCCAGCCGAGTACCACAACAGATCGCGCCACACGAGCCCGCCGCGTGAGACCGACACGACCGAGGCTCCTTGAGACGCCTCCGCGGCGTTGGCGGCGGTCGCGATAAGCGGTGGAGTCACCAGCCATTGACCCAACAGACCAGGCGCCTTCCACCGTGAGTCCTGCTCATACGCGGATCGTCGCAACGTTGGCGACCCTTCGATGCCGAGAACGATTTGCGCATTGGCCGCTGTGCGCATCCACGTCGGCTCCGCTGCAGGCGGTGCGATCACAGCCGCTGCGAGCGGCGCGATCAGAATCGTCGTCGCGTCCGCGTCGGTCGTGTTCATCGCCGAGTCGAATACAGTCGCCCACGCTTCGGCAGCGCCTGCCACACCCGTACCGTACAAACCCGGATAGGCCACGAGCCGTACGTTCGTGTCGCGCAGCTGCGCCACGCAGCCCGTGGCTGCCGTGGCGGTTTGTGCCGTGCCTCTTTGCGCTGTCCCGGTTTGCGCTGTCCCGGTTTGTGCCGTCCCGGTTTGTGCTGTCCCGGTTTGTGCCGTGCCGGTTTGCGCGGTCCCCGTTTGTGCCGTGCCGGTTTGTGCCGTGCCGGTTGGGCGTGGGGGTAATGCGTAGCACGAACCAAGATCGATCACCGACGTCGCACCCGCCTGACCCTGCAGCGCATCCTGTGCAGCCTTGACCGCGGCGCGCCAATTCGTAAGCGTGTCTGCAGCAGCGTCGACGGCGCCAGGGACGACGTACACCGGAATATCGAGACCCGCCTGTTGAACAACGGCAGCAAAGCGTTTGCCCTGGTCTTCTGCCGTTAACGGTTGCGGCGCCGGTGGCGCGCCGTCAGGGGGGGAGGCCGGGGGCGTGGTCGTTGGGGGCGCCCCAACCGCACTGAAATTTGTGACAACGACAATCGCCGACGGGTTCACGCCTCCGCCGGGACGCGCTTGTTGCAGCAGTGCTCTGAGAGCCGACTCCTCCTGCGTGATGTCCATTCCGGGCGGCACGACCGCATGGACGATGCGGACCGGCTCGGATCCGCGCGGCGGGGGAGTCGCACCGCAACCCCACGTTCCTGTGGCTATGCACACAGCACCAGTGACGGCCAACGCCAGACGCATCTGCTCCTCCGGTTTTGTGGCTGAAGTCGCGCCAATTATACGTACCGCGCCGGCCGCATGGGCCTCGATGCAGAGCGATAGAATGTCGACACAGAGGATTCATGGGGGACCGCGGTCACTACAAGGACCAGATACTCGATCGGCTTGCGGAGCACTGGAACGTCGCGCAGTTCGCGAGCTTCGACCCTGCGTTGCGGCAGCGGTTCGCCCGCATCCATGGCTATCCGCAGAACGTCACGTTCGACTCCATCGCAACAGCCGTTGCCGCGCTGCTCGAACGATCGCCCGAACGATCGGTCAACATCCGTACATTCGATCCCGAGCGACCGAAGAGCCGCGAGTTCGTCTATGGCCTGAAGACCGCCGCCGATGCGGTTGGGCGGTTACACGCCTTTGCCGCCGCTGGCCTCCACACCATCGTCAATGAAACCGTCGACGTCGACGACGGCGGCGTCTCGGGCGTGGTGTTTGGCGATCTCGTCGAATTCGCACCCGGAGATACACCGCGCTGTGTCGAAAAACCCGGGACGGCGGCGCTGCCGCGGCGCCTCGGCGTCGACCTGTTCGACACCGTGTACGGGTTCGTCCCGGAAGTGCCCGCCGATCCGGCTGCGCGCGTCGAGTTTTCGTTGCACCCATTGCGGCGCGGTTACCATCACCGCCACACCATCGTCTGGGAAATCGAGGCGGGCGCGAGTACGATCCCTGGCCCGCCCGACATCCGCTGGCCCAATCGATTCAGTCGCTTCATCGGCGACAAGGCGTTCGGCCTGCTCGTCGCAACGCTGCTTGGCTTCGATGTTCCTCACACGATCGTGTTTCCACGAAGGGTCGCGCCGTTTTCGTTTGGCGCGGGCGGCTCAGCCGAGCCGTGGATACGAACGTGTCCAACCGTGCAGGTGCCAGGGCGCTTCACGACGAGTCGAGGATGGCTCGACCCCTATCAATTGATGCAGAGTGAAGACCCCGACGGCACGGCGATCGCGTCTGTCCTCCGTCAGCGAGGCGTGGATGCCATCGCCGCTGGCGCAGCGATTTCGCAGGCGGACGGCTCGCTCTTGATCGAGGGCGTGCGCGGTCTTGGCGACAACTTCATGGTCGGCGAGCGGCCGCCGGAAACGCTGCCGAGCTCGGTGGAAGCGCGCGTGCGCGACACGTACTCGGCGGTCGAGAAGCGTGTGGGTCCGGCCCGGTTCGAGTGGGCCGACGACGGGACGCGAGTCTGGATCCTGCAGTTGCATTCAGGCGCCAGCGTGTCGAGCGGTCGCATCATCGTGCCAGGGGATCCGCCGCGATTCAGGCCGTATCGCGTTGCCGATGGCCTCGAGCCGCTGCGCGTGCTGGTCGATGAAGTCAAGCAGACGGGCGAAGGGATCGTGCTCCTCGGTTTTGTCGGCGTCACCAGTCACTTCGGCGACGTCCTCCGCCGCGCCGGCGTTCCCTCACGCCTCGAGGCGCCTGAACCAGAGGCGCGCGTCTAGTAATAGTCTAGTAATAGGCGCCGTCAGCGTCCCCAGGTCAGGCCTCACGCGAACCGCATCAGAGGACACCAACCCAGAAGAGCGCCCAGGTTGTTGCGGTTTTCCTGGCCGAATCGGGTTTATCGCGTTGGTATCACAGTTGCCCCATGGGCGTTTGCCTGTCTTCGAGGGAAACGTCCATGTGGTGCTTTCGGTTGCTTCCTGCGTTCGTCCTGCTTGCTCTTGGCGTGATCTTTCCTCCGGTCGCCTCAGCCGACAACACCGCCAGCCTGGCGGGCTTCGGTGGCATGACCATCAACGGATTGGACTCCCAACGGCCGTCACTTGGCGGAACGCTCACCGTCGATCTGGTGCCCGAGCTGCAGATTGTGGGGGAAGTCGGGCGCATCGGTAACGTCCTGCCCTCGCGCGCGGGAACGCTCTTCTCGCTCGGGCAAACGGGGCTCCGGGCGTCGGCGTTCTACGGCGAAGGGGGCGTGCGGCTGATTGCGGCGCCGCGCTCCAGCGTGACGCCATACGGCGAAGCCACCGCCGGATTCGCACGCTTGGACGTCAGCAGCGATCGCCTCGGCGCACTCGGCAACCTGGCGACGACACTGCTGGTGGGATACACGGGCCGGACGATGCCAGTCGCCAGCGTCGGCGGTGGCGTGCTGTTGCGCGGCGGGCCGGTGCTGCTGGATTTCGGCTACCGTTACAAGCAGCTGTTCGCCGACGACATCGTGCAGAGCGTGCTTGGGCTCGGACAACCTCTGCGTGCGCACGAACTGCGCGCCGGCGTCGGCGTGCGATTTTGAGGGTGAAGATTGTCGACGGAAAACGTATGACTCGATTCGTTGTCGCGGCGACGCTCGGCGCCGCTGCGCTTGCCGGCATCGTCGCGTTTGCACAGGAGCCGATCTTCCGCGGACGCAGTGATGTCGTTCGCGTGTTCGTCACCGTCACCGACCGCGACGGCCGCCTCGTGACCACGCTGTCGCAGAACGACTTCGAGATCCGCGACGAGGGCAAGCCGCAGCCGATCACGCTCTTCGACAACTCGCCGCAGCCGATCCGGTTGATCGTCATGCTGGACGTGTCCGGCAGCATGGAAGGAAATCTGCGGCTTCTGCGCGATGCTTCGGACCAGCTGTTCGCGCGGCTGCGGCCCGACGATCGGGTACGCGTGGGCACGTTCGGACAAACCGTCACGCTCAGTCCGACGTTCACCAACAGCGCGGAAACGTTGCGTGACGAGTTGCCGCGCTCGATTCCGGCCGACGCGCCCACGCCGCTGTGGAAAGCTGTCGACGCGGCGATGGCAGGATTCGGCAAGGAAGGCGACGAGCGGCGTGTCGTGCTGGTATTGAGCGACGGCAAGGACAGCGGGCCGATCAACTTCCGCGAGCGCTACATCAGCCAGGCGGAAGTGATCGAACGTGCCCGGCGCGAGGACGTCATGATCTACGCCGTCGGCATGCGCAGTCGCGGTCCACGGCAGGGCCAGCCTGGGCTCGGTCCTGGCGGTCTGCAGGCCGCACTTGCGGCCGATCTGCCCGATCCCGGACTGGCGCTGGTGGCGGAACAGACCGGTGGCGGCTACGCGGAGATCCGCGCCGGACAGGACCTCGGCGCCGCGTTTGCGCGCGTCGCCGACGAGCTCCACAGTCAGTACCTGATTGGCTTCGCCCCGCCGAAGCGTGACGGGAAGACGCATGACCTCGACGTGCGCGTTGCGACGAAAGGGCTCAAGCCGCGCGCGCGCAAGGGCTACGTCGCGCCGCAGCAATAGGTAGCTGGGTAGCTGGGTAGATAGGTAGATGGGTAGCAGGTCAGAACACTTGTCGTCGTTGCTGCGACTGCATCGCTGAGACAAGTGCATTTACCCATCTGCCCATCCACCTAGCAGCCTAACTACCCAGATCGGCCTCCTCGATCGACAGGTCGACCATCAGTTCACCGGCGAGCGATTCCAGAACGCCGCGGAGTTGCGCGAGCGTGACAACGGACGGGATCCGCAGCGTGGCACGCGCCCGGAAC
>Ga0081539_10002093_pt1 | contig 29776 bp, 28 predicted proteins | sample TabmetS4T2R2_FD_71023 | JGI IMG/M metagenome (GOLD analysis project Ga0081539, IMG submission 71023) | Tabebuia heterophylla rhizosphere microbial communities from the University of Puerto Rico - S4T2R2 | ecosystem: Host-associated > Plants > Roots > Rhizosphere ... | reverse complement strand
AGCTTTATCGCATTCGCGATCCTGGTCGCGCTCATCGCGGCCGGCTTCCTCGGCAGCCGCGATCCGCTGTCCAACCCGCTGCCGCTCGTTGTCTGGACTTTGCTGTGGGTCGGCCTGACCCTTGTCCAAGGCCTCGTCGGCGATCTCTGGGCCTGGATCAATCCCTGGCATGGGCCTTATGTGCTCGCCTGCCGTCTCGGCTGGCCGAGGCGGTTGTTGAGATTACCGACGTCGATTGGATACTGGCCGGCCGTGATCCTCTTTGCCGGCTTTGCGTGGTTTGAGCTGATCTATGTTGCACCCGACGATCCGGAGCGCCTTGCGTCAGCGGGATCGATCTACGCGATCTCCACGTTCGCTATGATTTTCGTCTTCGGCTATCGCGACTGGACGCGGCGCGGCGAGTTCCTGTCCGTCTTCTTCGGCATGGTCGCCCGGTTTGCAGTGCTGCAGAGGCAGCCGGTGCCGGGCGGCGAGGACGAGCGCTTGCTCCTCGATCTTCCGGGCGCGCGCATTGCCGCCGCCCTCCCGCTGCCGGTGAGCGGCGTGGCTTTCCTGCTCTTCGCACTGGCCTCCGTTTCCTTCGACGGGTTCTCGCGCACTTTTTTCTGGCTCGGCCTGATCGGCGTGAACCCGCTCGAATTCCCGGGTCGTTCGGCCGTGATCGGCACCAATTCGTTCGGGTTGTTCGCAGCCTTTCTGCTGCTTGCAGCCGTCTTCTGCACCGCCGTCCTTCTCGGCGAGCGGCTGACTGTTAAGCGGCGGCGACTAGCGGAAGCCATCGGCCTGTATGTGTGGTCGATCGTGCCCATCGCGCTTGCCTATCACTTCGCGCATTACCTGACCGTGCTGCTGGTCAACGGGCAGTACGCGCTGGTTGCGCTTTGCGACCCGTTCTCGCTCGGCTGGAACCTGTTCGGTACTGCGCATATGAGTGTCAGCGCCGCGATCGCCAGCGGCTCGGCCGCCGCCTGGGCCCTTTGGAACGCTCAGGCGGCCGTGATTATCGCCGGCCATGTGCTCGCCGTCGTCATCGCCCATACACTTGCTGCCCGGCTGCACTCGAGCGGCCGCGATGCAGCGCTGAGCCAGCTTCCGCTGACCGTGCTGATGATCGCCTATACCGTGCTCGGGCTGTGGCTGCTGTCGACGCCAACCGCCGGATAGCCGGCCAACCGTTTCGCGGCGCAGCATTGCCAGCTTTCGGGATTGGTGATCTATTTTGCGCACAAGCATTTCTCGCCGCCCCGTCCGGGCGCGGGCGGCTTTCGAAGCCTCACTTTTCGGCCATACTGATGAAGGGGACCGGCATGACTGAAGACCGCAACACCACGAGCTTTTCGGGCAGGAAGATTTCGCGCCGCGGCGCGCTGAAGGCTGCAGGCGCAGCCGCCGGCCTGGCGCTCGGACCGGGTTTTGTGCGCTACGCGCAGGCGCAAAGCTCCGCACCCATCAGAATAGGCTTCCAGGCGCACCGCACCGGCATTGGCGCAGCTTACGGCCGCTGGTACGAAATCACCACCAACGCAGCGGTGAAGCTCATCAACGACGCCGGCGGCATCAACGGCCGGCCGGTCGAAGTGATCGTCGAGGACGATGGCACCGACCCGGCGCGCGGCGCCGAGGTGGTCGGCAAGTTCGCCACCCAGCACAAGACCGACGTGGTCTATGGCACTCTGTTCTCGCATGTGGTGATCGGCTCCGCGCCGACTGCGGGCGAGCTGAAGATCCCCTATTACGTGGTGAGCGAGGGCCATCACGTCGCCTCCACAAAACTCAACCGCTACGTCTTCCAGCCCGGCATCACCGACGTGAAGAGCCAGGTGATCTCGATGGCCCCATGGATCGCGGCCAACGCCGGCAAGAAGGTCACCATGATCTTCCCCGATTTTGCCTTCGGCTACGACCATCGCGACTACCTGCCGCCGGTCTTGAAAGCGCAGGGCGCCGACGTGGTCGCGCAGATCGCCATCCCGCCGACGGAAAGCTCCTTCACCCGATATTTCCCGCAGATTCCAGCCGAGACGGACGTGATCTACCACGTGATGGTTGGGCCGGCCGTGCTCACCTTCGTCAAGGAGCTTGGCGAGTTCTATGGTTCAAACCGGCCGAACCTGTTCGGCTTCATGGATTCGCTGGAGGCCGTCGACATCAACAGCCCGGGGCTGGAATTCCTCGACGGCAGCCACTTCTGGGAAGGCTCGCCGCGCTATTTGCAGGACGACGCCTCGGACGCGCAGAAATTTTACCGCGACGCCGTCGGCATCGATGCCAACGGCGCGTCGGTGAACGATCCCAAGGATGTCTCGACCGCCTCGCACATGTTCGGCTGCTGGGAGACGCTTTACGTCATCAAGCAGGCGATGGAAGCGGCCAGCTACAAGGGGCCGGAAGACCGCGCCAAGCTGGTCGAGTCGACCGAGGCCTTGACCAAGTTTGACGAGGGCAAGGAGCACCCGCAGGGCGACAAGACCTTCAACGGCAAGCTGCACCAGTGCTACGGCCACCAGAACATTTCCAAGGTCGAGGGCGGCAAGCTGAAGGTCGTGCATCGCACCGCGATCGAGGACGGGCTCTACGAGCCGGAAGGCGATTACACGACACAGGCGTTGTGAACCTTGCCGGAAGATACTGACGACGTATATACATCGTCAGTATCTCGATGGAGCAAAACCATGGGCAAGGAAGCCGTGTTCACGATGAAACTGGAACCCGAGCTGCGGGAGGCCTTTATGGCCGCCGCCAAGCGCGACGACCGCCCCGCATCGCAGATCCTGCGCGAGTTCATGCGCGGCTACGTTGAGCAGGATCGAGACTATGTCGCGTTTCTTCAGCGCAAGGTGGATGCAGCGCGCGCTGACATCGCGGCCGGGCGGGGTTACAGCCACGAGGAGGTCCAGGCGGAGATGGATCGGCTGATCGCGGGTCTCAAGCGCAAAGGCCGTGAGGCGGCTGAGTGAAGCTTGTCTGGACGGCCGGAGCCAAGCGCGACCTTCGTGAAATCGTGTCTTATATTTGGTTCGACAGTCCGGCCGCGGCAGAGCGGATGCGCAGCCGCATCGAGACCACCGCGGCGTATCTCGAAAAGCAGCCGTTCATGGGCCAGCCGGGGGCGATCGCCGGTACGCGCGAAGCGATCCCACATCCCAGCTATCGTATCGTCAATCAGGTTTCAAACGAACTGGTGTCTATCCTTTCTGTCGTCCACACCGCCCGCGAGTGGCCGCCAGCCGACGAGGGCGAGTAGATGGCCTTCGGTCCCCATCTCCTGCTGGCTGCGCTCGAAGGCCTCGTGACGGCGGCGGTGCTGGCTCTCACCGCGCTCGGCCTGTCGCTCGTCTTCGGCGTCATGCGCATCGTCAACGTCGCGCATGGCGAGTTCTTCATGCTGGGCGCCGTCATCGCCTGGTCGGTTTCGACGATGCTCGGCGGCCACCCGGCGATCGGCTTCCTCGCCGCGCTTGTGATCAGCCCGCTGGTGGTCGGCGCCCTGGCGCTGATCGCCGAGCGGCTGGTGCTCAGCCGGCTCGAATACAATCCCGAGGCGACAATCGTCGCCACGATCGGCATGCTCTATATCATCCAGCAGCTTGCGCTGACCTTCTACGGGCCGGAAGCGCGGCCGGTCGAGGCGCCATTCAGCTACCGCGTGCTGTTCCCCTGGTTCGGCTATTCCGGCTACAAGCTCGCCGTCATCGCCGCTTCGATCGTGCTGCTTCTAGCCACCTGGTTGCTGCTCACCCGAACCCGCATCGGTCTCCTGATGCGCGCCACCCAATATGACCGCGAAACCGCGCAGGCTTTCGCCGTGCCGGTTCACCGCGTCTATGCCGGCGTCTTCGCGTTCGGTGCGGCGCTTGCGGCAGTCGCAGCGGTGCTGATCGCGCCGATCAGCCAGGTCCATTACCTGATGGGCCGCGACCCGCTGCTGCTTTCCTTCATTGTCGTCATCATCGGCGGGCTTGGCTCGCTCGGCGGCACGGTGGTCGCAGCACTTGTCATCGGCCTTTCGGACGGCATCATCTCGGCCTTCTTCCAGCCCACTCTGGCCAAGATCGTCGCCACGCTGCTGGTAGCGCTGGTGCTGGTGTTCAGGCCGCAGGGCCTGTTCGGCACGGCCGCCCGATGAGGTCTGCCGCCGTGACGAAAGTCTGGCTGCTGCATCTCTGCGTGATCCTTCTGTTTGCCGCGATGCATTTCCTGTTGCCGGCCTATGATCACGGTGTGTTCGCGCGCGTGCTGGTGCTCGCCGTCTTCGCCATGGGTTACAATCTGCTGTTCGGCTATGTCGGCCTGCTCAGCCTTGGCCATGCCATGTTCTTCTCGGCCGGGCTCTACGGAGCGGGGCTGACGATGCAGCATCTCGGCTGGGGCGTGCCGGGCGGCCTTGCAGCGGGTATAGCTTCCGGCGCCGCGCTGGCGCTAGTCGTCGGCGTCTTGGCCCTGAGGACCACCGGTGTCGCCTTCATGATCGTCACCATGATGTTCGCGCAGGTCCTCTACTTGACGATCCTCTACTTCAGCCAGTGGACGCGCGGCGACGAAGGCTTTGTCCTGCCGCAGACCGCGCGCGCCGTATCCTTTGCCGGCTATCACTTAGATCTGACCGATCCTGCGACGCGGTACTGGGCCGCGCTGGCCCTGTTCTCCGTGGTGCTCCTTATCACCCTCGGGATCGTGCGTTCACGCCACGGCCGGGTGCTCGCCGCGATCCGCGAGAACGAGGAGCGCACCAAGATGCTCGGCTACGACACCTTCGCCAACAAGCTCGCCGCGGTCGTGGTCTCCGGAGCGATCTGCGCGGCGGCCGGCGCTGCCTATGCCGTGCTGTTCGGCTCGGTCGGCGCGACCTTCGCCTCGATACAATATTCGATCCTGCCGCTGCTCTGGGTGCTGACCGGCGGCGCGGCCACCACGCTCGGGCCAATTCTGGGCACGCTATTCATGTACTATGTCGTCGATGTCGCCAGCGGCTTCACCTCGGCGTGGCTGCTGGTGGTCGGCCTCGCGCTGATCCTGCTGGTGCTGTTTTTCCCGAAAGGCATACTGGGTACGGTTCGCAACCGCTGGGTGGGGTGGCTGCCATGACGCCTCTGGTGGCAACTCAAGGGCTTAGCCGGAGGTTCGGGGGCTTGAAGGCCGTCGACGATGTGGACTTCGCCATGATGCAAGGCGAGGTCCGTGCCCTGATCGGGCCGAACGGCGCTGGCAAGACTACCTTCGTGAGCCTGATCTGTGGGCGGCTGGCGCCGTCGTCGGGCACGATCGCGTTCGACGGCGAGGACATCACCGCCATGCCAGCGTATCGGCGCGTGCGGCGCGGCGTCGCCTACACATTTCAGATCACCAGCGTCTTCTCGAATTTCTCTGCCTGGGACAATGTCGCGCTCGCCGCGCAGCGTGTGCATGATGACCGGCATCGACGCAGCGCACGAGCCTTGCGCCATGCCATTGGCGATGCGCTGGAACGGACTGGCCTTGCCGGCCGCGCGGACCAGATCGCCGGCACGCTGTCCTACGGCCATCAGCGGCTTCTGGAGGTCGCGATGGGCCTGGCGCTCAAGCCGCGCCTGCTTATTCTCGACGAGCCGACCCAAGGCCTCTCCGACGGCGCGGTGGAGAACTTCATTGGCCTGGTGAAGGAGATCGCCAAAGAGGCGACCGTGCTGCTTATCGAGCACAATATGGACGTGGTAATGCGCCTTGCTGGCCGCATTACCGTCCTCGACGCCGGCCGCATACTTGCCGAGGGAGAGCCGGAGGCGATCCGGACCAATGCCGAGGTCCAGCGCGCCTATCTGGGGACCGCCGGCAATGGCTGACATGCTCACTGTCTCCGACCTCGACTGCTTCTACGGCGCCGTGCAAGTGCTGCACAGCTTGTCACTCACGCTGAGAAGCGGCGAGGTGCTTTGCGTGCTCGGTCGCAACGGCGCCGGCAAGACGACACTGCTCAAGGCGATCATGGGGCTCGTTGCGGCGCGCGCCGGTTCGATCAGACTTGGCGGCCGCGAACTCACCGCGCTGCCTGCCCATGAGGTGCCGAAGGCCGGCATGGCCTATGTGCCGCAAGGCCGGCGCCTTTTTGCCGAGATGACCGTGGCGGAAAATATCGAGATCGGGCTCATGGCGCGAGGCAAGGGTTCAGAGCTGCGCGAAACCGTGCTCGACCTCTTCCCGTTGCTGCGCGAGCGGCTTCGCCTGCGGTCAGGAACACTGTCGGGCGGCGAGCAGCAGATGCTCGCCATGGCCCGCGCGCTCTGCCTGGAGCCGGAAGTTCTGTTGCTCGATGAACCGACTGAGGGCCTAATGCCGTCGATGATTGCGCGAATCCGCGACACCGTCGCGACGCTGCGGACGCACGGCGTCTCGACAATCCTTGTCGAGCAGCGCGTCGACGCGGTCCTGCCCGTCGCCGACCGTGTGCTTTTCATGGAGAACGGCCGCAGCCGCGAGACGGTCGATGTCGATGCCTTGAGGGCAGATCCGGCGCTGGTGCATCGATATGTCGGGGTGGGTTAGCGTCCCACCTCCCCTTCGAGGGCAGGTCGGCGAGCGAAGCGAGCCGGGTGGGGGTCAGAACAAAGCGTTCATCCCCGCCTCTGCCTTATACCAGCTTCACCCCGGCGTCTCGCATCATGCCGAGCATGCGCTCTAGCGAGCCGCCGAGGTCGATGGCCCGGCAGCAGTCGAGCCTGACGGTCACCTTGAAATCAAGCCTTGCCGCGTCGAGCGCCGAATAAGCGACGCAATAGTCGGTGGCCAGCCCGCCGAGCGTGACGTCGTGAATGCCGCATTCGCGGAGATAGCCGGCCAACCCGGTCGGCGTCTTGCGATCGTTCTCGAAGAAAAAGGAATAGCTGTCGATACCCGGGCGGAAACCCTTGCGCAGGATCAGCTCGGCCTTGACGATGTCCAAGCTGGGATGAAACGCCGCGCCAATGCTGCCCTGGATGCAGTGGTCTGGCCACAATGTCTGACTGCCGTAGTGCATCATGATCGTCTCGAAGGGTTTCTTGCCCTTGTGACTTGAGGCGAAGCTGGAATGGCCGGGGGGATGCCAATCCTGTGTCAGGATCAGATGGTCGAACTCTTTTGCCAGATCGTTGATCAGCGGCACGACTTCGTCGCCACCCGCGACGGCGAGCGCGCCACCTGGGCAGAAGTCGTTCTGCACGTCGATGACGATCAGCGCTTGTTCCATGCCCGCCTCCATGTCTTTGCCGCAAGGTCGCCGGAACCGGCCACTGCGTCAACAGTCGACAACGCACCAAGCAATGCTGTGCGAAGCGGAGACCGGGCGATTTCAGCGCTTGGACATTTCGCCGCATCCTGATATCATTTGTGTACGAATGAATCTCTCCGGCTGTGGGAGACGGGGTTGGTTCGCTACGCAAAACCGGGATCGGTGGAAGAAGCGCTTGCACTCATCGGCGAAGGCCGATGGCGGGTGCTTGCCGGCGGCACGGATTTCTATCCTGCGCTCGGCGCAAAGCCGCTTACGGACAATGTGCTCGACATCAACGGGCTTTCAGAGCTGCGCGGCATCTCCGAGACATCGACGCATGTCGTGATCGGCGCGCGCACGACCTGGACCGACATTGTCCGGGCGGCGCTTCCTCGTGCCTTCGATGCCTTGAAGCAGGCGGCGCGCGAGGTCGGCTCCGTGCAGATCCAGAACACCGGCACCATTGCCGGCAATATTTGCAACGCCTCGCCTGCCGCCGACGGTGTCCCCGCACTCATGATCCTCGACGCCGAGGTCGAGGTCGCCTCTGCGGGTGCGCGCAGGCATGAACCGCTCGAAACCTTCATCCGCGGCAACCGCAAGATCGGGCTCGAGCCGAACGAAATGGTGACGGCGATCCGCTTGCCGAAAGCATCGCTCGCCGGCGCCTCGTCTTTCTTCAAGCTCGGCGCCAGGCGCTATCTCGTGATCTCGATCGCCATGGCGGCGGTGCGCATCGCATTCGGCGAAGACGGTACGGTAAGCGAGGCGGCGATCGCGGTCGGGGCTTGCTCGACTGTCGCGAAAAGGCTGCGCGGGCTGGAACGTTCGCTGGTCGGTCGCGACGCGGCGTCCCTTGCCGTCGAACCCCCCGACGAGCGGCACTTCGCGGATCTCGCGCCAATCGATGACGTGCGCGGCAGCGCCGAATACCGCCATGCCGCAGCCCGTGAAATTGTGGCGCGCGCGCTCGCCGCCGCAGCCGGGCAAGCATCAGATCTTGCAGTCAAGGAATGCGCCGCATGAGCATGGAGCCGGCGTCGATCGAATTCATGGTCAACGGGTCGCCGGCATCTGTCATTGTGCCCCCGGTGAGGCGGCTGTCGTCGGTGTTGCGCGACGAACTCAATCTCACGGGAACAAAGGTCGGCTGCGACGCCGGCGATTGTGGCGCTTGCACGGTGATGCTCGACGGCGCGCCCGTCTGCGCCTGCCTCGTTCCGGCGGCGAGCGTTTCGGGCCGCTCCATACGCACGGTCGAGGGTCTTGCCAACGGCACGCTTTCGGCGTTGCAGGCGTCCTTCCTCGAGCATGGCGCAGCCCAATGCGGCATCTGCACGCCGGGCCTCCTGATGGCTGGCTCCGCGCTTCTGGAGCGCAACCACGAGCCTGCCGAGGAAGAGGTGCGCGATGCGCTGGGCGGCGTGCTGTGCCGCTGCACGGGCTATCGCAAGATCGTCCAGGCCGTGATGGGGGCGGCTTTCCTCTCCCCCTTGAGGGGAGGGCCGGCGAGCGAACAGAGCGAAGCGGAGTTCGCGAGCCGGGGAGGGGTCGCAGATGACGTGCTCCAACCTGATGCGACCCCTCCCGGCAAACCGCCTTCGGCGGTTAGCCACCCTCCCCTCAACGGGGAGGGCAAGGTCGCGGCAGGTCGCGCCGTCGGCGCTCGCATCCCTCGCCTTGACGGCCTGCCTAAGGTGACGGGCCAGGAATCATTTGGCGCTGACGCCATCCCAAGCGATGCGCTCTCCGTGCTCGTCGTACGCTCACTCCATCATCGGGCCAGCTTCACCTTCGGCGACCTCGACGCCTTCGTCGCGCGGCATCCGGGCGTCGTCGGCGTGTTCACGGCTGCTGAAATACCTGGCAGCAATCGCTTCGGCGTCATTCCTGCATTCGCTGACCAACCTGCCCTGGCCGAGGGTACGGCACGGTTCCGCGGCGAAGCAGTCGCGCTCATTGCCGGCGAGCGCGAGGCGATCGCCGATCTCGATCTCTCCGATTTTCCCGTGGAATGGACGCCGCTTCCGCACACGCTGACGCCCCGCGAAGCCCAGACGGACGACGCCGTGTGTATCCATCCGAACCGACCCGGCAATTTGCTCACCCGAGGTTTCGTCGAGCATGGCGATCCCGAGAGCGCGCTGGCCGCTGCGGTCCACCGCGCGTCGGGGATGATCGAGACCTCCTTCGTCGAGCATGCCTATGTCGAGCCGGAGGCCGGCTGGGCCGAGATGGACTGCGACACACTCGTCATCCGCGCCTGCACCCAGGCGCCGCACATGGACCGCGAGGACACGGCCGCGGTGCTCGGCTTGCCGCTGGAGAGGGTCCGTATCATCCCCACAGCGACGGGCGGCGGTTTCGGCTCCAAGATCGACGTGTCCATCCAGCCGCTGATCGGCCTCGTCGCGCTCAGGACCGGCAGGCCGGCTGCGATCGTCTACACCCGCGCCGAATCCATGATGTCCACCACCAAGCGCCATCCGGCTTCGATGAAGGCGACGGTCGGCGCAGATGCGGAAGGCCGTATCACTGCCATGGTCTTCGAGGGTGAGTTCAATACCGGCCCCTATGCGAGCTTCGGGCCGACGGTGGCGAACCGTGTGCCGGTCCATGCTTCAGGTCCGTATATCACGCCGAACTATCGCGCGGTCGGCCGCGCGATCCACACCAACGCGCCGAATGCGGGCGCCTTTCGCGGCTTCGGCGTGCCGCAGGCCACCATCATGCAGGAGACGCTCTACGATGAGCTTGCCGAAAAGCTCGGCATGGATCGCCTCGCCTTCCGGCTGAAGAACGCGCTCCGCAACGGCAACGAGACGGTGACCGGGCAGCGGCTGGAGTCGGGCGTCGGCATTGTCGAGTGCCTGGAAGCGCTAGAGCCGCACTGGAGCCGTGCAGTGGCCGATGCCGAAACGTTCAACCGGACGAACGGGATCGTCCGGCGCGGTGTGGGCGTTGCCTCCTGCTGGTATGGCTGCGGCAACACCTCGATCCCCAATCCCTCGATCATCAAGGTCGGCATCGCAGCGGACGGAAATGTCGTTCTGCACCAGGGCGCGGTCGATATCGGCCAGGGTTCGAACACGGTCATCACGCAGATATGCGCGGACGCGCTCGGCCTGCCAATCTCCTCCTTTCGGCTGAAGGGCGGCGACACGGCAATCACGCCAGACGCCGGCAAGACCTCCGCATCACGCCAGACCTATGTTTCGGGAAAGGCCGCCGAGAAAGCGGGCCGGGCCCTGCGCGAGACGGTCCTGCGCTTTGCCAACGTCTCGGCCGAGGCAGACCTTGCCGTCGACGGACCAGCCCTCGTGATCCGCGAAGGCGGCGAGCGGCGGCGCATCGATCTCGCTGCTCTGCCTACCGACATCGACGGTTTCGTCTTCGGCGCTGAAGAGAGCTACGACCCGCCGACTTTGCCGCTCGACGAGAAGGGCCAGGGCAAGCCTTACGCGGTCTATGGCTATGGAGCGCAGATCGCAGAGCTCGAAGTGGATATGCGGCTCGGCACCGTGAAGCTGATCAAGATCACAGCCGCGCACGATGTCGGCAAGGCGATCAACCCGCTGCTCGCGGAAGGCCAGATCGAGGGCGGCATCGCGCAGGGCATCGGCCTGGCGCTGATGGAGGAATATATCCCCGGCCGCACCGAGAACCTGCACGACTACCTGATCCCGACCATCGGCGATGTCCCGGAGATCGAATCGATCCTGGTCGAGGTGACGGACCCCGAAGGTCCGTTCGGCGCCAAGGGCCTCGGCGAGCATGTGCTGATTCCGACCGCGCCGGCGATCCTCAACGCGATCCGCCATGCGGCTGGCGTGCTGGTCACCACCGTGCCGGCCACGCCGACCCGCGTGCTGGCGGCGATCAAAGCGATGGAGGCGCGGTTATGAGCGAGCTTGCCGAGCGTTTCGAGACCCATGATCCCGGCGCACGGCAGGTCGGCGAGAAGATCCGCTGCGATGCCTGCCCCGTGATGTGCTACATCGCCGATGGCCGCAGCGGCGCCTGCGACCGCTACGGCAACAAGAACGGCCGCATCGTCCGGCTCGACCCGCTCATCATCCTGGAACATATGGCGGAAGAGGGTAGTCCCGCCGTGCCGTTCGCCGCCGGGACCGAACACTGGAACGGCGCCCTGGTCGACGAGAGCCGCCGCTTCGTCAGCGCGATCGGCGCCGGCACCACCTACCCCGACTACAAGCCCGCGCCCTTCATCGTCAGCCAGGAGGTGGAAGGCGTGGATCTTGTGACGGTCGTCACCGAAGGCATCTTCAGCTATTGCGGCGTCAAGGTGAAGATCGACACCGACCGCCACCTCGGCCCCGAGACCGCCACCGTGCGCGCCAAGGGCGAGGCGGTCGGCCATGTCACAACCGGCGAATATGGCTCGCAGATGCTGTCGCTGGGCGGCGTGCATCACCTGACCGGCGGCTCGAAATCCGAGGGCCGCGTCACCTGCGAGACGCTGCTCGACCTGTGCAACAGGAAGCCGGTGGAATTGAGCATCGACGGCGGCGCCGCCGTCGTCGTCGAGGCCGGCCAGCCGCCCGTCATCGACGGCAAGCGCGAAGAACGCATGCGGGTGGGCTGCGGCTCCGCCACCATCGGCATGTTCGCCTCGCAATGGCGCGGGCTGGTCGACGAGGTGGTGGTCGTGGACGACCACATCACCGGCGTCGTCTCCGAGCATCAGGCCGGCAAAGTACTAGGCTGGGAAGAGACCGGCATCAGGATCGTCGGCCGCCGCTCGACTCCGGGCCGCTATTTCAAGGTGTCCGAGCCCGGCCTCGGCTGGGGCGGCACGACGATTTCCGACCCGCTGTCGATCCTCGGCGACTGGAACGACAAGAAGGGCGCACGGCCCGGCCTCTCGCTGCTGATGGTTTCCACCACCGGCGAGCAGTTCGCGTACTACGAGCTGGATGAGAATTTGAAGCCGGTCGAGAAGCCGTTTCCGGACCGGCTGCTGAAATCCGTGCGGCTGATCGAGGAGAATTGCGAGCCGGCGCTGTGCACCGTGCTCTTCATGGCCGGCGCAGGTGGCTCGCTGCGCGCCGGCGTGGTCGAGAACCCAGTCAACCTGACGCGCTCGGTGCACGCGCTCGGCACCTACGTCACCTGCGGCGGCGCGCCCGTCCATGTCTGGCCGGGCGGCGGCATCACCTTCATGGTCGACGTGACGCGACTGCCGGACAATTCCTTCGGCTATGTGCCGACCCCGGCGCTGGTCGCGCCGATCGAGTTCACCATGCGGCGCGATCTCTACGAGCGGCTGGGTGGCCATGTCGACGCGATCCGCACGCTGGATGACGTGCTGGCAAGCGGCGGCGAATATCTCAACGACCGCAGGGCCGCGGTCGCCCCGGCCGGCAGCCCGTGGCCACTGCTGCAGCAACTATCGGGACAGAGGCTGCTGTCGTGAACCGCCCGCAGATTTCCTGGCTGCCTGACGGCCGCCGGCTGCATCTCAACCACGGGCCGATCGACCTGATCGTCGAGACGTTCGGGCGCGAAGCCGAACGCGGCGTGGCGCATCAGGCGGCCATTGCTCGTTTCGAGACAATTCTTGGAGAGCTCGTCTGCGAATTGCCGGAACTGCGGCGGCCGGTCGGCCAAACTCCACGCCGTTTCCTCGGGCCTACAGCCGGCCGCATGGAGACGGCTGTCCAGAAATTCTATCCGGAATTCATCACCCCGATGGCGGCGGTCGCCGGTTCGGTCGCCGACGAAATGATGGCGGCGATGACCAAGGCCGCCGATCTCGACAAGGCCTATGTCAATGACGGCGGCGACGTAGCCATCCACCTCGCGGCGGGGCAGGCGATCACCGCGGCTATCGCCGGCACGGGTCACGGCTTCGCCGACCAGCTCTTCATCCGCGCTGGCGATCCCGTACGCGGCATTGCTACGAGCGGCTGGCGCGGGCGCAGCTTTTCGCTGGGTATCGCTGATGCGGTGACGGTGCTGGCGGGCGATGCAGCCGCTGCCGACGCGGCGGCGACGATGATTGCCAACGCCGTCGACCTGCCAGGCCATCCGGCAATCGCGCGGCAGCCTGCCAATGAGCTGGCGCCCGACACCGATCTCGGCGCAAGGCTGGTGACGACCGGCGTCGGTGCGCTGGCTTCGGCCGATATTTCGCAAGCACTCGGCCGCGGCGCGGCGATTGCCGAAAGCTATCGCCGGCGCGGGTTGATCCAAGCTGCTGCGTTGTTTCTTGCAGGTGAGTCAGCCGTGACGGGTCAGATCGGCCATCCAACTTCTGCTGCAGTTTCTCCACACCCTCCTCCCGCCTGCCGGCCGGAGGGGGATGGACAAGCCCGAAGTGGGAGCCTTTCGCGATGATCTCCGCCGAGCCCGACCTGGCGCTCGTGGCTGAAGAGGAGCCGGCTGGCTACCATGTCGACCGGCAGGTCGGCTTTATCCTGCGCAAGGCGAACCAGCGTCACGTGGCTATCTTCGCCAGCCACATCACCGATCTCACCCCTCCGCAATTCGCCACCCTGTCGAAGCTGAACGAAGTCGGCGAAACCTCGCAGAACCAGCTCGGCGTGCTGGTGGCCATGGATGCCGCAACCGTCAAGGGCGTGATCGACCGGCTAAAGGCCCGCCACCTGGTCGAAGTCACCAAACATGCTGTCGACAGGCGGCGTCTCATGGTTCGGCTCACGGAGCAGGGTCGCAATCTGGTCGCCGAGCTCACACCGCTGGCTGAACGGATCACTGCCGAAACGCTTGCGCCATTGTCGCCGCGCGAAGCCGCAACGCTGCTGAAGCTGCTCGCGCGGATCGCGTGACCGGCACGTTACCGTCCTTTCCCATCCGCGGCACAGAACGGCAACAGGAACTCCGTAAGCTGTGCTCGGGACGGTGGAAAGGGCTTGGTTATGCTCAAGATCCTGATTCTCGTGTGCTCCTCGAGCGTGTCTCCTCCGGATTGCCAGCTCGAAACAGCTCTCGACGTCATTCATGGTCCGCAGGTTGCAAGCGTTTTCGAATGCGGCATGGCCAGCCAGGTCATGGCCGCGCGGAGCACGATTCTCCGCAACGCGCCTGGCGAATACATGAAGGTAAAGTGCAGCCCGGTGAAGGTGGCCGAGACGACGCTGCCGCCGAAGCGGCTCGCACGAGCCCGCTGACCGGTCGCAAGCACCCCGTCTTTATGATGTGGAAAGCCGCGACAATGTGTCTTGCTGCAGCGCAGCATTTCTTTTGCGCCGCAGCAGAATCAGTGTAGGGAATACTAAAGGAGAATAAGAAGGGGACCCCGACATATGATCAAAATGATGATCCTCATCTGCTCGGCTAATCTGTCGCCGGCGGATTGCCAAGTCGAGACAGCACTCGACATCATCCACGGGCCGCAGGTTGCGAGCGTCTTCGAATGCAGCATGGCCAGCCAGGTCATGGCCGCGCAGTCATCGATCCTGCGCAATGCTCCGAGCGAGTACATGAAGGTGAAGTGCAGCCCGGTGAAAGTGGCAGAGGCTGCGCCGAAACCCTTGAGTCCGACCGCGCTTGTCCAGCACTGACAAATTGTGAGGTTAGAGCTTCGACTTGGCAGGCGGGGCACGTCCAGCGCCAGTCCTGACGGCCTCGATGTGAGCAGCCTGCCCCAACCCGGCCCGGTGTGCTGGCGCGGTCATTCTCATTTCGGCCCATGGACCGAAATGCCCGGCCTACGGGACAGCGGCAATTTGGAAAGGCTTTTCACGCCGCCTGATTGACCGCATTTTCGTTTGTATACTAATAAACACCGCTGACAGCACCCCATGCTTTCCAGGCTTTCGGCCCGGTTGCCTGCGGGACATGTCCGGACGCTTGACTGGCCCAGGAGCCGCGAGAAGGTCGACGGAATGGAGAATTTTTCGGCAGAAAGGACGGCTGTGACGCAGCCCTTCCCGATTCCGGCCGGCGTCCACGCCGAGACGGTCGTTGCAGTCAAACACTATACGGACCGGCTGTTCTCCTTCCGCATCACGCGTCCGCGGTCCTTCCGCTTCCGCTCCGGCGAGTTCGTGATGATCGGGCTGCCAAACGCAGAAAAGCCGGTGTTCCGCGCCTATTCGGTCGCGAGCCCGGCTTGGGACGAGGAGCTGGAATTTTTCTCGATCAAGGTGCCGGACGGCCCGCTGACCTCGCATCTGCAGAAGATCCAGCCCGGCGACACCGTACTGATGCGCCAGAAGTCGACCGGCACGCTGGTGCTTGACGCGATCACTCCGGCTCGTCGCCTCTTCATGATCTCGACAGGCACCGGCATTGCGCCTTTCGCCAGCATCGTGCGCGATCCGGAAACCTACGACAAATTCGATCAGGTCGTTCTCACCCACACCTGCCGCGAACAGGCTGAGTTGGCCTATGGCGTCGAGCTGTTCGAGAACCTGAAGCAGGATCCGCTGATCGGCGAAATGGTCGAAAACCGCGTCACGCTCTATTCGACCACGACGCGGGAGGAGAGCCCGCGCATGGGCCGCATCACGCGGCTGATCGAGGATGCGCGCTTCTACGCCGATCTCGGCATTTCTCCGCTCCATCCCGAGAGCGACCGGGTCATGATCTGCGGTTCGATGGCGATGCTGAACGACGTAAAGGATCTGGTCCAGGGCCTCGGCTTTGTCGAAGGTTCCAACAGCGAGCCCGGCGGCTTTGTCGTGGAGCGGGCTTTCGCCGGCTGATTGCGCGCCAGCCTGACAGCAGTCGCCTGTAAAATTACGCCGCCACCTGCGCGATCTTTTCCTCGAAGAGTGGATCGCGAGGATTGTAGTCCGGGTGCTTGCCGTAAAACTTCTGGTCGGTGACAGCGAGGTTTGACAATTCGGACACGTGAAATGTCCGGAACCCCGCCCCTCTTCCGCCTGACAACTGAACCGCCGACAGAATCAGTTGATGCCGATCATCGAAACCAAGGATATACGGCTCGACGGTCCTTTGGCTAGATTTGTAGGAGAAACTCAGCACGAGCTTACCCTCAATCGCCTTCAAGATGCTCCGTAGTATCGCTTTTTCTTGTCGCTTCTCCGAGAGGGTGTTCAGGGCTATGTCGCGCCAAAGCTTCCGTCGTTCACCGATGCGGCCGACGGATTTCCATTCTCCACGCTCAGTGCTCTCGACTAGATCGTGCTCTTCTTCAGCAGAAATGATCTTATTTTTCATCGGCTCGCCCCAGATATTCCTTGGTCGCCTTTCGGCCTGGGAAGAACGTCTTGAGGAAGATTTCCTCACCGTCCTCCACGTAAGGAACGACCCATGCGTAGCTTTCTATCTCAACCACAAGCTGGCGCTGATGACCATACTTCTCGACATTCGGATGGGTTCGGTCGTCGAGCAGTGAGCCTTCAGCCAGTGCAGTTAGGATACGTTCGAAGCCAAAACCATACTCGGCTTCGAGTGTAGCATCCTTTTCTCGATTCCAGTTCGCCCGCCGCATAGTGCGATATAACAACCAAGGCGGAAGATCCGAATATCCCTAAACATGTTTTCTAAAAGTGAATTTGACCTTTTTGGAGCTTACGCCGACCTTCTCCCGTCGACGCTCCAGGCGCCAGGTCCGGCAAAGACGAGGTAGAGGAAGACGAAGCAGAACAGGATCGCTGCATCGCCGCCATTGTGGACGGGGAAGAAGTTCTGTGGCGCATGCGCCATGAAATAGGCCACCGCCATCATGCCGCTCAGGATAAACGCTACCGGCCGCGTGAAGAGGCCGATCAAGAGCAGCAAGCCGCCGAAAGTTTCGAGGATGCCCGCGATCAGCATCAATGTGTTCAATCCGCCGCCGCCGGCGGCCTCGTCTGATGCCGGAAATCCGAACAGCTTCAGCGTGCCGTGCGCGATGAAAAGCAGCGCCGCCATGATGCGCAGCAGCGCGAGCACTTGAGGCGTGTAACGTCCGAGGCTGTCCAGCATTCCTGTCCCCTGTGATTGCTCACCGGCGCATAAGGCAATCTTCGGGGGCGTTCCAGACCTGCCTGGTAAAACCGGGATCACATCGGCGCTATCGACTTTTGACCAGTCGGTAAAAAATGAATGCCAGTGCTTTCGGTCTCTGCTAAAAGCCTGCGATCAGACGTTTCGAGGCGCTCCGGGGCCGCTTGGGACTCGTGGAGGAACCGGTAAGGCGCTATGTTTGGGTGAACGAGCGTCCGACGACGAGGGAGGTACTCAATGACCGGCAAACCACGCGAGATGGAAGCAGCGGCTGCAGCATCGAAAGTCATGGCCCTTCCGACGCGCGTCGCGGCCAATCGGCCGGTTGCGATCGGTCACGGCATCCCGCGCAATCCGGGCATGGCGCTCGACCTCGGCTTTTTGGAATCGATGCGCAACGTCAACCGCTCGGCGCTGGAGCGCCGCGTGGCGACACTGACCAAGCGGCGCAGCATCAAGGGCGACAACCAGGCCGCCTGGCTGCTGCGCGCCGTCGCCTGCATGGACCTCACCACGCTGAACAGCAACGACACGGAAGAACGCGTGCGCCGGCTGTGCGCCAAGGCGATCAACCCGTTCCGCCGTGACATCGTCGAGGCGCTGGGCGTTGCCGAGGCCTCGATCCGGCCGGCCGCTGTCTGCGTCTATCACCCCTTCGTCGTGACGGCTGTCGCGGCGGTCAAGGGCACGGGAATCCATGTCGCGGCCGTCTCGACCGCCTTCCCGCATGGGCTTGCGCCGCTGGCGACCCGGCTCAAGGAGATCGAGGCGTCCGTCTCCGACGGCGCCGACGAGATCGACGTGGTGATCCCGCGCGGCCTCGTGCTTGGCGCGCGCTGGCAGGAGCTTTATGACGAGATCGTCGCCATGCGCGCCGCCTGCGGCGAGGCGCATCTCAAGGTGATCCTCGGCACCGGCGATCTCGCGACACTGCGCAATGTCATGCTGGCCTCCACGGTGGCGATGATGGCCGGCGCAGATTTCGTGAAGACCTCCACCGGCAAGGAGAGCATGAACGCCACGCTGCCGGTCGGCCTTGCCATGGTCCGCTCGATTCGCGCCTATTTCGAACAGACTGGACAGATGATCGGCTTCAAGCCGGCCGGCGGCATCTCCACCGCTAAGGCCTCGCTCGACTGGCTGGTGCTGATGAAGGAAGAGCTCGGCCGGCCGTGGCTGGAACCCGAACTGTTCCGCTTCGGCGCATCGAGCCTTTTGACCGACATCGAGCGGCAGCTCGAGCACCACATCACCGGCCACTATTCGGCCAACCACCGCCACGCGATGGTCTGATCTGAAGCCGGAGCATTCCAGATGAACATCCTCGAACGCTACACGGCAATGGATTACGGCCCCGCGCCGGAGGCCCGCAACGAGGCCGATGCCTGGATCGCCGAGCGCGACTTTTCCAAGTCCCTGTTCATCAACGGCGAATGGCGCGCCGCCGCCAGCGGTGAGACTTTCCAGGTGTTTGAACCTTCGACCACCAAGCTGCTCGCCAAGGTGAGCGAGGCAGGCAAGGCCGATGTCGATGCGGCGGTTGCCGCCGCCCACAGGGCGTTGCCGAAATGGAGCGCGGCGAGCGGCTACAGCCGAGCCAGGGTCCTCTATGCGATCGGCCGCGCCATGCAGCGCCACCAGCGGCTGTTCGCAGTGCTGGAATCGATCGACAACGGCAAGCCGATACGCGAGAGCCGCGACATCGACGTGCCGCTGGCGATCCGCCATTTCCTGCATCATGCCGGCTGGGCGCAGTCGCGCGACCGCGAGTTTGCGGGCAATCAGCCGGTCGGCGTGGTCGGGCAGGTGATCCCGTGGAACTTCCCGCTGCTGATGCTCGCCTGGAAGATCGCGCCGGCGCTGGCCGCCGGCTGCACGGTCGTGCTGAAACCGGCCGAATTCACGCCGCTGACGGCGATCCTGTTCGCCGAGATCTGCGAGCGGGCAGGCGTACCGAAGGGTACGGTCAACCTCCTGCCCGGCGGCCCCGGCGCGGGCGCGGCGATCGTCAACCATCCTGCCATAGACAAGATCGCCTTCACCGGCTCATCGGAGGTCGGCAAGATCATCCGCACGGCGACGGCCGGCTCCGGCAAGAAGCTGTCGCTGGAGCTTGGCGGCAAGTCGGCCTTCATCGTCTTCGAGGATGCCGACCTCGACAGTGCGGTCGAAGGGCTGGTCGACGGCATCTGGTTCAACCAGGGCCAGGTCTGCTGCGCGGGCTCGCGGCTGCTGGTGCAGGAAGGCATTGCCGACGCCTTCATCGCCAAGGTGAAGATGCGCATGAGCCGGCTGCGCGTCGGCAGCCCGCTCGACAAGAACACCGATATCGGCCCGCTGGTCGACCGCACGCAGCTCGAGCGCGTGCGCGGGCTTGTGGCCGAGGGCGCCAGGCAGGGCGCCGAGTGCTGGCAGCCCGATTATGCATTGCCTTCAAACGGTTACTTCTACCTGCCGACGCTCGCGACCGGCGTTTCGCCCGCCAATATCCTGGCGCAGGAGGAGGTGTTCGGCCCGGTGCTGGCAGTGATGAGCTTCCGCACGATCGAGGAAGCGGTCGAGCTCGCCAACAACACGCGTTACGGCTTGGCGGCGTCGGTCTGGAGCGACAACATCAACATCGCGCTGCATGTCGCGCCGCAGCTCAAGGCCGGCGTCGTTTGGGTGAACGGCACCAACATGTTCGACGCGTCGAGCGGTTTTGGCGGCTATCGCGAGAGCGGTTTCGGCCGCGAAGGCGGGCGCGAGGGCATGTACGAATACCTCGCAGAGAAGCTGCCGCTCGGACCCGAGATCAGAGTAACGGCGGGTACGGCTCGGCACATCGAGCCGGCCGAAAACGCCGAACTTGCGATCGACCGCACCGCAAAACTCTTCATCGGCGGCAAGCAGGTCAGGCCGGACGGCAACTATTCGTACCCGGTTCCGGACAAGAAGGGCCGGCTTGTCGGCGAGGCGGGCCTGGGCAACCGCAAGGACATTCGCGATGCGGTGGCGGCCGCCCGGGCCGGCAGGGCCTGGCCGGACGCGACGGCCTATAACCGCAGCCAAGTGCTTTATTTCCTTGCGGAAAATGTCTCGATACGTGCCGACGAGTTCGCTTCGCGCCTGGCGGCTTTGACCGGCGGATCGGCCAAGGCCACGCGGGAAGAAGTCGACCTTTCCGTCGAACGGCTATTCCTGTTCGCCGGCATGGCCGACAAGTTCGAGGGCCGCGTGCATCAGCCGCCCGCCCGCACGGTGACGCTCGCGCTGCACGAACCCGTGGGTACGCTCGGCATCGTCGCGCCGGACGACAGCCCGCTGCTCGGCCTCGTGTCGATGGTCGCGCCGGCGCTCGCCATGGGCAACAATGTCGTCGCCGTGCCGTCGGAGCGCTACCCGCTGATTGCGACCGACCTCTATCAAGTCATTGAATATTCAGACGTTCCGGCCGGCGCGATCAACATCGTCACCGGTAGGACCAAGGAACTTGCCGGCGTGCTCGCCAAGCATGACGACCTGGACGGGCTGTGGCTGGTGGCCGACGCCGAGACCTGCAAGGCGGCCGAGGCCGATTCCGTGGGCAATCTCAAACGGATATGGACGGCCAAGGGTCACACACTCGACTGGCGCTCCGACGTCTTCTCCGGCGACTTCTTCCTGCGCCGCGCCATCGAGGTGAAGAACGTCTGGGTGCCGTACGGAGATTGAGGGCCGTGGAGAAATTTCCGTCCCGCTGAGGCGTGGATAGGAAAAAGGTTGAGCTTAATCAGACGCTTGACTGCACTTCACGGCCAAGCGGCCGAGGCTTTAGTTCACAGCCCCGGCCGCGCCGGCAAAGATGACAAGTTCTTGCTGAAGAACGCCGCCTTCTGCGCCGATATTCGAAAAGCCGCCATGCCGCCGGGTCAGACTTCGTCAGCCGACCGCCATCCCCTGCTCGTTGAACCGGTAAGTCCGTTTTGGGTCGGGCGTGGCATAAAGCGTTGCGCCAGGCTCGACGCGATACTCGCCAAAGATGCGGACGGTGATGAGGCCAGCCCGCTCGGTCTCCAGATAGAGGTTGGTGTCGGCGCCGAGATGCTCGGCATGAACGACCGTGCCCTTCCACGAGCCGCCCTGGTCGGAGACGGAGATGTGCTCGGGCCGGACGCCGATCGTCCTGGCGTTGTCGTCGAGACGCGCCCCGGTGATGAAGTTCATCTTCGGCGAGCCGATGAAGCCTGCCACGAAATCATTAGCCGGCGAATTGTAAAGCTGCATCGGCGCGCCGACCTGCTCGATCCTGCCGGCGTTGAGCACCACGATCTTGTCGGCGAGCGTCATTGCCTCGACCTGATCGTGGGTGACGTAGATCATGGTGGCGTTGAGCTCTCGATGCAGCTTGGCGATCTCGAGGCGGGTGTTGACGCGAAGCGCGGCATCGAGGTTCGAGAGCGGCTCGTCGAACAGGAACAGTTTCGGCTCGCGCACGATGGCGCGGCCGATCGCGACGCGCTGGCGCTGGCCGCCGGAGAGCTCGGCCGGCCGCCGCGCGAGATAGGGTTCCAGCGACAGCATGGAGGACGCGGCCGTTATGCGCCTGGCGATCGTGTCGGCCGGGGTGCCGGCCTGCTTCAGGCCCAGCCCCATATTGTCGCGCACGTTGAGATGCGGGTAGAGCGCGTAGGTCTGGAACACCATGGCGATGCCGCGGTCGGCCGGCGGCGTGGCGCTGACCTCCGCGGCATCGATCTTCACGCTGCCGGAGGTGGCGTCCTCAAGGCCGGCGATGATGCGCAGCAAGGTCGACTTGCCGCAGCCCGACGGGCCGACGAAGACGACGAACTCGCCGTCCTTCACGTCGAGGTCGATGCCTTTCAGCACCTCGACCTTGCCGAAGGATTTCTTGATGTTTTCGAGTTTCAGCGAGCCCATGCCGCGCCTCCTGTTGTGGTGGCGAGAGCGAATCCACCCCCCTCTGGCCTGCCGGCCATCTCCCCCTCAAGGGGGGAGATTGGCAGCGTCGATGATTTCGCTTTGTCTGCGACGTTGACGACTGGCGAAAGCCCAAAGGACTGCCAATCTCCCCCCTTGAGGGGGAGATGGCCGGCAGGCCAGAGCGGGGTGAACAACGTCGCTTGCTGAGCAGAGTGCACCATCATTTCACCGCCCCCGATGTGATGCCGCGGATCAGTTGCCGCGAGAAGATGAGGTAGAGGACCAGCACCGGCACGATCGCCAGGGAGAGCGCCGCCAGCACCGCGTTCCAGTTGGTGACGAACTGGCCGATGAACATCTGGGCGCCGAGCGTGACTGTCTTGGTGTGCTCGGCCGGCGCCAGGATCAGCGGGAACCACAGGTCGTTCCAGATCGGGATCATGGTGAAGACCGCGACGGTCGCCATGGCCGGGCGCACCAGCGGCAGCACCAGCCGGAAGAAGATGCGGTATTCCGAAAGCCCATCGATGCGGCCGGCATTCTTCAGGTCCTCCGAAACGCTTTTCATGAATTCGGAGAGGATGAAGATCGACAGCGGCAGGCCCTGCGCGGTGTAGACGAGGATCAGGGCGGTGAGCGTGTTGACCAGCCCGCCCGCCACCATCAACTGCAGGATGGCGACGGTGCCGAGCCTGATCGGGATCATGATGCCAAGCGCGAGATAGAGGCCCATCAGCGCATTGCCGCGGAAGCGGTATTCGGAGAGCGCGAAGGCGGCCATCGCGCCGAACAGCAGCACGAAGAACAGCGAGACGATCGTGACGATCAGGCTGTTCTGGAAATAGACGAGGAAATCGCCCTGGTTGAGCACGGTCGTGTAGCCGACGAGGTCGAAGGTGCTTGCCGTCGGCGGCGCGAGCGGGCTGCCGAAGATCGCGGCGCGCGACTTGAAGGAGTTGACGACGACGAGGATGACCGGGAACAGCGCAATGATGGTGTAAAGGATCAGCGCCGCGTGGGCGGCTATCGAGCGGCCGGCGGAGGAACGGGCCTGGTTCATGAGCGCGCCTCGTTGGCACGGTCGCACTCCGTCCAACACCCCTCATCCGTCGCCTTTTCTCGTCCCTTGCTCCGCAAGGGCCGAGGGCGACACCTTCTCCCACAAGGGGAGAAGGGGGAGCGTTGCGCGAACGTCACTGCAAATCGCCAGCGTAGGAGATTGGCGGAGAGGAAAATGCCAAGCTCCCCCTTCTCCCCTTGTGGGAGAAGGTGTCGCCGAAGGCGACGGATGAGGGGTGTTCCAGAAGGCGCAACGAATGACATGAGTGTCCGCCCCTCAGAACTGATATCGCCGGAGCCGCGTCTGCACGCCGAACAGATAGACGCAGACGCCGGCAAGGATGATCAGGAACATCATTGAGGCGATTGTTGCGCCCATGTTCGGGTCGCCGACCTGCAACTGGAAGCCGAAGAAGGTGCGGTAGAGGAAAGTGCCGAGAATGTCGGTCGAGTAGTTCGGGCCGGCGACCGCGCCCTGCGCCGAATAGATCAGGTCGAAGGCATTGAAATTGCCGACGAAGGTGAGGATCGAGATGATGCCGATGGCCGGCAGGATGAGCGGCAGCTTGATCTTCCAGAACTGCGACAGGCCGGTGATACCATCCATTTCGGCCGCCTCGATCACCTCGTCGGGGATGGAGAGCATCGCGGCATAGATCAGCATCATGGGAATGCCGACGAACTGCCAGACCGAGATGAGGCTCAGCGCGGTGAGTGCATATTCCTCCTTGCCGAGCCACGGCACGAACAGGCTCTTCAGGCCGATCGTGTTGAGCATGTAGGGGGCGACGCCCCATAGCGGCGAGAGGATCAGCTTCCAGACGAAGCCGACGATGACGAAGGACAGAATCGTCGGGACGAAGATCGCCGTGCGGTAGAAAGCGCGGAAGCGCAGCTTGGGACTGGAAAGCAGGGCCGCGAGCGCGATGCCGACCGGGTTCTGCACCAGCATGTGGACGACGAAGAACCAGCAATTGTTGAGAAGCGCGTTCCAGAAGCTGGCGGACCAGCGCGGGTCGCCGAACAGGGTGCGGAAATTGTCGAAGCCGACAAAGACGGACTGCCTGTCGACGACACGGAAGAAGGAGAGCTGCAGCGTGCCGTAGAGCGGCACGATCATCAGCAGCGTATAGACGATGACCGCCGGCGCCAGGAACACGGCGATATGCCAGCGTATGGGTCTTTTCGCTGTCGCCATCTTGAGCGACCTGTCCCCTTCGAGTGTGGTCATTGATGCCCGAATTCACGCCATGGGCAAGGCCATCGCTTCGTCCAACACCCCTCATCCGCCGCCTTTCTCGTCCCTTGCTCCGCAAGGGCCGAGGGCGACACCTTCTCTCACAAGGGGAGAAGGGGGGAGCGTGGCAGCGACCTCGCTGCTAGTCATCTGCGTCCGAGATTTGCGGAAACGTTGACGCAAATCCCCCTTCTCCCTTTGTGGGAGAAGGTACCTGAGCGAAGCGAAGGCGGATGAGGGGTGCTCCAACCGGATTACCCCTCACCCGGATTGCCAACCTCGCCGCTCTGCGGCTTCGGGGCAATCCGACCTCTCCCGCAAGGGGAGAGGTAAGATCACTTCGCCGGCTTGTACCAGCTATCCAGCCCGTCCTGCAGCTTCTTGGCCGCAGCCTCCGGCGTGTCGGTGCCGTTGATGACGTTGGCGGACTCGACCCAGGTCTCGTTCTCCAGGTTCGGCGTGCCGCGCGACAGGATCTGATAGGTCGAGCGGATCGTCGACTTGCACTTGCCGCGCCACGAGACAAACTCCTGCGCCAGCGGGTCCTGCATCTGGACCGGGGTCGAGGACAGGCTGAGGAAGCCCGGCAGCGCATTGGCATAGATCGAGGCAAACTCGGGCGAGGCCACCCAGGCGAGGAAGGTCTTGGCCGCGTCGGCATTCTTCGACGCTGGATTGAGGCCGATCGCGATGTCGGTGTGGTCGGAGATGTAGCAGGTGTCGCCGGCCGCCTTCACGGGCGGCGGGAAGGCGCCCATCTTGAACTGCGCCTGAGTGTTGAACAGCCCGATCTCCCACGAGCCGGCCGGGTAGATGGCGGCGCGGCCGAGCGTGAAGAGGTTCTGGCTGTCCGAATAGGTCTGCGCCTCGAAGCCGTCGCCGAGATAGTCCTTCCACCTGGCGAGCTCGGTATAGGGCTCGACCCAAGGCGCGTCCGTGAGCTTCTGCTCGCCCTTGATGAGGGCCGCCCGGCCTTCCTCGCCCTTCCAGTAGTTCGGGCCGATGTTCTGGTAGCCCATGGTCGCGGCTTCCCACTGGTCCTTGGTGCCCATCGCCATCGGCACGTAGGTGCCGTCTGCCTTGATCTTGTCGAGCGCGGCGAAGAACTCGTCGCGGGTCGTGGGAACCGCGATGCCGAGCTTGTCGAAGGCGTCCTTGTTGTAGATGAAGCCGTGGATGACCGAGGCCATCGGCACGCAGAAGGTCGCCTTGCCGTCGTCGGTCTGCCAGGCGGATTTGGCGACGTCGGAGAAGCCGTCCATGCCGGGCAGGGTGGTAAGGTCGGCAAGCTGGCCCTTCTTGAAAAGCTCGAGCGAATTGTCGAAAGGCCGGCAGGTGATCAGGTCGCCCGCGGAGCCCGCCTCCAGCTTGGCGCCGAGCGCGGCGTTATATTCCGGCGGATTGGTCGGCGAGAAGACGACCTTGATGCCGGGGTTCTTCGCCTCGAAGGCGGGGATGATCTTCTCCTGCCAGATGCCGAGGTCGTCGGTGCGCCAGCTTTCGATGGTGAGCGTGGTGTCCTGCGCGGCGGCATAACCCGCCGAAGCGAGCATACTCGACGCCATCAGCAGCGTCGTCAGTGCGGTTCTTGTCATTGCAGTTCTCCCTGTTGGATCTGTGCCCGTTCACGTTCCCCTTCGCCGGGAGCGGGCGCTCCCGTCGAGTTCCGCCAGTGCCCGGCGGAGGTTCTGGCCGGCGCGGTCGAGCAGCCGCGTTGCAGCGGCGAGATCATCGGCGCCGGCGGCAATGAGCACGGCCTTCTTGACCGAGCCGCCGGCGGCGTCGAGACAGGCCGCCGCTTCCTCCTGGCCATGCCCGGAGATCGCCGCGACCATGCGCGCCGCGCGCTGCTTCAGTTTCCTGTTGTCGGCGCGAAGGTTGACCATGTAGCCGTCGAGCACATGGCCGAGATGGACCGCCATGAGGGTGGACATCATGTTGAGCGCGATCTTCTGTGCGGTCGCCGCCCCCATGCGCGTCGAGCCGGCGATGACCTCCGGCGGCGTGGGCAAAAGGATCGCGATGTCGGCAAGTTGCAGCAGCGGCGCGCCGTCATTGTTGGCGATGGCAATGGTGGCGGCGCCCGCCGCCTTGGCGGCTTTCAGGGCTGCGACTGCATAAGGCGTGGAGCCGCTGGCCGACAGCGCGACCAGGCAGTCGCGCTCGCCGAGGCCGGCTTTGGCGACATCGCGAGCTGCCTGGCCCTCGTCATCCTCCGGCGCGCCCGGCAGGTCGAGCAGGTTCGATGCGCCCTCGGCGAGCAGCAGCTCGATACGGTCGCGAGCGATGCCGAAGGTGCCGGGCAGCTCCAGCGCATCGGCCAGCGCCATCAGCCCGGAGCTGCCGGCGGCGGCATAGGCGAGCCGGCCGCCGGCGCGCAGCGTCGCGGCGGCGCGGAAAGCGGCTGCGGCAATGGGCTTGACGGCGGAAAGGACGACAGACGCGGCCTCGATCTGGGCCGCCGCGAGCCGGTTGAGAATGGCTTCGGGAGGCTCGGTGTCGAGCCCGGCGGCATGCCGATGCAGCTCTTCGGTGCGCGTCGCGACCATTCATCCTTCTCCCATCGGGCGACCATACCAAAAAAATACCACTTGGCAAGCGACATTAACGATTTTGTTCATCGGGAGACTTACGCCGAGGGCGTAGTGTATATAAATCAATGAGATAATTGAAATTAGGCTGGTTGCGGAAATTAACCCTTGGCTATTGGTATTTTATTGGTATTATCGAAATCGGAGGATTTCCGCGTGACCCTGGTACTCGGAATCGATGGCGGCGGCACCAGTTGCCGGGCGGCACTCGCGACGGCTGACGGCCGTGTGATCGGCCGGGGAAAAAGCGGCGCGGCCAATATCCGCACCGACCTTACCGGCGCACGGGCGAGCATCGTCGAGGCCGCCAGGCTGGCCTTCGCCGAAGCAGGGCAGGACGAGGCGCTGATCCCGCACACGCCGGCGCTGCTCGGGCTGGCCGGCTCCAATGTCGGCACCTACCGCCAGCGGCTCGAGGCGATCCTGCCGTTCAGGAAGAACCTGGTGGTGAGCGACGGGCTGATCGCGCTGGAGGGCGCGGTCGGCACCGGCGACGGGGCGATCGCGGTGCTCGGCACAGGCACGGTCTATATGGTGCGCCATGACGGCAAGGAGCGGTCGGTGGGCGGCTGGGGGTTCCTGGTCGGCGACCAGGGTTCCGGCGCGCGGATCGGCCGCGACCTGCTCGAGGAGACGCTGCTCGCCCATGACGGGATCGGCCGGCCTTCGGAGCTGACGCGGGCGCTGCTCGCCGTGTTCAGGAACGAGCCGCGCGACGTGGTGGAGTTCACGACGACCGCCAAGCCCGGCGATTTCGGCGGCTTCGCGCCGATGGTGTTCGACCATGCCGTGAGGGGCGACCCGGTCGCGGAGAAGATCCTTGCCCGCGCGGTGCATTTCATCGAGGAGTCGCTCAGCGTGCTGGAGCTGAGACCGGGCGACCCGCTCTGCCTGCTGGGCGGGCTTGCGCAGCTCTACGAGCCGCGGCTGCCGGCGCATGTCAGGGCGCTGATCAGGCCGCCGCGACAGGATGCGCTGGGCGGCGCGATCGGCATGGCGGTGCGGGCCTTCGTCGGTGACGGGGCGGGCCATGGCTGAGAGCGCGGACGACATCTTCGCCGCAGTGAAGAACGCCGCCGGCAACGGCGCGCCGCTCTATCTGCAGCTCAAGAAGTCGATCGAGGATGCGGTGCGGCGCGGCGTGATCGGCCCCGGCGATGCGCTGCCCTCCGAACGCGACATCGCGGTGAAGGCCGATGTCTCACGTGTGACCGTGCGCAAGGCGGTGCAGGACCTGGTCAAGGGCGGCATTCTGGTGCAGCGGCACGGCTCCGGCACATTTGTCGCGCCGCGCGTGGAGCGCGTGGAACAATCGCTATCGCTGCTGACTTCCTTTACCGAGGACATGGCGCGGCGCGGCATGACGGTGCGGTCGCAGTGGCTGGACCGCGGTGTCTATGCGCCCTCGCCGGAGGAGATGATGGTGCTCGGCCTGTCGTCGACGGACATGGTGGCGCGGATCGCGCGGCTGCGCATCGCCAACGACACGCCGCTGGCGATCGAGCGCGCCTCGCTGTCGTCAGTGGTGCTGCCGGACCCCGGAGCGATCAGCTCCTCACTCTATGCAACGCTGGAGAAGACCGGCAGCCGACCGGTGCGCGCCGTGCAGCGCATCTCCGCCGCCAATCTCGGCGACGCGGATGCGCGGCTGCTGGAGGTGCCGGCCGGCTCGGCGAGCCTCAACATCGAACGCATCTCGTATCTTGCGAGCGGCAAGGTGGTCGAGTTCACGCGCTCGGTCTATCGCGGCGACACCTATGATTTCGTGGCCGAGCTCAGGCTCGCCGGCCCGGCCGAGCAGGCAGGAGCGCGCTGATGAACGCGACCCACATGATGCGCGAGATCGCCGAGATCCCGGAGGCGACGGCGCGGCTGCTCGACCGGTCGGAGGCCGCACTTGCCGAGGCGGGCGCGGCAATCCGCAACCTCGACCCGGCGTTTCTGACCACGGTGGCGCGGGGCTCGTCCGACCACGCGGCGGCGTATCTGAAATATGCGGTGGAGCTGGCGGCCGGCCGGCCGGTCGCTTCGCTCGGGCCATCGATCGCCTCGATCTATGGGGCGAAGCTGAAGCTCCACCAGTCGGCGTCGATCGCCATCTCGCAGTCGGGCAAGAGCCCGGACATCGTCGCGATGGCCAAGTCCGTGCGCGACGGCGGGGCGCTGACGGTGGCGATCACCAATACGGCCGGCTCGCCGCTTGCCGAGACCTCGCACCACGCGATCGACATCAAGGCGGGCGCGGAGAAGAGCGTGGCGGCGACGAAGACCTTCGTCGCGTCGGCCGTGGCCGGACTGGCGGTGCTGGCCCACTGGCTGGAAGACGAGGGGCTGCTTGCCGCGCTCGGCGAGCTTCCGGAGCATTTTGCCAAGGCGATCGCCTGCGACTGGATGGCGCTGGCCGGCGCGCTCGGTGAGCACCAGTCGCTGTTCATCCTCGGCCGCGGGCCTTCGGCGGCGATGGCCAACGAGGCGGCGCTGAAGTTCAAGGAGACGTCCGGACTGCACGCCGAGGCCTACAGCGCGGCCGAAGTGATGCATGGGCCGCTGGCGCTGGTTGGCAAGGGTTTCCCGGTGCTGGCGCTCGCCGCGCGCGACAGGTCCGAGCCGTCGATGGCGGAAGCGGCGGACGCGCTCCTGGACAAGGGCGGCAGGGTGTTCATCACCTCAGGACTGAGGACAAAGGCGGAAGCGCTGCCGTTCGCCGCGACCGGCCACCCGCTCACCGACCCGCTGGCGCTGATCGTCTCCTTTTACGGTTTCGTCGAGGCCTTCGCGCGGCATCGCGGGGTGGACCCCGACGAGCCGGGGGACCTG